>OCHO01000004.1_pt1 | contig 306809 bp, 284 predicted proteins | sample 1538441 | NCBI WGS metagenome assembly OCHO01 (sample SAMN04571691, study PRJEB22368) | human gut metagenome | biome: human gut; material: stool | host: Homo sapiens | place: Luxembourg | collected 2012-06-29
CAAACTCTTCTGTCAGTCCGGCAAACACCACTGCCACATCCGCTGCCTTTGCGGCGTTCACTGCCTCGCGCAGCAGTTCTTTATCCGCCTTATCGCAGGTGCGGTCATATCCGCGCGCATAGGTTAGGTTCGTTTTCAGCCGCTGCAGGCACTCCAATGCGCTGTCCAGCCGGGTGGGGTTGATAAAGGAAGTTCCCGCTCCCTGAAAACGCGGAAATTTCGCCAGTTCGCCGATCACGGCGATCTTCTGCTTTGGTTTTAGGGGCAAAATGCCGTCTTCGTTTTTCAACAGCACCATAGAACCCTCTGCAATCTTTTGCGCCGTATTGTGGTGTTTGTCTTTACTGTAACGGTGCGTGGCGTTCAGTGCCGGTTTTGCCCGCAGGATCAGATCAATAATCCTATCCACACATTGGTCAAGCGCGGTTTCGTCCAGTGTTTTGCTTTTCACCGCATCTATAATCTTTTGGGTATTGAGCGTGCCGGAGGACGGCATTTCCAGATCCGTGCCGTTTTCAAGGCCGGGGATTCTGTCTACCGAAGCGCCCCAGTCCGTAACCACAAGGCCTTCAAAGCCCCATTCGTCTCTTAAAACATCCTGCTGGAGCCATTTGTTTTGGGACGCGTAAACGCCGTTGATCCGGTTATAGGAATTCATCACCGTCCACGGCTGGGATTCTTTCACGGCAATTTCAAACGCCGGGAAATAGATCTCACGTAAAGTGCGTTCATCGATGATCTCGTCTATTACCATTCTAAACGCCTCCTGCGAGTTGCAGGCAAAGTGCTTAAGCGATGCGCCGATGCCTTTGCTTTGTATCCCTTTGATTATCCAAGCGGCGCTTTTCCCTGCAAGCAGCGGATCTTCTGAGAAATACTCAAAGTTTCTGCCGCACACGGGCGAACGCTTAATGTTTGTGCCCGGGCCGAGGATTACGGAAACCTTTTCCGCAAGGCATTCCTGCGCCATGGCCTGCCCCTCTTCGTACCACAACTTTTCATCCCAGGAACAGGCGGATGTTGCCGCCGGCGGGAAACAGGTGGTGGAGACTGTGTTGCCAAGACCGATTTTTGTTTTGTTCCTGTTTTTAGTGTCCTGTTTTCTGAGCCCGTTTGGGCCGTCCGTGATCATGATCTTCGGCAAGCCGAGTTCTTTTGCCTCTTCAAGATGCCAGTAATCGCAGCCCGAAACAAATCCTGCCTTTTGCGCAAGGCTCATTTTGCTGATGATTTCTTTGTGCTTCATATGATTTCCCCCTTAAAGTTTTTTGTTTTTGACCCTGTGTTTTCAGTGTAAATCAGGGGAAGAACACAATCAACAAAATGCGGATTTTTATTTCTGAATGGTTACACAATCCGGGTTTTACGATACGAGGGCATAAAAAAACGCGCCCGCAGGCGCGCTTTTTGTTCAAAGCAATATTATTTGATGTGGTTAAGACCGGTTTGTCTTTTCTTTACAGCATGCCTTGCTTTTTGCGCAATTTTGATCAGAACCAAGCATACGGGCACACCGATTACGGCGCCCAGCGTATTGTAAAACAAATCTGCAAACTGGAAGGTTCCGGCTTTTAGAAATATTTGGGATATTTCGATTCCTGCGCTGAGCAGAAAGCCCACACTGCCGCAGAGAATCAAAAGCGTTTTGATTGTATATTTCTTTTTTAATGCGTATTTTAAAAACCATATCAAAAACAGGCAAAGCGGGATAAACATAAAAATGTTCAGCAAGGCAGAAAAATCGTAATAAAAAGTCATATCCTCTATGAGCCAGCCGCCGTATGGGTTTGAAAACGGGTCGTATTCCGGCATAGAAAGCCGGTTGAGCACCGTTGCGTAATATAGAATGGTTATGTAAAATAAAAGCGCGCTTGCGGAAAACACCGCAGGCGCGGATCTTTTTAAAGCATCTTTACTATTCACGCCCTTTTTATACGCGCGGATCGCGCATATGGCAAACAGCGCTGCCGCAAAAACTGCCGCCGCGGCAATCGCCGGCGGCAGATATCCGGTTATCACATCCGACAGATTGGTCACGATCGAGTGCAAGATCTTTTTCATAAGCCGTTTACTGTGCCGCAGCGGTTGCCGGCGCAGTCGTTTCCGGCGGGGCTGTGGTGGTTTCTATTTCGCCGTAGACCTGGATGATAACCGTTTCACCCTTTGCAACGGAGGATCCTGCCTCCGGCGCAATGCCGTCGTCACTTTTAACATTGCCGGCGGTGTATGTTCCATCGTTATACACATAAACAGTTTCTACTTTAAAGCCAAGATCTTCCAGCTGTTTTTTTGCGTCCGCTTCCGGCAGTCCGCCAACATCGGGAATATCCACCATCTGTGTGCCGCGGCTCACGGTAAGCACAATCGCGCTGCCCTCCTGCACCTGCTGCCCGGCAGGAACACTCTGCTGAAAGACGATGCCGGCGTCATAATCGGGGGAAAACGCGTATTCAAAGGTAATCCGAAACTGTTCATTCCAGGAACCGCTGTTTCGGATATCGGATTCGGTGTAGCCAACGCTGCTGAAATCCGGCACGGTTACCTGCGCCAGCGTGGTGATCTCCGTTTCTTCTTCTTTTTCAAGCAGACCGGAAAAGCCGAAGATATAAACGGCAGCGGCAATTACCGCCAGCACAACAATCACGATCGCTGCGATCTGGCCTTTGTTCAGCCCTTTTTTCTTTTGCGGCGGGCGTGTTTCGCGCACCGGGGTGTTCTCCGATGTTTGAGGAGCTGTTTCTCGTTCTTCCACTGCCTGGATATCCGCCGCTTTTGCCACCACGGATGGCGCGGCGTTTAAAAGTTCCCTGTAATCGTAAACATTCTGTATTCTTCTTTCGGGATAGATCTGAAGACCCGCGCCCAGCGCCTTGATCACGTATGCCGGGATCGTTTCCGCAATTCGGTTTGGAATCATCAGGCGGTCATTCGTTTCTCTGGAAAGCGCGCTCGGCGGATTCGTGCCCACAAGCGCTCTGTAAATGCAGGCGGAAAAGGCATAGATATCCGTTGCCGGGCAGATTTTGTGGTTGTTGTCATACTGCTCCAGCGCGGTGTAGCCCTCGTGCTCGTTAAATTCCAGTTCGCTGTTTGCCGTGTTGCATTCGCTGATGCAGAATCCGGCAAGGCGCACTTTTCCGTCGCCGCAGAGCACAAGATTGTCCGGGTATATACCGCCGTGGATAATGCCGTGCTCATGCAGGTTTTCCAGTGTGGTCAGCACGGGCATGAACATCAGCCTTGCTTTGTCCCACGGAATATTGTTGTTTTCATTGCGGATTAGGAAATCCCTGAGCGATACGGTTGCCATCCATTCCGAAACGGCATAAACCGTTTCGTTTTCCTCAAACACGTCTATAACGGGGATTACGGCGGAAAGCGCGTTCAGGCTCTTCAGCGTTCGCCAAAGCTGTGTAAACGATTTCTTGTAATCCTCAAAATTCTTTTTGTATCTTTCGCGTATATGAACGTCCGGGTTGCCCTCCAGCCGGTTTGCAATTCCTTTCGGCAAAAGCTCCCGAATCGTGATCACGGATTCTCTTTCCGTATCATATCCCATATAGGTTACGGCGTCGCTTTCATGCGAAATATCCTTGCCCACAACATATCGGTTTGCAAGCAGCGTTTTTCTCGGCAAAAGCAGCATATCAGCAGGCGAATCATTATCAAATCCGCATTTGCGGCAGATGCTGCCGTCCGTCAGTCTTTCAAAGCAGTTCATGCATAAATTATCAAAAGTCAATTTGTTGCCCCCAAGCAAGATCAGTCTTTATTATAACCCTATTATAGTAATTAATATATATCCATAGTTTAGCAATCTAAACATAATTTGTCAAGAACACGGCGGCAAATATAACAATTGGTTCGTTTTCATTGATAAAAATTTAAAATTAGTATATAATTGATTCATCAAAAGGAAACAGAGGTATGCTCCATGAATTTCAAACCGCTTCAAAACGGCCTGTGCGACGGGTTCGTTCTTATAAAAAAATGCGAGGTCAAAAAAACAAAAAACGGCTCGTCTTATCTGGATCTGGTGATCGGGGATAAAGACGGCGAAATGCCCGCAAAATACTGGGATTTTAACGGCGTGGATCTTTTTGAGGAGGAATCCGTTGTAAAAGTTCGAGGCGCTGTTGAGCAGTATAACGGCAGAGATCAGTTTCGGATCCAGCAGATACGCCCCGCGGCAGAAACGGATCAGTATAATCTTTCGGATCTTGTGCCGTCCTCCGCAGTGGGCGGCAGGCAGATCTATGATATGATGATGAAAAAGGTTTCCGCCTTTCAGGATCAGGATCTTAAAGCGCTCGTTACAGATATTATGGAAAGTAAAAAAGAAATCCTGGTTACCAGCCCCGCTGCGTTCAGGCTTCACCATGCAATGGTCGGCGGCCTTATGCTGCACACCATGTCCATTGTTCGTATGGCGGAACAGATCTGCAAGATCTATCCGAATATCAACCGGGAACTTCTCCTTTCCGGCGCAATCCTGCACGATGTGGCAAAAACGTGGGAATTTACTTTTTCTAAAACAGGGCTTGTCAAAGGCTATTCGGAGGGCGGCGAACTCATCGGCCACCTTGTGGAGGGCGCCATGTGGGTGGATTCCGCGGCAAAGCGCCTTGGTGTTCCGCAGGAAAAGGCGCAGCTTGTGGAGCATATGATTCTGAGCCACCATGGTGTGCCGGAATTCGGATCACCCGTTCGCCCCATGTTTGTGGAGGCGCAGATCCTGTCCGCGCTGGATACTTTGGATGCGCAGATTTTTGAATTTCACAGCGCAACTTCCAAGGTGGAGCCCGGCAAGTTTACAGACCGGCAGTGGTCGCTTGAAAACAGAAAACTCTTTAATCACGGCCTTTCCGGCACGGAACATATTGTGAATTTAGAGGATTGATAAGGAGGCGCGGCAATGGCAGATCAGTTGCAGCAGGACTGGACGGAGATTCAGGTTTCCGTTCCCGCCGAAAAGATCGAAACGGCAGGCAATATAGCAAATATGACGGTGCCTTACGGCATTTATATAGAGGATTATTCTGATGTTGTGGAGGAAACGCTGCAGATTGCGCATGTGGATCTGATTTCGGAGGAACTCCTTGGCAAGGATCGCACAAAGGGCATTATCCACATCTATATCAGCCCGGAGGAGAACCCGGCGGAGGCCGTTTCGTTTCTGGAAGAACGGCTGAACGCGGAGCAGATAGAACACAAAATCACGATCGACGCGTGCAAAACGGAAGATTGGATCAATAACTGGAAAAAATATTGGCACCCCGTGCCCGTCGGAAAAAAACTGCTGATCAAGCCGGAGTGGGAGCAGGTGGACGATACCCATGGCAGGGCGGTTTTGGAACTGGAACCCGGTCTTGCGTTCGGCACCGGCAGCCATCCCACCACCCGTCTTTGCCTTGAGATCATGGAAGATTATATTCATCCGGCGTCCACGGTGCTGGATGTCGGCTGCGGCAGCGGCATTCTTTCCATTGCCGCGCTGCTGCTGGGCGCAAAAAGCGCATTCGGCGTGGATATTGATAAACTTGCCGTGAAAACGGCGCTTGCCAACGCAGAAAAAAACGGCTTTACACCGCCTGTTTTTGATGCGGTCAGCGGAGATCTTTCGGAAAACGTCAGCGGCAGATACAGCGTTGTGATCGCCAATATCGTTGCGGACGTTATTATGAAACTGACGCCGCAGGCAGCAAACCTGCTCAAGGAAAACGGTGTGTTTATTACCGGCGGGATCATAGATCCCAGAAAAGACGAAGTGGAAGCCTGTTTTGCAAAAAACGGGTTTGAGATTTTGGAACACCGTGAATCCAAAGGCTGGCACGTGTTTGTGTGTGAAAGAAAATGAAAGCTTTGATAATAATCGTTTGCGTTGCCGCGGCAATCGTATTGATTCTGTTCGCGATCTGCGCCCTGATAGTAAATCAGCTTATATCGCTTAAAACAATACCAATACCGAAATTTATTTATTCCCTTGTTGCCGGTAATGACGGGCCGAATCAGTTTGAAGAAGAGGCAAGATCCGCAGAGCGGCATTTTAAAACGCTGCCGCTTGAACAAGTAAAGATGGAATCCGGCGGCAACACGCTCCGGGCGGAACTTCTGCTGCCCGAAAAAAGCAACGGCATTTTGCTGATCGCCTGCCACGGAGCCAGAAGTTCAGGCCTCGGCGAGTTCGCTTTTGAGGCGGATTATTTTTACGGCGGCGGTTTTACCGTCCTTATGCCGGAACACCGCGGTTGTGGTATCAGCGACGGGAATTTTATGGGCTACGGCACGCATGAATCGAAAGATACGCTGCTGTGGCTAAGTTATGCAAAACAGCGTTTTCCGAATTTACAGATTTTTCTGCTGGGCGTTTCCATGGGCGCGGCTACCGTGCTGATGATGAGCGATCAGATCTCGCCGCAGGACGTTAAAGGTATCATTGCGGATTGCGCGTATACAAGCGCTTGGGATGAATTTAAATACCAGCTCAAAACCTCGTTTCACCTGCCGGCGTTTCCTATACTTCATATCTGCGATCTGCTTTGCAGGCTGTATGCGCATTACTCATTTAAAGACGCGTCTCCTGTGGATCACGTGAAACATGCAAAAGTTCCTGTTCTTTTTATCCACGGCAAAGAGGACGATTTTGTGCCGTTTTATATGGAAAAGGAACTTTATGACGCCTGCGGCAGCGAGAAAACGCTGCTTGCCGTTGACGGCGCGGTTCACGCGCGCAGTTATCACCAGAATAGCGCGTTGTATGAAAAAACGCTGCATTCGTTTTTTGAAAAATACAGCCGTGAGTTTTCCGAACGGAAATAAAACAAGAGCCGGACTCCGTAAAGGCGTCCGGCTCTTTTCTGCCTGTATTGCATTTTACAGCGCTCTGCTATTTATTTCTTTTTCTATCTTTTCAATAAATTCGTCAAGGTTGCACGCACCCTGTTCGCCGTCTTTGCGAGAGCGAACGGAAACCGTGTTGTTTTCTATATCCTTATCGCCCGCAACCAGCATATAGGGCACCTTTTCCAGCTGTGCACTGCGGATCTTGAAACCGATCTTTTCAGATCTGTCGTCGATCTCACAGCGGATGCCGTGCCTTTCAAGGCGCTCTTTTACGGCGTTCAGATAACTGAAATGTCTGTCCGCAATGGGCAGCAGTTTTACCTGCACGGGCGCCAGCCAGGTTGGGAACGCGCCGGCAAAATGCTCCGTAAGGATGCCGATAAATCTTTCAATGCTGCCGAACACAACGCGGTGTATCATGATCGGGCGGTGTTTGTTTCCGTCCGCGCCGATATATTCCAGTTCAAAACGTTCCGGCAGCTGGAAATCAAGCTGTATTGTTCCGCACTGCCATGTTCTGCCAAGGCAGTCCGTAAGGTGGAAATCCAGTTTCGGGCCGTAGAAAGCACCGTCTCCCTCGTTTACTTCAAAATCGTAGCCGAGTTCCGTTACGGCGTCACGCAGCGCGTCCGTAGCGATCTCCCAGTCCTCTTCACTGCCCATGGAATCATCAGGCTTGGTGGAAAGTTCAATGTGGTATTCAAAACCAAACGTGTTGTAAACTTTGTCTATCAGTTTCACAACGCCTTTGATCTCGTCTTTGATCTGCTCGCGCGTCATAAAGATGTGGGCGTCATCCTGCGTAAAACATCTTACACGCATCAGCCCGTGCAGTGCGCCGGAAAGCTCGTGGCGGTGCACCAAACCGAGTTCGCCCATTCTGAGCGGCAGGTCTTTGTAGGAATGCATTTTTGTCTTGTAAACCAGTATTCCGCCGGGGCAGTTCATCGGTTTGATAGCGTAATCTTCGCCGTCGATCACCGTGGTATACATATTCTGCTTGTAATGATCCCAGTGCCCGCTCCTTTCCCAAAGCGCGCGGTTGAGGATCATAGGCGTCTGTATCTCATAATAACCGGCTTTTTGGTGTATTTCACGCCAGTAATCGATCAGCGTGTTTTTCAGCGTCATGCCCTTTGGCAGGAAAAACGGGAATCCCGGGCCTTCTTCCATAATGGTAAACAGTTCCAGTTCCTTGCCGATCTTTCTGTGGTCGCGTTTCTTTGCCTCTTCCAGCATCGCCATGTGCTCTTCCAGCATAGAGGCTTTCGGGAAAGCGGTGCCGTATACGCGGCACAGCATCTTGTTTTTCGCATCGCCGCGCCAGTAGGCGCCCGTGCAGTTTGTCAGCTTGAATGCCTTAACGGGTTTAACATCCATCAGGTGCGGTCCGGCGCAGAGTTCCGTGAATTCGCCCTGCTTGTAAAAACTGATGTTTTCGCCTTTGCCTGCGTGTTCTTCAATGAGTTCCACTTTGTATGGCTCATCCTTTTCTTTCATCAGTTGGATAGCGTCCTGCGGCGGAAGTTCAAATCTTTCAAGCGCCAGACCTTCCTTTACGATCTTTTTCATCTCCGCCTCTATTTTTTCAAGATCTTCGGGAGAGAACGGCGTTTCTGTGTCAAAATCGTAATAGAACCCGTCGTGAATGGCGGGGCCGATCGTCAGTTTCACATCGGGATAAAGCCTTTTTACCGCCTGCGCCATAATGTGGGATGCCGTGTGGTTAAACGTTTTTTTTCCGTCTTCATCATCAAAGGTCAGTATTTCCAAAGCGCAGTCTTCGCTGATCACGGTGCGCAGGTCTTTCACTTCGCCGTTTATCTTGCAGGAACAAGCGTTTCTGTAAAGGCCCATGGAAATGTCTTTGGCAATATCCGCCGCGCGCATAGCGCCGTCATATTGCTTAACAGAGCCGTCTTTAAGCGTGATTTTCATAGTTTTTCCTCCATATTTAATAGGTTTTCCGGCATTTCTGCCTTAAAATGGTTTGTGTAAATAAAAAACACCCCGTGCATCGTGTGCACAGGGTGAATAAAATCCACGGTTCCACCTGAATTGCGCAAAAAGCGCCGCTCATTGTGCCCTTAACGCAGGCGTGCGGCTGGGATTGGCAGCACTCCGGGGCGGTGGCTTGCGCGCGGTTGTGCGCCGCTTTCAGCATTCGGGCGCTCTCTGCAACAACGTAAAACGCAGTCTTATCCCCATCAAAGTTTTAATTTATCTGTGATTTACCTATATTATAGCATTAATTTTTTTCTTGTCAACACCCGCTTTTTCCCTTTTTTGAGCCGTTTTCCGGCCGCGTTTTTTAACGATTGGGGCAAATCGTAAGCCCTAAGCCTTGACATCTACAACATATAGGTGTATTATATTTGTTATGAACTATATAAAGTTTATATAGTGTTTATATAAATTTTACAGTATTTATATAGCATTATTACCGAATTTTTCAGGTTTATATTAAAACTGTACCTTTTCTGATGATGATTTAAAAAACAAAAATTATGAACAGAAGGAGGTGCTATTGATTCTCATGATGTCTACAACCATCGCCGTTGTCATAGCGGTAGTGTGCGCTGTTGTGTTTGCCGTTATCGGTTTCGTTCTCGGCTCTGTTTTCAGGCAGAAAGCAAATGAAAAAGAGATCGGTTCCGCAACACAGGAAGCCACCAAGATCATTAATGATGCGCTTCAGGAGGCTGAAACAACCAAAAAGACCAGCCTGATTGAAGCAAAAGATGAAATTCATAAACTTCGCTCGGACGCGGATAAAGAGATCCGTGAAAGAAGAAGCGAGGTGCAAAAACTTGAAAACCGCCTGAATCAAAGGGAAGAATACCTGGATAAAAGAGCGGATTCCATTGAGGCTAAAAATGAATCCTTGAGCGCAAAACTTAAGGAAGCGGACGACAAATTAATTGAAATCGATAGCATCAAGAAAAGCCAGTTTGATATGCTGGAAAAAATTTCGGGACTTTCACAGGAAGAGGCTAAAAAGCATCTTCTGGCATCTCTTGAAGAGGAACTGGATACCGAAAAGAGCAAAAAGATCCTTGAGTATGAGCAGATGACCCGCGATCAGAGCGAAGTGATTGCCAAAGAGATCATTGCCACTGCCATTCAGCGCTGCGCGGCAGACCATACCGCGGAAACCACGGTTTCCGTTGTTGCGCTGCCAAACGATGATATGAAGGGCAGAATCATAGGCAGAGAGGGCAGAAACATCCGCTCTATCGAAACCATAACGGGTGTGGAACTGATTATTGATGATACGCCGGAGGCAATCACGATCAGCTCTTTTGATCCTGTAAGAAGAGAGATTGCCAGGCTTACGCTGGAGCGTCTGATTCAGGACGGGCGTATCCATCCCACGAAGATCGAGGAAATGTTTGAGAAGTCTACCCGCGAGGTAAACGCCATCATCAAGCAGGAGGGCGAAAAAGCCGTTCTTGCGGCAAACTGCGGCCCGGTTCATCCGGAACTTGTCAAACTGCTCGGCAAACTGAAATACCGCACCTCTTACGGGCAGAATGTACTTAAGCACAGCCTGGAGGTGTGCTATATCGCCGGCCTTATGGCGGCGGAACTCGGCGCAAATGAAAAACTTGCCCGCCGTGCAGGTCTTTTGCACGATATCGGCAAGGCGCTTGACCATGAAATGGAAGGTTCCCATATTGCGCTTGGCGTAGAGTATGCCCGCAAATATAAGGAAAGCGAAGATGTGATTCATGCCATTCAGGCGCACCACGGTGATGTGGAGTGCAAAACGGTTGTTGCCTGCCTTGTGCAGGCGGCGGACGCGGTTTCCGCAGCAAGACCGGGCGCAAGACGTGAGAATATTGAAAACTATATCAAACGTCTTCAGCAGCTTGAGGAGATCTCAAAGAGCTTTCCCGGCGTTAAAAGCGCTTATGCCATTCAGGCAGGCAGGGAAGTGCGCGTAATGGTCTGCCCAGAGACGGTTTCCGATGAAAAAATGCCGTATATCGCGCATGAGATCGCTAAAAAGATTGAAAGCGAACTTGAATATCCCGGTCAGATCAAGGTGAATATTATCCGTGAATCCCGGGTAAGCGATGTGGCAAAATAACAGATCTTAACGGTATCCGGTTTCGGATACCGTTTTTTATATTGTGTTTTGGAGGTAGATACTATGGTAAAACATATCGTGTGTTTTAAACTGAAAGACAACAGCCCGACCGCGAAAGAAGAAGCGAAGCGGAGATTGCTGTCCATGCAAGGGAACGTGCCGGTTATAAAGGAAATAGAAGTGGGAACTGATTTCTTGGGCTCGGAAAGGAGTTATGATGTTATTCTGCTGGTAACGCTTGCAAACAGGCAGGCGCTGGAAGCATATCAAAATGATCCGTATCACTGCGCCTATGTTAAGCCGTATATGCACGAAAAGAGGTCTGCTTCCGTTTCTGTGGATTATGAATTTTAGTGATATTTTGGGAAATATTTGCTATATAAATATAAAAAACGGAATAAATTTATGAATTATGAACAAAGATACCAGTATTTTATTGGTATCTTTTACTTTTATAATTACCTTTTTTAAGTTGATAAGGAAAGTGTTATGTGATATAATTTACTTATATATAATTAATTTATATTTATTATATTAAAAATTGACCAGCAGATTACGGAGGATGAAAAGTGAACGAGCAAAGAGAGATCGAGATAGATTTAAGAAAAGTTTTTTCCATGCTGAAAAAACGAATTCTATATATAATTTTAGGAACTCTGATCACAGCGGTGCTTGCCGGGTGTATAACAGAGTTTTTTATCACCCCCACCTATACCGCATCCTGCACGCTGTATGTTTACAGTAATACGGATCGTGTCAGCACGGATTCTTCCATCGGGCAAAACGAGATCACTGCGTCACAGCAGCTTGTAAACACCTATATCGTTGTGCTGGAAAGTGATCGTGTGCTTGAGGAAGTTGTGCAGAATCTGGATCTGGATATGACCGTTTCCCAGCTGCGTTCCATGATCTCATGCGCGCAGATCAACGAAACGGAGATTTTTAACGTAACCGTAACCAGTGCCAGCCCCGCCCTTGCAGCGGATATTGCCAATTCTATTGCCGATGTGGCGCCGGATGCCATTGTGGATACGATTAAAGCCGGCGGCGTAAGCGTGATCGATTATGCCAAGGTGCCGAGTTCGCCCTCTTCGCCGGATTTCAAGCTGAATATTTTGATCGGCGCTCTTGTTGGGCTGGTAGTTACATTCCTTATCTTCTTTATCCGCGAACTGTTTGATACCACCGTTACGGAAGAGGCGGATCTGGAAAGAGAATTTGAAAATATCCCCGTTATCGGAACCATACCCCGGCTGATCCCGTCCGCCGCTAAGGTGGAGGAGTCATCCGGCGGCGAAAATAAGCCGCGTACTGAGATCGGGAAAGGAGGCAGAAAATAATGGCTCTTTTCGGGAAAACTAAAAAAGCAAATCAAAAAAGTAAATCTTTTTCAAGGGAAGACCCTAAAAAAGTTTTAAATGCAGAATCCCCGTTTGTTGTGAAAGAGGCGTATTCCGCCATCCGAACCAATCTGCTCTTTATGCAAAAAGGGGAAAAATGCCCCGTTTTTGTTATAACCAGCCCTACTGCCAATAACGGCAAAACGATCAACAGCATCAATCTTGCCATCTCTTTTGCCCAGATGGGTAAAAAGACTTTGCTGATCGACGGGGATATGAGAAATCCCACCATTCACCGCATGTTTTCCATACCGGTTAAGAACGGCCTTTCGGAGATCCTTGCAGGGCTTACGGATAATATCACCGTTTCAAAAACGGAGATCGAAAATCTCTCCGTCCTGACCGGCGGAAAGATCCCGCCGAATCCGGCGGAACTCGTTTCCTCCTCCAGAATGGATAAACTGCTTGAATTTGTAAAAGAGCATTATGATTGTGTGTTTATTGATACGCCGCCTGTGAATCTTGTTACGGACGCAACCGTTTTCGCCCAAAAGACCACAGGTTATATCCTGATCATTAAAGCGAATATGACGGATATTGCGGAAGTAAAAACCGCCGTTTCCAATCTGGATAATATAGGCGGAAATATCCTTGGGTTCATTTTGAATGACGTTACTTCCGGCAGGCATAAATATTATTCTTATTACAAGAAATACGATTATAAATATAAATATTCTTACGGCTATGGTTACGGCTACGGCTATAAATAAACCGCTGGCGTAAAGGCTAAATTTCTTTTTAAGGGTTGCGAGAATTATGAATAAAAGAAAGGCTACTCAGCTGCTTGTGGAATTTTCGGTGGACCTTTCGTCTCTTCTGTTTGCAAATCTGATTTCTTTTTTGCTGTGCACGGCGATCCATAAGATCCCAAATCTTACAAAGCAGTCCGCATGGATTTATGTGATCTGCCTTGTGCTGTCTTTTTGCGTCATCTTTTTCGGCTTTTCGGTATCTCTGGATCTGTCGGTCAGAAACAGGCTGCGTGAATTTATTGCGGTTGTCAGAAACTGCCTTTTAACGTATATGACCCTTTCCGTAGCGCTCGTTCTTACAAGAAGTGATCTTGTAAACGGCAGGTATATGTTTCTGATCTCGCTGTTCCTTTTCATTTCGTTTTCCTGTATCAACAGGTATTTTACCAAGCGCCTTCTGATTCGCCATTTTTCGCATTCCGGGCTGGTAAATCTTGCGGGCGTCATTACGGTTGGCAGAAGGGCAGAAGATTTTGTTTCAAACCTTCAGCAGGACTGGACAAGGCATATCAAAGGCGTTGCCGTGATCGACGCCGAATATCAAAACGGGAATTACGTTTTTTCCGATGCTTTGAAATCTTCCGGCGGAAATGCCGTTGCGGCAAAACCAAAAGCAATAAAATATGTTTCTTCGGTTCCGGTTGTTGCCAATCTGGATAATGTGATCGACTGGGTCAAAAGGGAATCTCTGGACGAAGTCTATATCAATGTACCCTACGAGTATGAAAGCAAAATAGCGCAACTTGCCGAAGAGATCGAAAGCATGGGCATTATGGTTCACATTAATCTTCCCACGCTTGAAAAATTGGTGGAAAACAGCGAATTTGATAACGTGGAATGCACCATGGTGGCAGGCTACCCAACGGCAACGCTTACGGCTGCGCGCCAGCTGCCGCTTTCCGCCGTTATCTTTAAAAGAATTGTGGATATTATCGGCGGCTTTTTAGGCAGCCTGATTTCCTTGCCGGTCATACTTGTTGTTGCCGTGCCGCTGCTGATCGAATCCCGCGGTCCGCTCATTTTTAAGCAGCCGCGCGTTGGAAAAAACGGCAGGGTGTTCAATATTTATAAACTGCGTTCCATGTATGTGGACGCGGAAGAGAGAAAAAAAGAACTGCTGGCTAAAAATGAAATGAACGGTTATATGTTTAAAATGGATAATGACCCCAGAATCACAAAAGTCGGCAGATTTATACGCAGAACCAGCATTGATGAACTGCCCCAGTTCTGGAATGTATTGAAAGGGGATATGAGCCTTGTGGGCACAAGGCCTCCCACGCTGGATGAATTTTCAAAATATGAAAGCCACCATAAACGCCGCCTTTCCATGCGGCCGGGTATAACCGGCATGTGGCAGGTCAGCGGGCGTTCAAAAATCAATAATTTTGAGGATGTTGTAAAACTGGATTGTGAATACATAGATAACTGGAGCGCCTGGCTGGATCTGAAGATCATGTTCAAAACCGTGGGCGTTGTACTCAGGGGGATCGGCGCGGAATGAAAAACGATTCGCATCTTAAGATCGCCATGATCGGGCATAAGCGGATCCCGTCGCGTGAGGGCGGCGTGGAGATCGTGGTTTACGAACTGTCCAGTTTCTTGGCAAAAGCCGGCAACCGGGTGGATGTCTATAACCGGGGCGGCAGTCATGTTTCCGGCAGCAGGTTCAAAAGCGAGGATATGCCGCTTGATCCGAAGGTTAAGATCATCACCGTGCCCACCCCGAAATCAAAAACGTTAAACGCTTTTGTTTACAGCTTTTTTGCGTCGCTCCGGGCGCTTTTCGGCGGATATGACGTTATCCATTTCCATGCCGAAGGCCCGGCGGTCATGTGCTTTTTGCCAAAACTTTTCGGCATACGCACGGTTGCAACGATTCACGGGCTGGACTGGCAACGGTCAAAATGGGGCGGTTTTGCTTCAAAATATCTTAAATTCGGTGAAAAAACGGCGGCAAAATATGCAGATGAGATCATTGTGCTCTCCCGCTCCGTTCAGGATTATTTTAAAAAGGAATACGGCAGGGAGACCGTTTATATTCCAAACGGCGTTCGTGCGCCGCAAATCCGGTCTCTTTCCTTGCTTGCAGATAAATACGGTCTGAAAAAAGACGGGTATCTCCTTTATCTCGGCAGGATCGTTCCGGAAAAAGGCATTCACTATTTGATAGACGCCTATTCCGCGCTGCATACGGAAATGCCGCTTGTGATCGCCGGCGGATCCAGTCATTCACAGGCATATTTTGAAGAACTGAAAGAAAAAGCGCAGGGTCAAAAGATCGTGTTTACGGATTTTGTGCAGGGAAGGGAATTGGAAGAACTGTATTCCAATGCGTATCTTTATGTTTTGCCCAGCGATCTTGAGGGAATGCCCATAAGCCTGCTGGAGGCAATGAGTTATTCCAACTGCTGCCTGACTTCGGATATAGAGGAATGCACGCAGGTGTGCGGCGATAACGCCGTTTACTTTAAAAAGAGCAATGTGAAAGATCTTAAAAACAAACTGGAATTTTTGCTCGGCAGCAGAGATGCTGTAGAAAACTATAAACAGCGCGCGGCGCAATATGTCCTTTCCCGCTACAGCTGGGAAAATGCCGGCAAAAAAACGCTTGCGCTTTACAGGGGTGAACCGCTTGAAGATACTGATCGTAAATAAATTTTTATATCCGAACGGCGGTTCCGAGACCTATATTTTTAAAATCGGCGAGCAGTTGCAAAAATGCAGTCATGAAGTGCAGTATTTCGGCATGGAGCACAGCGGCAGGATCGTGGGCAATCAGCTTGGTCTTTATACGAAAGATATGGATTTTCATACCGGATCCCTGCTTTCCAAATTTACATATCCCGTAAAAACGATCTATTCTTCCGATGCAAAGCGAAAGATGCTTGCCGTTTTAAAAGATTTTCAGCCGGATGCGGTTCATCTGAACAATTTTAACTATCAGCTTACCCCCACCGTGATCCTTGCCGTTAAGCAATATGAAAAAGAATCCGGCAGGCGGGTCAGGCTCGTTTATACAGCACATGATTATCAGCTTGTGTGCCCCAATCATATGATGATGACGCCGTCCGGGCAGATCTGCGAGAAGTGCGCGGGCGGTCATTCTATAAACTGCTTTAAAAATTCCTGCATCCATTCTTCAAAACTGAAAAGCATTATCGGCGCCGCGGAGGGCTGTTTCTGGCATTCCAAAAAGGTTTACAGATGGATAGATACCGTTATTTGCCCAACGGCTTTTATGGCGTCTAAAATCAATCTGGATCCCGTGTTCCGCGGTAAAACAAAAGTGCTGTATAATTTTATTGACAAGGTGGATAAAACGCCTGTTCAGAAAGAGGATTACGTTCTGTTTTTCGGCAGGTTCAGCGCCGAAAAAGGTATGGAAACGCTGATTGCCGCAAAGGATATTGAATTTGTTTGCGCGGGGAGCGGCCCTATGGAAGATGCGGTCAATCATTCTGCGCACATTAGAAATGTTGGCTTTAAAACCGGTAAAGAACTGGAAGAACTGATAAAAAAAGCGGCTTGCTCCGTTTATCCCAGTATTTGGTATGAAAACTGCCCGTTTTCCGTTATGGAAAGCATCTCTTACGGCACCCCGGTTGTTGGCGCAGCCATCGGCGGCATACCGGAGCTGATTGATGACGGCAAAACGGGCTTTCTCTTTGCGCCCGGGAATGTAAAAGACTTTTCGGATAAAGTAAAGGCGCTTCTCGGCAACAAACAGCTTGCTTTAGAAATGCATAAAAACTGCCTGAATAAAAAGTTTATGACGGTAGATCAGTATTGTGAAAAGCTCTTGGAGATCTATAGTTAAAACGCGGATCCCATTTATAAAAAAACAGATTTTGTAAAGAAGGTAAATCATGTCTAAAAAATTAAACGGCACGGTCATCGTTACCTACCGCTGCAACGCCAGGTGCAATATGTGCAGCAGGTATAAACGGCCGTCTTCACCGGATGAGGAGATCAGTCTTGATACAATAAAAAAACTGCCGCGGATGTATTTTACCAATATCACCGGTGGTGAGCCGTTTATCAGAACGGATCTTAAGGATATTGTGCGCGAACTGTATAAAAAGAGCGACAGAATCGTGATCTCCACAAACGGCTTTTTTACAGACAGAATTATAGACCTGTGCAAAGCGTTTCCGAATGTGGGCATTCGTATCTCTATTGAAGGTCTGGAGGAAACGAATAACGCGATCCGCGGCCTTCCGGACGGATTTAACCGCGGCTATGCCACGCTGAAGAAATTGGTGGAGATGAAACATCCGGATGTTGGTTTCGGCATGACGGTGCAGGACGCCAACGCAAAGGATCTTGTTGCGCTGTATAAATTGTCGGACGAACTCGGAATGGAATTTGCAACCGCTTCGCTGCACAATTCTTTTTATTTTGTTGAGGCGAGAAATATTATTAAAGACAGACCTATGGTGGCGCAGAATTTTGAGGATCTCATCAATGAACTGCTAAAGAGCAACAGCCCTAAAAAGTGGTTTCGCGCCTATTTTAATCACGGCCTGATCAATTACATATACGGCCAGAAACGTCTTTTGCCGTGCGATATGGCGTTTGATACGTTCTTTATTGATCCGTATGGGGATGTTATGCCCTGCAACGGAACAAAAGAAAAAGAGGTCATGGGCAACCTCAACGAACAGAGCTGGGATGAACTGTGGAACAGCGCGCAGGCGGATACTGTGCGCAAAAAGGTTAGAAACTGCAGCAGAAACTGCTGGATGATCGGTTCCGTTTCGCCCGCTATGCACAAATATATCTGGGTGCCTGCCGCATGGGTTATCAAGCATAAGTTTCTCAACTTCTTTAAAGATAAAAAATACAGTATGTACGAACTGCCGATCGTGCGCGATTACAGGGACGGTAAAGTTACCAAAGCAGAACTTGACGCGCTTTCCACATGCGATATGCATGCCGATGTGAACGACGGCCTTTCTGAAAAGTCCAAAAAAGCGTTGGTCGGCACCAGCGGTGAGGAAATTGTAGATGCTGATATCCAAAACCAGATGAACAGGTACTGATATGGCTGAACTGACCATTTTAACTCCGTCTTTTAACAGGAAAAAAGAGCTTCATGTTTTATTTGACTCCCTTTGCTGTCAGTCAGATAAAGATTTTGAATGGGTCATCGTGGATGACGGTAGTACGGACGGTACTTTTGAAACCGCACAGGTATTCAGGGCGCATGCGGATTTTCCGGTTAGGTATTATCAAAAAGAAAACGGCGGAAAACATACGGCGCTCAACTTTGCTTTAAAAAGGATCAATACGCCGCTTGTGTTTATTGTGGATAGCGATGACCGGCTTACTGAGAATGCGGTGAGAATCATACATGAAAAATACCGCGCATATAAGCATGAAACAGATCTTTGCGGCTTTAGTTTTCTGCGTCAAAGGGCAAACGGAGCCGGATACCTGACGAAACCTCTGCAAAAAGACAATATAAAATCTACCTATTGCGAACGGCTAAATCACGGTCTGGAGGGCGATATGGCAGAAGTGTGGTATACAGAGAAACTGCGTGCTTTTCCGTTTCCGGAATTTAAGGGAGAAAAATTTTTGGGCGAGGATACGGTTTGGGTCAAACTTTCCGGCAAATATAAGATACGCTTTTTTAATCAGGCGGTGTATATTTCAGATTATTTAAACAGCGGTCTTACCCTGAACCGCCGCCGCCATAATATTCAGTCGCCAAATGGATGTGTGGCGCGTGCACAGGCTTTTTTGGATTCAGATGTGGATTTTAAACATAAAATCAAAGCCATGCTGCAGTATTTTATTTACGGCAGATTTGCCGGCAGATCACAGGCAGATCTTTTTAAAGCCACACAATACAAAAAACTTGCCCTGCTTTGTGCCGTGCCGGCGCAGTTCTTTTTTGAAATTTGGAAAAGAAAGTTTAAAACAGTTAAAAAATAAAAAGATTCGGTAGTGCTGTCTATGATCCCATTCAAACAAAAACTCCATAATGCTTTGCGTGATTTTTCTGATAATAATGCGGCTTTTCACAGAATCTATCTTTTTTACAGGTATGTTCAATTTTCCTTTCAGGGGGCGGTTGTAAATACCAAAAGATTTTTCAGAAAGCACGGCGTCGGCGGTGGAAAATACAAAAAACTTTTGCCTTATAAAGACATTCATAACGGTGAAAGGTGTTTTATCATTGCAACCGGCCCGTCGCTTACGATGCAGGATCTGGAAAACCTTAAAAATGAAAAGACCATCAGCATGAATTCCATCTGCAAGCTTTATGATCAAACGGACTGGCGACCGACTTATTTTGCCGTGCAGGATGATAAAGTGTTTGAAACCTTGCAGGAGATCATCAGAGCGCATAGCGAAGTGCCGGTGTTTATCAGTGATAATGTGCCGTCAAGGTTTAAGCGCGAAAAAGCGTGGGTCGAATTTCCAACAGATACCAAGTATCATTCTTATGACATTTTAAAGCAGAAGTATTATGCCAGATTCAGCGATGACGCTTATGATATCGTCTATGACGGCTATTCCATAGCCTATTCCTGTATTGAACTTGCCGTATATATGGGCTTTAAGGAGATCTATCTGCTCGGCGCGGACTGCACTTATCTCGGCGAAAAAGAGCATTTTGTGGACAGCGGTGTTGAGGACCGTTCCAGAAAATACGCCACGCCAAAACTGATCGTGGGCTATGAAAAAGTGAAAGAATATGCGGATTCCCACGGAATCAAAGTGTTTAACGCCACACGCGGCGGCGTGCTTGAGGTGTTCCCCCGCGTTGATCTGGATGCTGTTTTAAAGGAGAAAAGCAGAGCATGAAAATCGTTGCCATAGTTCCCATGAAATTGAATAACACAAGACTGCCGCAGAAAAACACCAAGGCTTTTACAAACGGCAAACCGCTTTGTTATTACATTTTGAATACGCTGCTTAAAATAGACAGGATAGATGAAGTTTATGTTTACTGCAGCAATGAAAAGATTAAAGAGTACATTCCAAAAGACGTAAAATTTTTGAAACGTTCTCCGTCGCTGGATACGGATTCTACCTTAATGAATGAAGTGCTCAAAGCCTTTGCAGAGGATGTGTTTGCGGATATCTATGTTATGACCCACACCACGGCGCCTTTTGTTTCGGCAGAAAGCATAGAAAAGGGGCTGGACGCGGTTTTGAGCGGCATGAACGATTCGGCGTTCGCTGCTAAAAAACTTCAGGATTTCCTTTGGAAAAACGGAACGCCGTTTAATTATTCGCTGGAAAATATTCCGCGCACGCAGGATCTGGATCCGCTTTATGAGGAAACAAGCGGTTTTTATATCTATGAAAGATATGTGATCACCGAAATGGGCAGGCGCATCGGTCAGAATCCGTTTATTGTGGAGGTCAACGAGATCGAAGCGGTGGATATAGACGAAAAAGAAGATTTTGAGATTGCGGATGCAATCTATAATCATATTTACAGAAAGCGTGGCGCGGATGAATAAAATACTTGAGGATTTCAGAACCAAACTGAATCGGGATGAATGTGTTTACGGCATTTTTATGAAAACCGGCGATCCCATGTTCGTTGAGGCGGCAAGCCTCGGCGGATTTGATTACGTGATTTTGGATACGGAGCACGGCCCCGTTTCCATAGAAAATCAGCAAAATAATATTCGTGCGGCAGAAGCGCGCGGCGCCGTGCCGATTATCCGGCTGAAGGATTCCGGCGAAAACACTGTGGGCAAAGCGCTGGATATAGGCGCTTACGGCATACAGGTGCCGCAGATTAATTCTGCGAAAGACGCGGAAAAAGTAGTAAAATTTGCAAAATTCTATCCTTACGGAATGCGCGGCGTGTGCCGTTTTGTGCGTGCTGCCGATTATTCCGCTATGGATCGGTATGAATATTTTGAGGATTCAAAAAACCTGCTTATCATCCTCCAGCTGGAGGGGGTTCAGGCGATTGAAAATCTGGATGAGATCCTTGAGGTGGATGGGGTGGATATCCTGTTTATCGGCCCTTATGATCTTTCGCAGTCCCTTGGCATTCCGGGGCAGGTAAACAACCCGAAAGTTGTGCAAGAGATGAAAAAGATCGTTGCCAAGGCAAAAAAGAAGAATAAAGTGATCGGCACTTTTGTGGATACGCCGCAGGATCTTGTGATGTGGCGTGATCTCGGTGTGAAATATTTAAGTTATTCGGTAGATGTCGGCATTTTTCTGGACGCGTGCCGAGATCTGAACAGATCTTTTGAGAAATAATTTTATGCTAAAACAAACTTTTGCTGCTGATATATCATGAATATGCCGGTGCAGCCGGCAGAAAATTCGGAAAAGAGAGGTGAAACAGGCGCGTGAAGTTTAAATTAAAACTGAATTTTACATTAAGTGTTTATGATATTTACGCCGTTCTCATTCTCCTTTTTCCCATCTGTTTCTCTATAGGCGGCATTTTCGGATATTATGACGAGATGATAGGGGCGGTTTCCTTCGTTTTTGTATGGTTTCTTATGATCACAAAGCGGCTTGACCGAAACAGCCGGCAGATTATGATCGCGATTGCCGCCGTTTCCGTGATCGGGCTGGTCTCCAATCTGGTCAGCAAACTCATTACGCAGCCGTTTCCCGTCTTGGTCGATCTTTTGTGGCTTTGGAAAACGTTTGCGCCGTTTATTGCTTCTGTTTATCTGATGCGTAAAGATCATGTTCGCCGCCGCGTTGTAAGCGCTCTTGTTATGCCGTCAAAACTTGCCATTGTTGTGTTTTTTCTGCTTTCATTGGTTGGTCAGGTTGTGGATATCGGTTTTATACCGTCCGATTCTTTGTTCGGGCTCAGGATATTCGGTATCTCATGGATGCGCGGCATCTCGTTTGGCTGGGTTGTATTTTGCTGTGTTGTGATCCTTGCGCTTTCTGAGATCAGTTCAAGATCTTTCTTTTTGTATACTGCCTTGGCGTGTGTTCCTATGATCTTAACACAGGCGGCGCTTGTATATTGCTTTGTGTTCTGCGTAATCTTTATGGCAATTATGTTCCGCAAGCAGGATAAGTTTAAACTGCGCTATATTATTCCTATCGTGGCGGTTGTGGTCTTGTTTACATGGCGGGATATCCAGCAATATCTAATTTCTGATTCGATCCGAAAAACGCTGATCATCTACGGCGGCAGAGTGGCAAATATGTATTTTCCGCTCGGTTCCGGCTTTGCTACCTATGGTTCCGAAATGGCGCAGAGGTATTATTCACAGCTGTATGATCTGTTTGGCTGGCGTAATTCCTGGGGCTTTGGGCCTGACAGTACATTCCTCAACGATAATTTCTTCGCCAGCATTATCGGGCAGTTCGGCTGGATCGGTTTTGCCGTGTATCTTTACGCCATGTTCCGCCTGTTTATGATGGTGAATTCCAAACTCGTTAAAAAGAGAATTAAAATAACCGGCATTGCCACTGTGCTCACCATGCTTGCTGTTATGATCGGCAGTGCCTCCGTAAAATCCATGATGGGTATCTGCACCTTTGTTGTGCTTGGGCTCGTTGCAGCAGAAGTGCAGTCAAAGGCAAATGCGCAGAGTCAATTATTAAAGCAAGAGGGCGAATGATATGATCTCTGTGATCGTACCTGTGTATAACGTTGAAAACTATCTTGATAAATGTCTTGGCAGCATTGCTTCACAAACCGTAACGGATCTGGAGGTCATCCTTGTGGATGACGGCTCATCCGATATGTCGGGAATGATCTGTGATGCATGGGCAAAGAAAGATGCAAGATTTCGTGTGATGCACCGCCAAAACAACGGCGTAAGCAGTGCGCGAAATGCAGCGCTCCAAGCCGCCAAAGGCGATTTTATTGCGTTTGTGGATGCGGACGACTATATAAATAAAGATATGTTTCGGCTTTTGCTGAATGCTTTGGCAGAGGATGCCGATATAGCTGTATGCGGGTTTAACACGGTGGAACAGGGTGCGGTTTCTCAGGTGCTGTGTGATGAAAAAATGTGTGTGAACAGTGCCCAAGCCGCACGTCTTTGTATTCAAAAGGGCGAATGGGGTCTTGTGATCTGGAATAAACTTTTCCGGCGCAGTGTGGTCTTTTCCGGCGCAGAGCCGGTCAGATTCCCGGAAGATATATTCATCGGGGAGGATGCATTGTGGCTCATTGAAGTTTGCTGCAGATCCCAAAAGGCGGTATATGTGCCTGAAGCGTGTTATTATTACATAAAACGGCAAAACAGCGCGGTGTATAAAAGCAAGCGGGAAAAGCTTGTGGAAAGCAGCGCGTCAAGATATGCATCTGCTGTTCGGGGTTATGAAATATTAAAAAACGCGGGAAATTCCTGCGCTTTTCTGATGTTTAGGCGCGGCGTTTTTTCCGCAAGGGATATTGCCTGCGCAGCTTACTGCGAATCAAATGAAAAAGTGTATCGGGAATGGATAAAAAAATTTCATTCGGCGCTTTCGGATTATAAAAAAATGGTTGGCAAAGGCAAAGATATTCTGTTTCTGTTGAAAAATGATATACTTTATTACGCCATGCAGTTTCATTTGCCAAAGAAATGGGTGCAAAAACTGCTTCAGTTTAAATAAACCGCGCGGTGCAGCAGGGGAAGGGGTCTGTGTATGAAAGTCGGCATCATCACGTTTCAAAGGGCGGATAATTACGGCTCTTTGCTGCAATGCTATGCGTTGTACAAAAGCGTTGAGAGTTTCGGAGTAGATGTAGAGGTTGTGGATTACAGAAACCCGTATATTGAAAGGGCATATGTTGGGCTGCCGAATTTCAGAAAAAATTTTATCGTCTGGGGAAAACAGGCGTATACCCGTTTCTCCAATTACTCCAATGTTCTGAAAAAACATGCGGCTTTTGAAAAACTCATTGGCAGCATGCACTTTTCCGAAGGGTTAAAAAAGAAAGATATCTTGCATAACGGTTTGGATTATGACCTAATCTTTACTGGCAGTGATCAGATCTGGAACCCGGTCATGACAAACGGTTTTGACGATGTGTATTACCTGAATTTTCCCGGAAATTTTTTCAGATGTTCCTATGCGGCAAGCCTTGGAAATTCCAAAAGTAAAAAACTGGATCCTCAAAAGCTTAAAACCAGAATAGACCGAATGGATAGGATATCCGTTAGGGAGCAAAGCGCATGCGAAACGATTTACGCGCTCACCGGTAAAAATGCGCAGGTATGTGTGGATCCCACGCTGCTGCTCAGCAGAACAGAGTGGGAAGCCCTTTGTGAAAAAGCGGATATCGATACAGAGGAACGGTATATTCTGCTCTATTATCTGGATGATAATAAGGATCTGGTTAAAATTGCACAGTCACTTGCAAAAAAGCATTCTGCAAAGATCATCTGCTGCAACAAAAACCCGGTCTCCGGTGAAAATATTCAGTGGATCGGCGACCTCGGCCCTGTGGATTTTGTTAAATTGGTGAAAGATGCAGCGGCCGTTGTGGCGTCATCCTTTCACGCCGCTGTCTTTTCCGTAATATTCGGCAAGGCGCTATATGCCATTCCGCATCCCGAAACGGGCGAAAGAGTGAAAACGCTGGCAGCGCTTTGCGGATTTTCAGACGGATTTTATAAGTCCTTTGAAGATTTTGAAAGCCGAAACGGCGCCTCATTGCCTGTTTCCTATGATTATACGAATCTTCAGAAAGCCGTTGCGGAATCCAAAGATTTTATCAACAATGCTGTTGAAACGGCAAAACGCCGAAACCAAGTTCCCGAAAGGTAGTGTTGATTTGAGCAGAGGCAAAGAACTTGCTAAAAATACCGCAATTCTTACATTTGGTAAGGTCTGCACCCAGTTTATCAGTTTTTTCCTTCTTCCACTGTATACTGCCATTCTGGATACGGCGGAATACGGCACCTATGATCTTCTTATCACTTATGCAACGCTGCTTTTGCCGCTGTTTAACTGGCAGTTGGATCAGGGTGTTTTTCGGTTTATGCTGGAGGTAAGAGATAACCGTGCGGGGCAGACAAAATTGTTTTCTACCATTTTTACTGCCAATACCGCGCAGTCGGCAGCCTATGTGGCGATTCTGCTTCTGGTTTCCAAATTTGTGGATCTGCCAAATGTTTGGTTCCTCGCGGCGTATGTTGTTGCACTCATTTATCTTAATCTGCTCCTCCAGTTTGCAAGAGGGCAGGGCAGAAACGTGGTTTATGCCGTTGCCGGCTTTATTTCGGCATCCGCCACTGTTGTGTTTAATGTGATCACGCTTGTTGTGCTGAAACTGGGTCTTAACGGCCTTTACATATCTACGCTTGCCGCGTATTTTCTGGCAGTTGCTTATCTCTTTTTCGCTTTGAAACCGTGGAGATATTTAAGAATTAAGCAGGTTAAACTTTCTGTTTTAAAAACTGTCTGCCGTTATTCTTTGCCGCTTATTCCGAATAATCTTGCCTGGTGGGTCGTTAATGTGTCAGACAGGCTGATCGTTTCTCACATTCTGGGCGTGGGGCAAAACGGCATTTATACCGTTGCAAATAAATTTTCAAATGTTTTTATCTCCTTTTATAATATTTTTAATCTGTCTTGGACGGAATCCGTTTCTCTGCATTATCAGGATGAGGACAGGGATCGGTTTCTGAGCGAAACGATCACTACGCTGTATAAACTGTTTTCGTGCGCCTGCCTTGGAATCGTAGCGCTGATGCCGTTTATTTTCCCGATTCTGATCAATGAAAGTTACGGCGAGGCATATCCTCAGGTGCCGATCCTGATGTATGCCATGCTGATGCGTGTAATCGTGGGGCTCTACAGCTGTATCTACATCGCCATGAAAAACACCAAAAAAGTTGCTTACACTTCCGCCGCTGCGGCAGTGATCAATATCGTGCTGCATCTGCTGCTTATCAATAAGATCGGTCTTTTTGCAGCCTCCATTTCCACTTTTGTTGCGTTTGGAAGCATGGCGGTCATCCGCTATATAGATGTAAACCGGTATGTAAAAATGAAGATCTCAACCCCCGTGCTTGTATCTTCTTTTGTGCTGGGTATCGCGCTGATGATATCGTATTATCAGCAGAATACAGTGCTTGATGTGATTTTCCTGATCATCGTTTGCGTTTATGCCGTTGCAATGAACTGGAAATTCGGCCTTAAATGCCTTGCCGAGGCAAAAGAACTGCTGCTTAAATTTAAAAACAAAAAACAGCAGTAAATACTGAAAAGTAAAACAGCCAAAGCACTTTGCTTTGGCTGTTTTTTATGGCTTGATCCGGGCACAACCTGTTTAATTGGAAACAGAGTTTCTAAACAGATCCGAAATACGGTTTGCCAGCGCTTTGTATTTCGGCAGATCCAGATTGAAGTCCTCTGCCAGAATCCGGTCTGCGCACTGCCGGCATTTTTTCAGCGTTTCCATATCTTCCAGCATATCGGCAATTTTCAGATCCGGCAGCCCGTGCTGGCGGTTTCCGAAGAAATCGCCCGGCCCGCGCAGTTTCAGATCCTCATCGGCAATCTTAAATCCGTCGCTGTATTTTTTCATCGTCTTAAGTCTTTGCATTGCCGTGTCGCTTTTGCTGTCTGATACCAGTATGCAGTAGGACTGGGCTTTGCCGCGTCCGACCCTGCCGCGCAACTGGTGTAGCTGGGATAGCCCAAACCGCTCCGCGTTTTCGATCACCATAACCGTGGCGGCAGGCACGTCAACGCCCACTTCAATCACGGTGGTTGCCACAAGCAGTTTGATATCTCCGTCCGCAAAGGCACGCATCACGTTCTCTTTTTGCGCCGGTTTCATTTTTCCGTGCAAAAGCCCTATATTTATGCCTTTAAAATCGCCGTTTGCAAGTTCTTCGGCGTATTTTTCGGCAGAGATCATATCTGTGTTTTCGCCCTCTTCTACCAGCGGGCAGACGATGTATGCCTGATTACCGGCAGCGATCTGCTTTTTTATAAAGGTGTAGATCCTTTTGTGATAGCGCGAGTCTACCACATCCGTGCGCACCGTTTGTCTGCCCGGCGGCAGTTCATCCAATACGGAAATATCCAGATCGCCGTAGATCATAAGCGCAAGTGTGCGCGGTATCGGGGTGGCGCTCATAACCAGGGTGTGCACCTCCTCGCCTTTCATGGCAAGGTTTGCCCGCTGGTTTACGCCGAACCGGTGCTGTTCATCCGTGATTACAAGGCCTAAATTTTTAAATTCCACATCGTTTTGAATCAGCGCGTGCGTGCCGATTACCAAATCGGTCTCGCCGTCGATCAGTGCCTCTTTGATCCGGCGCTTTTCTTTTTTTGAGGTGCTGCCGGTCAGCAGATCGGTTTTGATTCCGGCGCTGCCCAGCATCTCAAGTAAGGTCTCGGCATGCTGCGCGGCAAGGATCTCCGTTGGCGCCATCAGCGCGCACTGGTATCCGTTTTTTACAGCGGTGTAAATGATGCCGGCGGCAACAGCAGTCTTGCCGCTGCCCACATCTCCCTGAAGCAACCGGTTCATCGGGTAGCCGCTTGCCATATCCGCGCAGCATTCCCGCATGGCTCTTTCCTGCGCGCCCGTGGGTTTGAACGGCAAAAGTTTTAAGAACGCGTCAGTGTGATCGGTTTTCAGAACGGCTTTTGTGCGCACTTTACGTCTGCCTTTCAGTTTCAGCAGACCGAGTTGCAGCGCCAGCAGTTCTTCAAAGATCAGCCGGTCACGCGCTTTTTCAAGGCTCTCTCTATCCTGCGGAAAATGAATCTGGCGAATCGCAAAATCCAGTGAAACCAGTTTGTATTCCAGCCGGATTTCTGCCGGGAGCGTTTCCTCAAACCGATCCGAATTTTCCAGCGCGGTTTTTATTACCTTTTCGATCGCTTTGGAATTCAGCCTGCCTGTGGCGTGATATACAGGCCGGATGGCATCGCTGTTTTCTGCCTTTTCAATTTCTGGAGAAGCCATAGATGCGCTGGTCAGCGTCCGCTCTATCTTGCCGTAGAGAATGTAACTGCCATACAGTTTCAGCGCGGCGGCGAGATATTTGTTGTTGAATAGGGTAACGTGTATCACAGTATGTCCGTCGGTGAAATCGCATTTATAAAGCGTCATTCCTTTGCGCACAAAATGTTCCTTCACCTGGGAGATCATCGTAGCTTCAATGCACGCCACAGACCCGCTTTCGCACTGTAAAACGGTTTTTTTATCCGATCTGTCCTCATAGGTTCTCGGGTAATGCTCTATAAGATCCCGCACGCTGAAAATGCCGAGCTTATGAAAAAGCCCGGCTTTTTTTTCTCCCACACCTTTTATATACTGAATACTGCTGTTTAGATCAAGCATTTTACTCCACTGAAATAATAAAATAGTATATCGGCTGTCCGCCGTTTACAACACTGATCTCTATATCACCGAATTTATCTTCCAGTCTTTTTCTAAGGGCTTCCGCGTCATTTTCGTCCGCGTCCTCGCCATAGATCAGCGTTACGATCCCGCCGTCATATTTTTTGATCAGTCTGGATGCGGTTTTAAAAGCGATGTCCACTTTATCGGCGCCCACATATCTGATCTTGCCGTTGCAAAGGCCCATGATCTCGCCCTGCTTAACGGGGATGCCTTCCACTTCGCTGTCTCTTGCGGCAAAGGTTACCAGAGCGGTGGAAACATTTTCAGCAGCCTGCGTCATCTCAAGGGCGTTTTCATCCGCGCTTGCCTCCTCGTCAAACATCAGCATGGCGGAAATGCCCTGGGGGATCGTTTTGGTTTGCAGCACTTTCACTTTGCGTCCGTCGGCCAGGCGCGCCGCCTGCTCGGCAGCCATAATTATGTTTTTGTTGTTTGGCAGCACAAACACCGTCTTTGCCGGCGTGGCGTTAATGGCGTTCAGAATATCATCTGTGGAGGGGTTCATCGTCTGCCCGCCGCTTACCACAATATCCGCGCCGATATCTTTAAACAGTTCCGTGAGCCCGTTGCCGGCACATACAGCCACAAAGCCGTATTCGTTTACAGGATCGGCAGGAACCAGTGCTGCCTTGTTATCGTCTTCGTTTTCACTGATTCCCTCCTGCGCGTTTCGGTGCTGATAGCGCATATTGTCAATTTTAATATTGATCAGCTGGCCATATTTCAGCGCCGCTTGGATCACATTGCCCGGCTCGTTGGAATGCACATGTACCTTGATAATGTCATTGTCGTCCACCACAACAACGCAGTCGCCGATAGATTCAAGAAACGCCCTCAGTTTCAGCGGGTCTTTTTCTTTGGCATTTTTAGATTTTTCTATTAAAAATTCAGAGCAGTAGCCGAATTGAATATCGCCCGATGCATTGGCAACCGTGTTTTTCGGTTCTTCTTTCGGCGCTTGTTCCGGCGCCTCAAGCGGCTGCACAATCACATTGTTCGCAAACACGCTGTGGAATCCCTCAAAAATAAGCACAAGGCCCTGACCGCCTGCATCCACTACTCCCGCCTGTTTTAAAACGGGCAGTTGCTCCGGCGTTTTGGCAAGCGCTTCTTTTGCCGCCATCATAGCGGCAAAGGCAACCTCCATTGGGTCGTCCACCGTTTCTGCCAGTTCCGTTGCGGCCTCGCTCGCTTTTCTAACAACGGTTAGAATTGTGCCCTCTGTGGGTTTCATTACGGCTTTGTATGCTGCTTTTACGCCAAGTTCAAAGGCTTTTGCAACATCTTTGCCGTTTGCCTCGTCCAGTTCTTTAAAGCCTTTGGAAAATCCCCTGAAAATCAGGGAAAGGATAACGCCGCTGTTGCCGCGCGCCCCCCTTAAAAGCGCCGAGGCACATTTGGATGCCGCCTCGCCTATGGAACAGCTGTCCGGCAAAACGGCCATTTCTTTTGCCGCCGCGCCGATCGTCATGCTCATATTTGTGCCGGTATCGCCGTCCGGAACCGGGAAAATATTGAGAGCGTCAACGGATTTGCGGTTGTTTGAAATATGATTTGCTGCGGAAATTACTCCGTCGCGAAACATTTTACCTGTAAGCATTTCAGAATAATCTCCTTTAGTTGATTGCGTCTACATAAACGTTGATTTTTGAGACTTTCAGATCGGTAACCGTCTCAACGCTGTATCGAACTTTGTTTGTTATGCTGCTGGCGATCGCGTTTATATTTACGCCGTAGGAAACAGCGATATGCAGGTCGATCACCAGGCCGCCGTTTATGCTCTTTACACTTACGCCGCGGTTATAATTCTCTTTATCCGCTTTGCTGGAAATGATCGCTTTCAAACTCTGCATCGGGCTGGAATTTACCATTCCCGTAACGCCGAAACAGGATTGCGCAACCTGCCCCACCAGTTTTTCAAAATAGTTGTTCGTGATTTCTATATATCCGTTCGGATTTTCAAATTTGATCATAACAAACCTCCGTTCGTTTTTGCCACTTGCCTGGTCCATTCATGATTATAATATATTTTACCCGCCTTATCAAGGCAAATCACACGCTTTGTGCAAAAGTTACACGCTTTTTGCACGGTTCATTTTGAAAGCGGTTAATCCGCCTCAAAATACCAGTCTTCTATATTGGAAAAGCAGTCGTAATAATTGCCCTGCACGTCTCCGTTCATCGTTTTGGTAAAGCAAATCATCGCGCGCCTGTAAACAAGCGGTATAAAGGGCATTTCATCGGAAAATTTCAGAAGAAAATCACCGATCTGGCCGCTGCCGTCCATATATGCATGATAGGCTGCGGCGCTTGCGCTCCCTGCCGGGTTAATGCCGTAGCGCGCGCTTCCGTCGCTGTCAAAAAACGGTCTCAGGCTCATATCCGGCGGCAATTTGATCTCCCCTATATAAAGGTTAAACTGCTCTTTGGAGATCCTGTCAAAATATCTGGCATCGTCCTCTTCATAGATCGTAACGTCGAACCCCGCCTCTTCTAATTGCTGCTCAATCAGTTTCGCGCAGGCAGTTCTTTCCGCGTTGGAGGAATTGACTACAATGGAAATATCGTTGCCTGAAACGCCGCTTGTCTGCAGAATCTGCCTTGCGGCATCGGCGTCGCCCTCCTCAGCAAACAACTGCGTTTCGGAAAGTTCAAACTGCGGGTTAAAGATGCCGGTGGATGCCTGCGCAAATCCGCCGTAAGCGCTTCTCGCAAGCGTGCCGCGGTCAATGGCAAGCGAAATCGCGCGCCGCACATCGGCGTTGGCGGTGATTCCGCTCTTATTATTTACGCCTATAAATACCAGATTATTCATATTGATCAGCCTTTTATTGGCAGTGATCCTGCGAGAGGAATTGCTGCTCAGGTCCCGAAATGCAAAACTGATATTGCCGATATTCACCGCGTTGTCTATGGAATCCTCGGATGCAATATTTTCCAGATGAATCACCGTGATATGCGGTTGAAATCCGTTTTGCGTGTTTGCTTTCAGCACGGTTTCGCCGTTTTCATCGGCATAGTAGTATCTTCCGTTCCCGATCGGGTAATTACCCGAACTTTCGGAACTGACGATCGGAAAAACCAGCAGATTGTGCGCATACGGATCCGGTGCGTTCAGGCTGAAAACGATCTCTGATTCGGAACGTGCCCTGCAGGAGTCGATCTCTCCAAGTGAAGATCCCCAGTAAGCGGAATCTTTTGCGGCGTTGAAAGAACTGACTACATCGTCTGCCGTCAGCACGGTGCCGTCCGTAAACTGCAGGCCTGCCGTTATGCCCACAACAAGCGTTTTGCGGTCTTCATATTCATAACTGGAGGCAATGTTAAGACTTGCCTTGAAATTTTCATCAAGGTCAAACAAACTCTCAAAAACAAGCTGGCTCAGCACCTGGTTATTTAGCGTCCGTGCTGCAAAAGGATCCAGGCTGTCCGCCTGTGTGTAACTCAGTTTAAAGGTGCTGTTGTCTTCGCGTATAACGGTTTCCTGTTCTATAATAGCGGGATTTGTCTGCGTTTCGCCGCTTTCCGATTCGGAGCAGGCGGTAAGGCAAAGGGCAAGGATAACCGCCGCAAGAATCATAGCCGTAATTCTTTTTGCCATGTTTACCTCCTGAATCCTTCTGTATAAACGGTCTTCCCGGTCTTATCGTCTATTTCAAAAAAGCAGCCTTCGCAGGTGCATTCCCCGCTTGGGTTCTTGAATCGAACCGGCAGGTTTGTGCGCATCTTTCTTATGGCGCATTCCGGCTCAACGCCTAAAACGGATTGCAGCGGGCCGGTCATTCCCAAGTCGGTAATATATCCTGTGCCGTTCGGCAGAATCTGATTGTCCGATGTCTGCACATGCGTGTGCGTGCCGAACAGCGCGCTGATTCGCCCGTCCAGATAAAAACCCAGCGCTCTTTTTTCGCTCGTTGCCTCAGCGTGAAAATCAATAATAATGAGTTTTGCTCCCTCCGCTTTGGCTCTTTCAATCATTTCATCTGCCGCGTCAAATGGGTTTTTTATGGGGTCAAGATAAACAACCCCCTGCAAATTGATCACAGCGGCTTTGATATAGCCTTTGTCTATGATTACCATTCCGTGCCCCGGCGCGCTGCCATGGTAATTTGCCGGGCGGATGATAAATTCATTTTCTTCCAGATAATCGCTTATTTCCGGGCGTTTCAGGCTGTGGTTCCCAAGTGTTATCACATCTGCGCCCGCGTCAAACACGGCGTTTGCCGATTTTGGCGTGATCCCGTTGCCAACAGCGGAATTTTCAGCGTTCACAATCGTCAGATCGCTTTTGTAATTTCTCTTCAGCCCGGGCAGAACTTCGCGCAGATAGTCGCACCCGGCGGCAGATACAACATCGCCTATTGTAAGTATTTTCAAATTTACACCGATTCTATACTTTAATTTTTAATTATTATACAATATCCCGCCGGCAAAAACAATATATAGCAAATTGTTTATTTTTAATTTACACACTTTTAAAATTTCAAAATAAAACTTGACAAATTGTTTTTATAGGTTATAATAGTAAACGCATTGATTGTGCAGATCATTATATAGAGGTATAGTGTAACGGTAACACACCGGACTCTGACTCCGTTATTTAAGGTTCGAATCCTTATACCTCTGCCATATTAGGACTACAATATAGATGTCAGTCCCGAAAGCCCCGATAAAATCGGGGCTTTTTACTTTATAAAAATATAAAATTTACTATTAAATTTTATAGATGTATTTGGTTTATTTTGGCTAAATATATAGATATGAACCATATATTGATGCAATTATACCAAAAATGAAAAATAGCCACGAAGCCTCACAGCAAATCTGTTGTGAGGCTTTTTTAATACCTAAAGGACAATAAAATAACGGGACTGCCTATTCAAAGAATCAGGGCGTGTAATGATTAAGAAAAATCATTGCACGCCCTTTTTTTGTTTCTAATTTTAAATCAAGAAAGGAAGTTTAACTATGAAAACATATTTTACTGATTCACCTTTGGAAAAGCAGATGATGAGGATACCTCGTCAGCCAAAGAGAAACTATTCAAATTTTGTGAAGAAATCATTCAGAAACCAAAACCATAAGACGATCTTCGAAAGAGAGCTGCAGCACTATCAGAAACAGGGGTATGTACTTTCAAACAGATTTACCGCTGCCCTGTATATCCTGTCGGCGAATTTCTTTCTCTGGAAATCCGTCAAATACCATATCAAGCCAAACTACATTGACTTTGACAGGATCAATATCAAAGGCGCAGAACCGAGGTCATATACCATGTATAAAGCAGCAAAGGATATCATATACAGAACAACAACGGTTGCCCTTTCGGATATGATCGAAAAAAGCGTGACCGATCATGAGCTCTTTATGATCCTTCTCATCGCCATGTATATCTCAAGGTATGGGATAGAATGTATAGAGGCTGATAAAAAATGAAGTCCACTTCATTGACTTTAATACGCTCCGTCTTAAAATAGATGATACATTGCAATGTAAATACAAAAAAGAGAGGAGTATGTCGGTGATCTTATGCAAAGACGGAAGGCTGTGCTTTATCCATGTGTCAGTACCGCTTCCGAGCGATATATATCTTGATACCGCGCCCGATACGGAATCCGATAACAAGATCGAGTTCCGTGACGAAAACGGATCAAACAGGATCGTGCTTGAAGAATCAAAAACAAAAAGCACATCGCTTGAGAAACTGAAAAGCACAACGGCGGTAATGCGCAAAGTCGATATTCAGCCGTTCAAAGTCAATGGATTAGACGGTTATTCCGCACGGTATGAAGCAGACGGTTACAGGTATAAAGAGATCGTTTTGGATTCGGGGAACGGATATGTCTTCACGATGTATCTTGAAGCTGAGGCCAAGCAAACTGTATGTCGCGATAACAGCAATTTCATACTTGAACTTCTGCTGCAGAATGTGCGGAAGATCTAACCCCGGTGCCCACAGAAATGTGGGCATTTTTTGTTTTCAAAATATAGATACAAGGAGTGATGTTCATTTGAACGAATTTGACAGACTTCATCGGGTGGCGAAAGACTTGAAAGAACGCTATCCGAGAGGAACAAGGATCATGCTGCTCGGTATGGGCGATGATCCCAGACCGATAGAGAGAGGCACAAGAGGTACGGTGCGGTTCGTGGATGATATGGCAACCGTTCACTGCGTCTTCGATAACGGACGCTCCCTCGGTCTTGCTTACGGTGAGGACAGATACAGAAAACTCACCGAACAGGAATTGGCAGAAGAAGAAAACAACAATATCTGCGAGGAAGAAACAGCAGAGCAGATTATGGGAATGTGAGGTGATACGAAGAAAAACACATAGGCAGTGACGCCGTATGTCTATCAAATATCTGGATATGTATTCAGGAATCGGCGGTTTCCGTTCGGCGCTTGACGCGCTCGGCGGATTTGAGTGCGTCGGTTTCTGCGAGATAGATAAATACGCAAAAGAGGCCTATGAAACACTTTACGATACGAAAGGAGAGATGTACTTTGAAGATGCAAGAAATATCGACCCCGACGACCTACCCGATATCGACCTTATCTGCGCAGGATTCCCTTGCCAAAGTTTTTCACTTGCTGGAAAACAGCGAGGATTCGATGACACAAGAGGAACTCTCTTCTTTGAAGTTGCCCGAATTGCCGCCGCTAAAAGACCTGCGCTTCTATTCCTTGAGAACGTCCAAAACCTCCTTTCGCATGACAAAGGACGGACATTTGAGACCATCCTCGAAGTCTTGGATGACATCGGGTATGATGTCTCATGGACGGTGCTTAACAGCGCGAATTTCCTCGTCCCCCAATCCAGAAATCGAGTGTTCATTACAGGATTTCTTAGAGGACGACGTGCCGGGGAAATATTTGCTTTCAGCGAAACAAACCCTAAAACTCTTAAGCGAAGACTGCCCGGACGTGAAAGTAAAAGAGTATACGCCGCAGACGGACTTGCCATAACACAGACAAGTTCCGGCGGAGGATTTGCGGGACGAACGGGAATGTATATGATACCGATCAAGTCAAAGACTAAAAGCGGCTACCAACTTGCGCTACCCTATGACAGTATAGATACAGCCTATGCCGATATGAACTCCAGACGAGGTCGTGTAGGCGCGGAAACGGCACATACACTGACGACGAGCAGTACGCAGGGCGTGTATCTGATTGATATGAATCCGAGTCCGAAACTGACCGAACTTGCAAGGTGCATAACCGCAAGGCAGGATTCGGGGATCAGCAAACGACCGGGCGAACATTCTGCGGTACTCGTTATCGTGAAAGAAATATCACCCGATGAGATCAGCGAACTTGACGGCGTTACAGCAGACGGTTCGGATAAGACGGCAGGACTCATCATTCTTTCCGATGAGGAAGGTCATCAGTTCCTCGGATATATCCGAAAACTCACGCCGAGAGAGTGCTGGAGGCTGCAGGGCTTTACTGACGAACAATTTGATAAAGTGAAAGCGGTCGGGATATCCGATTCGCAGTTATACAAAATGGCAGGAAACGCAGTGACCGTTCCTGCCGTTTTCGCTATCACGAGAGAATTAAAACGAATATTTTACGGAGGTGGTAATTAATGCCGAACTGGGTACAGAACAACCTAAAGTTTACCGCAAGCGATGAAGAAATACAAAATATCCTTGAAGCAATCAAGGACGATGAAACAGGTATCGGCTCGATAGACTTCAACAAGATAACGCCGATGCCGGAATCTCTCAAGATCGAGTGCGGTTCAAACACCGATAAGGGATTGCGCATGGTGAAAGAATTCGTTGAAAGTCTTCCCGAGGACATAGCAAATCAGGAAGGTTTCTATGATGAACTCATTGAATATCTGCATGACAGAGGAAAAGATCTGCCGGAAGAAGATAGAAAGATATGGGAACTCGGCGTAACTGCCGTGGACAATATCAACCGATACGACGCGCCCACATGGTATGAATGGGCGAATAAAAACTGGGGCACAAAGTGGAACGCCTGTCATTGTTCATATAACAACGAGGACAAAACGCTGTATTTTCAGACAGCGTGGCAGCCTTCCTTTCCCGTCATACTCAAACTATCCGCAGCGGCGCCCGGTGTTCAGATGAATCTGGAATTTGCCGATGAGGATATCGGGCACAACTGCGGCAGGGTGGTATTCAAGAATGGGGATATAAAGGAAGTATATAAGCCGGAAGAAGGCAGAGCGGCTTTTGAATTTTCCGCAGATGTCTGGGACTACGATCTCAGCAATATGAGTCTTCATCTGAATATCCCCGGCACCAAGTATGTGTATACGGGTACGGAAGACTATGAACTGATCGAACTGTTCGGAAAACCAGCCCTGTTCACAAATGAACGGCTGACGCCCGAAGATGTGCCGCGTGGTCTCAATCTCTATCATTTAAGGCGCTCAGACGATGACGACAAATTCGCCGCAATCGAACCCGAAGTCGGGGTGAACTACGGCGGCTCCGTTTTAACAGACGAGAAACTCGACTTTGGCGAAAACGGATATATCGAGTTCAAAGATGAGACCGAGCCGAACTTCACAGGGCAGGAGATCTCCATAGACGATTATGTCACCGATCACTTTTCCCTTGACGAATCAGAAGAACAATCAGGAGGTATGAACTTATGCCAATAAAAGAAATCAGCATAGACGAACTGCGCAGGATGAACGGTAAGGAAGGACTGATCCTGCAGGGCTGCGGCGGTGATCTTCAGGAGTGGCTGGACGGCATCAATGATCTGCTTACGACCGAAGGCGTACTGCTGAACGGCTCCAAATTCGATACGATCTATTCCTTTCAGGTTGACGACCACACCGATCTGCTGTTCCCGTTTGACAATGTGGAACTGAATGTCGGAAAATTAGCCATGTGGCGGCTTCGGACACAGAATACATTCTTCGGCAAATGGCTGTCCGATCTTGTGCCGAATGAACTCGGCGGCTTTTTAAGCGAAGAAAAGGCAGAAGAAAAAGTAAAACCCGACTGTGAACTGATCGGTCAGGACGGCAACATCTTCAACCTTATGAGTATAGCCTCAAGAACACTTAAGCGAAACGGCATGAGCGATGAGGCAAAGGAAATGGTCGAGCGCATCACAAACGGCGCCGGCAGTTATTACGAAGCCATCAGCATCATCGGCGAATATGTCAACATTACTGGACCGAGTGAAGATGAGAACTGCGGATTTGAGCAGTCAATGTGAGGTGATAATATGTCAGCATTGTGGTTTATCGCCGGTTTCTTTATCGGCTCGATCTTGACGGTATTCACAATGTGCCTTGCTTTTGCTGCCAAACAGACGGACAGAGCAATGGGCATTGAGGATTAAATAACTAAATATATATACGAGGTGTTTTTGCGTGTATAGGATGCACACAAAGGCACCTCTTTTTTTGTTTGTTCCGGCATCTTGATACACGCGCCTCACCTCAAAAACGGAGGTGATACGATCAACAGTTTTTTATCGTGGATAGGTGGGAAAAAAGCGCTTCGGGATGAGATACTCATCCGCTTCCCCGTTTCGTATACTCGATACATCGAAGTGTTCGGCGGAGGTGGCTGGGTGCTCTTTCACAAACTGCCGGGCAGGGACTTTGAAGTCTACAACGACTTCAACGGTCTGCTCACGAATCTGTATCAGTGCGTAAGGGACAAGCCGGAGGAACTGAAAAGCGAACTCAGGTATATGTTAAATTCCCGCCGTGATTTTCTACACATCAAAGAGGTATTGCAATCGCAAAACGACCTCACGGATGTAAAGAAAGCGGCATACTTTTACGCACTCGTTCGGTACAGTTACGGTTCGGGCGTCGAAGACTTCGCCTGTCAGCCCCATTCCATATGGAATGACTTTCCGCTGATCGACGCGGCAAGCGCAAGACTGCAGAAAGTGGTTGTCGAAAACAAGGACTTTGAGAAACTCATCACGCAGTATGACAGGGATGAATCCTTCTTCTACTGCGACCCGCCCTACTACAAAACAGAAAACTACTACATGGGCGGCGGTTTCGGCAGAGCCGATCACAAACGGCTTGCAGATACACTCTGCTCCATCAAGGGAAGGTTCCTGCTTTCGTACAACGACTGCGAGGAGATCAGGGAACTGTATGACAGACCCGGTATCCTCATTGAGGGCATATCAAGGCTTTCCAACCTTGCGCAGAGATATGAGAACGGGAAAGAGTATCCCGAACTCTTCATATCCAATTACGACACAAGCGAGTTTTTAAACTCGTGCGTGCAACTATCTTTATTCAAAAATTACACCAATCAATTCATAGGAGAAAGGAAGATTATCAATGACAGACTCAATTAGAACTTTAGAAATACCGATACCCGAAGACGCGATGGAACTGCTCGGCTTTACCGAGGACGGCATCTTTCAGGCGGATATATCCGAGGGCAGACTCGTGCTTACGCAGAAAAAGAGAGGCGTATGTGTTTTCAACGATGACGATGAAAACAAACTTGACTGCGACGAGTGCAGATATTCCTGCCCTCACTGTGGTGAGTGCAACGCGCCGCAGTTCTACAAATTCTTCGGCGATTTAATCGAGGAACAGGAGGCGGAAAGCGATGACTAAGTTACTGCGCATTCTCGGCAAAAGAGGACGAATAACGATCCCGTTTGAGATCCGCAGAGCCGTAGGTTTCCGATACAACGATGTGCTCTCTTTTACTCAGGCGGACAACAATACTGTAGTTGTTAAGCGCGAAACGCTCTGCGATGAGAACTGCCCTTACCACGATACCGAACTGCTCGACTCTGAGCCGATGTCCGTCACGGATTTTCTTGACGAACTCAGTGATGCCGAACAGCGTGAAGCGCTCATCCACCTTTCGGTAAAATGGGCGGAAAAAGAAGGTGCCGCCCGTGCCTGAACACACAGGACTGTATATGCAGTCGCTTGAAAACGCAAGACACTGCAACGAGGTGGAACTCTGGCGTGAAAGTCACAAGGCGAATATGGAGTGCGCGAGGGCGATAGAGGACGCGATCAATAAAGGGTTTTGCAACAATCATTTGTCACACGACTGCGCAAGATCGGTCATAGACGGTTACGGCTTTGACAGGATCAACTTTCTTCTCCGCCTTAGCCTCAAACACGCGCAGCAAGACGGCAGATATTCCGAAGAAAACAAAGCGTGGGGTAGGAACTTCGCAGTGCCTTCCAGCAATGACAGAGCGGAATATCTGATCAATTCACATCCCGTTCTGCTAAACGGCTTTATTGATGAGGCTAGAAATGAGTGGAACAAACTCGGCTTGTGGGACAGTTCGCACTGCGAGGATATGAGCGGAGTAGATCTGACAAACAAGATACTCGTTATCAAGCCGGACAGGCTCAAAGACGAATACAAGACGCCCGATGACCAGCTCTTCTACGCAACATCTGGTTTCGGGTGTGATCCGAACGCAAGAGGGCGTTCCGTCTTCGGACAGTTCGCAAAGGATGATGAGAACTATTCGTGGTGGCGGACGGACTTCATCGGCATACTGAAAGACGAATACATCCCCGACTGGGTAAAGGATAAGTATGGCATCGGTGAGAATACCGAACAGTCAGAGGACTGCGGAATGGAAATGAGGTGATGAGATGAGGATCAGGATATATCAGATCGCCGACTCTTCGGAAAGCCCGAACCGCTTTATGGACTATGACTATGCCATGGAGCACGGCGGAATCGATGAGAGCGCATACAAAAATGTCTTTTACGGCGATGTCGAAGCGAAAGACCTTGAGGATATCTATCAGCTCTTCAATTCCAAGCGTATACCGACGCATCAGGGGCACAGTCTCTCCGTATCGGATATTATTCAGGTATTGGAAAGCGATGATGAAAGGCTGAACGGAAAGTGTTTCTTCTGCGATGCTATCGGTTTCAAAACTGTCGACTTTGACACCACGAAGCGTCAGGAAATGGACGGATTGCGTTGCATCTATCTCACGCCCGGCAACAAGCCCCTTGATCTCAAACTGAAGGTCGATGAGTATGAGACCTTAAAGGACGCCGTGCAGGGATTTGTTGAGATCACCTATCCCTTTGATGATACGGTCGCCGTAGTCGGAAATGAGGAAGCGAAACTCGAAGGCATGAAAGGCAATTTCCGTATCGGCAGCAGCATCTACGCCGGTCCCGTCCTCATTGTCGGCGACAACGTCGGTGAGGATTTCACTGAACTTACGCAAGAACAGGCAGAGCGATACATGAAGCGGTTTGCCGAGCCGGAAAACATATCGGCTGAAGAAGCCCAAACCGATATGGGTATCACATTTATCGGCTTCAACTATTAATCTCAGGAGGTAACAATATGAGGATAACAGCAAAGATACACGAAATATTTAACAACGAAAAGAGCAATGTCAAGGCAACGGCGTCCGCCGCTTTCGGCGGTCAGTTTGCCGTGCATGGTTTTACCGTTATGAACGGCAAGAACGGCTTGTTTGTAAATATGCCGTCCAAGATGAACGATGAAGGTGAATATGTATCGACCTTCCATCCGATCACGAAGGACGCAAGGACGCAGCTGAACAACACGATCCTTGAGGCATACGAACAGGCGCTCACTGAATCCCAAACGCAGTCCGATGAGCCGTCCGAAGACGAAGGCGAGTCCGAAGAAGAGGACTTTGAGGAAATAACGGACGATCAGGAAATGGGAATGTAAAAAAAGTCTGGACTTTGCGCAAAACTTCTGATACTGTGGGATCAGGAGGTAAAATACTATGAAACACAAGTTCATATATATCGTTCTTGCGGCGGTACTGATCGTGTGCATCCTTGCAGGATGCGCGGCGCAGGAAGTCAGCGAGAACGGCACGACCGAAAGTACCACGGTATCGGATGAAAGCGCAGCAAAGTCAGACACAGTTGCACAGTCTGCCGAATCTTCAAGTGAAACCACTACAGGCGGAACAGGCACCTCTGCTTCAGGGCAGGAAGAAGACGATTCCCAACGAAAAGCAACAGAAACCACCACCAAAAGTGGACAAAATCCTGCAAGCAACAGGACAGGTTCTTCGACTACTTCAAGGAAACAGACAACAACGAAACGGCAGACTACGACGCAAAAGCCTGCCACCACCAAGAAACCTACCACGACAAAAAAGCCGACAACCACTGCGGCGCAAGGACTTACCGCAAGCGATATGCAATGGATACAATCGGAAGCCCATAAATATATGCAAAACAAAGGCGCATCGATTGATTCAAGCGTAGGCAGTTTTTCCGGCAGAATCTCCACAAAAGATAAAAGCAGATCGGAAGTGTTGGCGGAAGTGAAAGAGTGGATAGACTTTGAATACACCGAGTGTATGAACAGCGGTTGGAATTCTGTTTCCATGTACTGCAAATATGAAAAAAGAAGCAACGGAAGTTACTTCATATATGTAATGTACGGCTGATAAAAGCCGTAAAGCAATCTAAGCACCGATTGAAATGATCGGTGCTTTTTTCTATCTATTTTAAGGAGGATTTATGAGCACTAAATTTAAACTGAGCAAAAAGGCGCTCAGCCTTTTGCTTTCTCTTTTGGTTATCGTTTCGGCGGTGCTTCCGGGTATGTCAGCACTTGCCGCAACGGTTGAAAAATGCGAATTAAACATCCGCACAAGTTCAAAGTATGAATATATGAACAACTGGGCGTATCCGAACAGAAGAAACGGCATTCACCTTGCGACCGTGGCAACAGGTTCACATAAAGGCGAAGTAGCCTATTGTATTGAATTCGGCAAGGCTATGGGTGATGACGGTCAGGAAGAAACTGTTATGGACATTGAAGATGTACCCGCATGGGAAGCGCTTAATGCCACACAGAAAGCGGGCATCACCTACGCCACGATCTACGGCTATCCGAATTTCAATTACGGCGTATCAAACGAAGCAGCTCAGGTCGCCACGCAGTTTGTCGTATGGGAATATTCACAGGGCTACCGTACTTCAGCGGACGGAAACAATCCGACTGCAGGACTGAACGGAACGAGTTCAAAGATCGAGAACGCCATTGAAGCGGCAGGGTTTGATGTCCGCCAGCAGTATTACCAGTCAGGCGTAGTTCCGTATGACGATGTCATGACGGCATACAAGGGTATCCTTAACGGAATCAAAACGCACAGAACAGTACCGAGTTTCAGAAATGATACGCTTGAACTGACTTGGAACAACAGCAACAACCGTTATGAAGCAAAAGTTACCGATTCCAACGGCGTACTTTCAAATTTTACCGTAACTTCCAGTAATTCTAATCTCAAGTTTTCCAAATCCGGCAATACACTTACGGTCTATTCAACAGCAGTTATTAATTCAGCAGCAACAGTCACGATGACCAAGACCTGCACAACGGTAGGAGCGGATATCGGTTTTGTTCCCGAAAATACCACGGACAATCAGTCGCTCGTAGGCAGACTGATAGACCCTGTCACCGCATCTTTTAAGGTAAAGACCGCCACAGGCAACGCACAGATCATCAAAACATCTGAGGACGATAATGTTGGTAACATTAAGTTTACGCTTGAAGGCAACGGACTGACTTATACAGGTGTGACCGACAGCAAGGGCGTATTCCTTAAAGAGAATATCCCTGCCGGAACTTACACGGTAACGGAGGAATCCATTGACAAGTATGTACCGCAGAAATCCCAGACCGTGACCGTTAAAGCAGGTCAGACCGTATCGGTATATTTCGATAATGTACTGAAAAAGTTCAGAGTTCAAGTTTCCAAATCGGATATTGAAAAAGGAGAAGCGCAGGGTGATGCGTCTCTCGGCGGAGCGAAATACGGACTTTTTAAAGGTGATGAGCTCATTGACACCTATGTCACCGATTCAAACGCACATTTTGTAACAGACTACTATGTCTGCGACACAGACTGGACGCTGAAAGAACTCGAATCGAGTGAGGGCTATCTCGTTGACGGAACTGTTTACAAGGTCGGCGCTGATCCCAAGTTATACACCGTTGAATACAACACAACAGAAAACAATGTGACCGAGGAAGTCATCAAAGGTAACATTGCCATTATCAAGCACACCGATGACGGCAGCACACAGATCGAAACGCCGGAAAAAGGGGCTGCATTTCAGATCTATCTCAAATCCGCAGGCTCATTTGTGAACGCAGATGAGGACGAAAGAGATACCATCGTCTGCGATGAGGACGGTTTCGCAAGTTCAAAACTGCTGCCCTACGGCGTATATACAGTGCATCAGACGAAAGGCTGGGACGGCAGAGAGATGATTGCAGACTTTGATGTGTTTATCAATTCTGACGGTAAGACATACAAGTTCCTTATCAACAACTTGAACTTTGAAAGTTATGTAAAGGTAGTCAAACTCGACGCAGAAACAGGCAAACAGATACCCTACGCAGGGGCAGGATTTGAGATCTACGACAGCGAAGGTCACCGCATTTCAATGCAGTTCACCTATCCAGAAGTTACAGAGATCCACACCTTTTATACAAATTCAGAAGGCTACCTCATAACACCCGAAACGCTGCCCTATGGTGAGTATACTTTGGTTGAGGTCGAAGCGCCCTACGAATATGTACTCGACAGCACACCAATCCCGTTCACGATCTCACAGGAAAACAGTTCCACGGACACAGGCGTGACCGTTGTTAAAGTTAAGGCACAGGATATGCCGCAGAAAGGTATTATCGAGATTGGGAAAACTGGCGAAGTATTCGCTTCGGTCGGTATGCTCGGCGGCGGTTATGTTGACGAGAACGGAAACGAAGTAACTTTCCCTGTCACTTATCAGCCTCTTTATGAAGTTCAGGGACTGCCCGGAACTGTCTTTCAGATCTATGCAGCTGAGGATATCGTTACAGGTGACGGAACGGTCAGAGCCTATCAGGGTGAACTTGTTGACGAAATCACCACAGATGAGAGCGGAAAAGCGGTTTCAAAAGAACTGTATCTCGGCAAGTACACTGTGGTTGAAAAGACCGCTTCCGACACATTCTATAATCCCAACGAGCAGTACGATGTTGAACTGACTTATGCAGGACAGACCGTGTCTGTAACCTCTACCGAACTTAATTTGTTCAATGAGCGGCAGAAAGTAACGGTATCACTTTCCAAAGAACTCGAGCAGGACGAAACTTTCGGCATCGGAATGAATGACGAGATCCAAAATGTTCAGTTTGGCATCTTTGCCGATGAGGACATCACGTCAGCAGACAGCTCCGTTATTCCCCAAGACGCTTTGATTGCCTATGCGAACTGCGATGAAAACGGCAACATCACCTTTAACTGCGACTTGCCAATCGGATTCAAGTGGTATGTCAAAGAGATTGCAACCGATGAGCACTATGTACTGTCCGATGAAAAGTATGCGTTCAACACCGAATATCAAGGACAGGAAGTACAGACCATCGAGATCACCGTTAATGACGGAGAGCCGATAGAAAACGAACTGATCTACGGTACGGTCAAAGGCTTAAAGACAGACAGAGGAACCGGCAAGACCATTGAGGGTGCTTTGTTCGGTCTGTTTAAGAATGATGAAACCGAGTTCACAGAGAACACCGCTATCCTTACCGCTGAATCGGACAAGGACGGTATCTTCATCTTTGAGAATATACCGTTCGGCGAGTGGATGATCAAAGAACTTCAACCGGCAGAGAACTATCTGCCAAATGATGAGATCTACCATATCACCGTATCGGAAGATGAGCAGATCGTTGAGATAAATGTTGTAAACGATATGATCCCCGAACTGAAAACGACTGCTACGATTGACGGTGAAAAAGAGGTCGAAGTCAAAGACGAGATCACCATTGAGGATATCGTGGAATACAAACACCTTGTACCCGGAAAAGAATATACCATCAAGGGCGTTTTGATGAACAAGGCAACCAATGAGCCGTTTAAAGTAGACGGGAAAGAGATAACTTCCGAAGTGACTTTCGTACCCGAAAAGCCAAACGGTGAGGTTACGGTTTCCTTTACCTTTGACGCAAGCGGAATAACCGAAGAAACAGAACTTGTGGTATTTGAAACGCTGTATCGTAACGGTGTGGAGATCGCTGCTCATGCGGATATTGAGGATGAAGGTCAGACCGTAACAATCACTGTGCCGAAACCCGAAACACCATATACAGGCGACGACCGCAAATACGGCGTTTGGATCGGTCTCGGCGCTATCGCTCTCGGAGCGGCGGTATCAGTCATCGTGCTGAAGTTAAAATCAAAAAGGCAAGAGGATGAGTGATAAGACATGATCAATGTATATATCTCATCGCCCTTAAGCGGAAATATTAAGCGTAATCTGCGAAACGCGGTTGCGTTTGCGAGATATGTTTTTAAAGAATGCGGCGCGGCGCCTGTCGTGCCGCATTTCTATGCCCAAGTCCTCAACGACAATGATCCTGCGGAACGAAAACTCGCTCTGGAGGCGGATATGAGCCTTCTCTATCTCTGTCAGGAAGTCTGGGTGTTCGGAAATTATTGGACTGAGGGCATGAAAGAGGAGGTCAAACGCGCACGCATTCTGAATATTCCCGTCAGGGTTTTCGGAAAGAAGAAGGTGCGGAAAATCTTAAGAAAATACGGAGGTAATAATGACAAGAGAAAAAAACAGATTCACTAAACTGCAGTGGCTTGTTTTTGTCACTGCGTTAATCATATTTATATCAATCAGTGTGACTACCGTCTATGCCGCCGGAGATGTTGCCGGAGCCATTGAAAGCACTTGGACGGCTGCAAAATCTCAGATCAAGACGGTGGTAAACAATGTTGTGTTCCCCGTGATTGACATGGTACTCGCCGTACTGTTTTTCGTTAAGATCGGCACGGCATATATGGACTACAGAAAGCACGGTCAGTTTGAATTCACGGCGCCGGCAATCCTGTTTGCCTGTCTTATCTTCACGCTGACTGCTCCGCTGTATATCTGGGGTATTGTGGGGATGTGACGAATTTGAATAATAAACTAACTTAATTGCAAAAATAATTTATATCAAAATTATTCCATATATAATATATTTAAAAAGTTTAGGAGAAATTGTATGGAAGAATTTTTAAACGCTCTTTATGAAATAGGCAATCAATCTATTGCGCCTGATATAAATCATATTGACCCTAATATTTCCGCGTTACTCAAAGAGAAAGATCAACTTGAAAGCAAATTTGCTGATTTACTAAACAGGGAACAAGAAATTCCATTTGACAATTACATGGATTCTATCGACAAATGTAATGAAAAATTAAATAAAATATCCTTTCGAAACGGTTTCTTGATGGGATGGAATCTCATGTTGTCCTCTTTAAGAATTTCTAATGAAGAGAAAAAAGACAGTATAATTAAGTTTATAGAAGGTATGCAATAGATTGTTTATATCGGGATGGTTAGGAAACTAACCATCCTTTTTTAACGGAGGTGATTTCAATTTTTGATTGGCTCGGTGACATAATCTCAGGAATGGGTACAGCAATCAGCGACGCCTTTTCCACAGTTTCAGATACAATAATTGACGGAATCTTAAACCGTATCATTCAGTGGCTGTTTACAGTCATATATGACGGCATTGCCGATTTCTTTACAATGATCAGCGGTATGGGCGTTGAAATATTTGAACTTGATTGGGTGACGGCTGTTGCCGAACTCTTTTCCCTTTTCGGTTGGGTGCTCTTTGTGGTGGGGCTTATCGTTTCCGCCTTTGACCTTGCCGTAGAGTATCAAAACGGCAGAGCGAATGTGCAGAGCACGGCGCTCAACTGGATCAAGGGTTTTATGGCGGTATCGCTGTTTACGATCACGCCCATTGAGTTATATAAATTCTGCGTATCTTTGCAGAACACTTTATCCGGCGACCTTACAAGGATATTCGCGTCTCAGCAGGGAACAACGCTCGGAGAGGTTGCGATGTTCGCTCTTCAGTCCTATTTCAATCCGGGAAGCGCAGCAACACCGATAGGGCTGTTTGAACTAGTCATGCTGATCGCGCTCGGATTCTGCGTGTTCAAGATATTCTTTGACAACATCAAGCGCGGCGGTATTCTGCTGATACAGATCGCTGTAGGTTCTCTGTATATGTTCTCCATACCGAGAGGATATGATGACGATTTTAATCAGTGGATCAAACAGGTCATCGCGCTTTGCCTTACGGCATTTCTGCAAACGACACTGCTTTTCCTTGGGCTTCTCACCGTGCCGAACAACATCCTGCTTGCGATCGGCATCATGATGGCGGCGGCGGAAGTGCCGCGGATCGCGCAGCAGTTCGGTCTGGACACAAGCGTTAAAGTCAATGTGATGAGCGCTGTTCATATGGGCACATCGGCTGTTAATCTTGTTAAGGCTGTAGGAAAGTGAGGTGAAACGCATGGGCGATTTAACGAAGAACGACATCGAAGTATGTGATCTTGAGATTAACGATGATGGTGACGGTATCAGCGCATACCTTGAAACACTTTTCGATGTTGATGAAAAGTTCGGCACAAATGTAAACGATGACGATGACTCCTGGGTAAACTTTTATGCGGAATACTTCCCGGAAAGCGGCGAGTTAAAATGCGTCTATATCATCGACAAACCGCAAAACAACGAAGAATATGAGTATATTCCGAGCAAGGCGGAAAAAGACCTCATCGTTTCCATGATGGAAGAATTGTGCCAAAAGGAAGAAGGCTGTTCGCTTGCCGATTTTTTAATCAATCTTCAGGAAGATAAAACTATTGAAATGGGGGGTATAACTTGAACAAACAATTCATATATCCGCAGAACATGAAAGCGTCCGCAACACTGTGGCTGTGGTCTTTAAGAGACTTCGCAGTAATAGTTATTGCGGCGCTTTTTTCTGCCTTGGTGCTTGCCACCACAAAGATACTCATCCCTGCGGTACTGACGGCGGCATTCGCTTTTTTAAGCATTCGCAGTGATGAAACAACGGTGCTTGATTTTCTGAAATACGCGATCAGGTACTTCATATCGACACAGCAATACTTTGAATGGAGGCTGAAAGATGAAAGATAACAAGAAGAAAAAGAAAAACTCCGTACAGGAGCTGATCGGGATAGATACCTTTTCAAAGCGCGGGCTCAAAACAAGAAACGGCGAGCTCGTGTTTTTTTCTATCTCCCCCACGAATATATCCGTTCTTTCAAAGGAAAACATTCAGACAAAGATCTGGCATCTGATGATGGTGCTCTCCGCCCAGCCGGATATTGAGATCACCTGCCTTGATTCCTGCGAAAGGTTTGATGACAATAAATCCTTTATGGTAGAACGCCTTGAAGAAGAGGTCAACCCTCGTGTCAGGCAGTGCCTTGAGCGTGATATCGAGTATCTCGACAATATTCAGATAGAGATGTCAACGGCAAGGCAGTTTATGTTCGTTGTCCGTTTCAAGCGGGAAAAGGACGAACAGATATTCACGCAGATCAACCGAGTCGAGAAAGCCATCGCCGAGCAGGGCTTTGAAGTTAAAAGAATGCGCAAGGACGATATCAAACGCTTTCTTGCCATCTACTTCGGCGCCTCCATGCAGGGTGAGCTGATACCCGACATGGACGGAAAGGACTGTTTCGATGAAGAAAAACTCGAAAAGGCGTTTGCTTAATATGGTGATCATCGTATCCGCAGCGGTTTTCGTGATCTGTGCAGCCGCCCTCATGAACTGGCATTTGGAATCAAAGAACGCGCAAAATGCCATCCATGAACTTGACCGGGTGCTGACAGAAAGCGAAACCGCAGAAGATGACGAAAAACCGTACATCAAAAACTGCGTTGCGTGGATAGAGATACCCGGCACGGATATCGATTATCCCGTTATGCAAAAGCCGGGTGATCCCGAATATTATCTCAGACGAAACTACAAGGGTGAGTATTTCTATTCGGGTACGCCGTTTCTTGATGAGAACTGCAATATCCTTTTAAGTAAAAATCTCATTGTGTACGGTCATAATATGAAAGACGGAACGATATTTTCCGACCTCATGAAGTTTAAGAACTTGAATTATTGTATGGAACATCAGCAAATGAAGTTAACGATAGACGGCATTACATACAACTACACTTTGTATGCTGTTTGCTCCGTTGACGCATCAGACGGCTGGTACACCTTTACCAATGAAGTTAGTGAAGACAACTTCGCCGAACTCATATCCCATACTCAGAACAGATCCTCGTACCTCAGTTCCACAGAACAGGCTGCGTACGGGGATCATTTTTTGACCTTATCGACTTGTGACTATGCAAGTGACGATGCAAGGTTGATCGTGATAGCGAAAAGGAGCTGATTCAATGCGATTTAAAAAGAAAAAAGCAGAACTGACGGAAGAACAGAAAGAAGAAATCCGCATCAAAGACTTCTTTGACCGCATTCTTCCGTCAACGATTCGTTTTTACACGGATCATTATATTATTGGTGACAGTTACCGTTGTGTATGGGCAATCAAGGAATATCCGCCCACTACGGAAGAACTTGCCCTGTTCTCTCAACTTGCAGACAGAAACAATGTGACGGTACGGCTCTATTCAAGACTGGTTGATGGGCTGGAGCAGAGAAAGATCATTCAAAACGCCGCAAGGCGAAACAAACTGCACACAGGATCTGATGACGCACTGGAAAATATCACGGCGGAGGGCAATCTGAAAGATGTTGCCGCCCTTATCGCAGACCTCAGAAAAAACAGAGAGCCATTGCTCCACTGTGCCGTCTTTCTTGAACTGAAAGCGGAATCCATGCAGAAACTCAAGGAGTTACAGGCGGACATCATTATGGAACTCACCCGTTCCAAGATGAGCGTAGACAGGCTGACTTTAAGGCAGAAAGAGGGATTTCTTTCTACCTTACCCGTAGGATGCAATATGTTCAAAGAACAGTTTGAACGCGTGCTCCCGGCAAGTTCCGTTGCAAATCTTTATCCGTTTAATTATTCGGGTAAAACAGACCCGAAAGGTTTTTTCATAGGCAGGGATAAGTACGGCACGAACATCCTAGTGGACTTTGACCGCAGAGCAGAAGACAAGACGAACGCAAACTGCCTTATTCTCGGAAATTCAGGGCAGGGCAAGTCTTTCCTGCTCAAACTTATCCTTACAAATCTCAGAGAGAGCGGAAAAAGGATCATATCGCTTGACCCCGAAGCCGAATACGAGGAACTGACGAAAGCACTTGGCGGCTGCTATATCGACTTTATGAGCGGTGAATTTATCATTAATCCTTTAGAGCCTAAGTCATTCGGGCAGGCTGAGCCTGCACCCAATTCGCGCCGAACGGATAACGATAATACAGATTATTCCCACGATAATGACGGCTTTGTACCGGAAGCATTTAGAAAAGTTACCCGGCTTTCACAGCACATCGCTTACCTGAAAGACTTCTTCCGTGCTTACAAGGATTTCAACGATGAGCAGTTAGACACGTTGGAGATCATTCTCACGAAACTCTACAACAACTTTGGCATAACGGATTACACCGATTACGACAAGTTGACTGCAGAAGATTATCCCATCATGGAAGATCTGTATGCACTGCTTGAGAAGGAATACAATGAATATGACCGCTTGCAGAAGAATATCTACAGAGAAAAGACTTTGCAGGAGTTATGCCTCGGTCTGCACTCCATGTGTATCGGCACGGAAAGCAAATACTTCAACGGACACACGAACATCGTGGATGACAAGTTCCTCTGCTTTGGCGTAAAAGGTTTGCTTGACACGAACCGCAGGCTCAAGGACGCGATGTTATTCAATCTGCTGTCGTATATGACGAACGAGTTACTAGGCAAGGGCAACACCGTTGCGGCAATAGATGAGTTATATCTCTTCCTCACAAATATGACGGCTATCGAGTACATCCGCAACGCCTCAAAGCGCGTCCGCAAGAAAGACAGCGCGGTCATTCTCGCCAGTCAGAACATTGAGGACTTTATGCTTGACGGTATCAAGGAATACACCAAGCCGCTGTTTTCTATTCCAACGCATCAGTTCCTGTTCAACGCCGGAAACATAGAGCCTAAGACCTACATCGACATCATGCAGATCGAACCGTCCGAGTTTGAACTCATCAAGTATCCCGAAAGAGGAACCTGTCTGTACCGCTGCGGCAACGAAAGGTATCTGCTTCAAGTCATTGCGCCTGAGTTTAAACAGAAAATGTTCGGAAAGGCTGGGGGAAGATAATATAACTTGAAGTTATATTATTGTTATGATATAGTTAAGGCAGTTAGTTGGATATAAAGGTGATGGATCATGGCTTTGAAATTTTTAATGGTTGGGCTCGGTGGTGCGATAGGTGCGATGTTAAGGTATGCGATTAGTTGTATCCCATACAAAGGCACTTTTCCTGTTCTGACTTTGATTACAAATTTTACGGGGGCGGTGCTAATCGGTGCGATTGTTGGTTTGGCTTCACAGAAAAAGGTTTCAGACAACACACAGTTATTTCTTAAGACAGGAATATGCGGCGGATATACAACCTTTTCCACTTTTTCACTCGAAACTTTTCAATTGTTTCAAGGCAGTCAATATCTTCAAGGAATTTTGTACCTTATACTCAGTGTGGTAGGATGCCTTGCAGGCGTTTGGATAGGAACGCTCTTGACAAGAAACGGAATTGAAACGGAAATTTAAAATCTGAGGAGCAGTATTCAAAGGCTGCTCCTTTTGCTTTACGGAGGTGATAAAATGGCTGTAACCGCAGCTATCGCAAAAACGGCAGTAATCGTTGTTTCGGATAAGCATATAAGTTCAAACAGAAAATGTTCCGAAAAACATGGGCGCTAATATTTCTTATTTTACTTGAATAAAAATACAGTTATGGTATAATAATTAAGATAGTAAGCAAGATAATAAGCAAGTTATGTGGGAGAAAACAGTTTGGAAAAGTACACACCACCATTTGATATAACTAATAAAATGCTGTCATATGTAAGCAGCATTTCCGAAAAAATCGGCAATATCAATTTTCAGAATAATTTACAGTCAAAACCGCATTTAAGAAAGAATAATAAGATCCGTTCTATTCATTCATCTTTAAGAATCGAAGCAAATTCCCTTTCGCTTTCACAAGTGCGTGATGTTATTGACGGACATTTGGTGCTTGGCGAGCAAAAAGAAATACAGGAAGTCAAAAACGCTTATGAAGCATATGAAAAAATAGCTTCCATAGACCCGTACAGCATTGATGAACTAAATGCAATGCATGCCGTTATGACAAAATATCTTATTAATGATTCCGGCACTTTCCGTAAAGGCGAAGAAGGTGTTTTCAGCGGCGATAAATGCATTTTTATGGCCCCTCCGGCAGCGCTTGTGCCAAAACTAATGGAACAACTTTTCGATTGGCTGAACAGAGAAAAAGATAATATTCATCCGCTGATCTTGTCCGCCGTATTTCATTATGAATTTGTGTTCATTCACCCGTATTCAGACGGAAACGGCAGAATGGCCCGCCTGTGGCACAGTGCAATTTTAATTAAATGGAAACCCGTATTTGAATACATTCCTATTGAAAGCCAAATAGAAAAGTTTCAAGACGGATACTATGAAGCAATCGCAAAGAGCCACATTAACGGTAACTCCAATGTCTTTATCGAATTTATGCTTGAGCAAATAGATAGAGTGCTTGAGAAAATCATCGGACAATTCAGACTGAATACCGAAATGCTTTCAAGTTATGTGTTAAAGATGCTTGATGTTATGGAATTTGGTATTCCGTATTCGGCAAATGAAATAATGTCAAAACTCGGCTTAAAATCCAAAGAAACATTCAGAAAAAACTATATGAATCCCGCTCTTAAACAGGGACTTGTTAAAATGACAATCCCGGACAAGCCGAACAGCAAAAATCAAAGATATATAAAAGTTTAAATAAACCGAATAGTTAAACCCTATTATAAAAAAGGCCTGCTAACGCGGGCCTTTTCCTTTTAATACAGGAGGTGGAACCATGAGTGCAACCGCAGTGATTGCAAAAACGGCAGTAACCGTTGTTTCGGATAAGCGAGGGCGGGCAGCAATCGGCGTGCTGATCTGTTCGGTCATCATGCTGTTTTTTCTGCCCTTGATCGTTTTCATGGGCGTTATGGGAAACATGAATGACATTCAGATCGATACAGCCGAGGCTCAGCGGATGGTCGTTCAGAATCTGTCCGCAGAGGACAAAGTGACCCTCACGCATCTGGAAACGGTAATGAAGAATATCCAAACCGAATTTGAAAAAAGAAAACGGAATACCTACACAGTGAAAAAGGCACAGGCGCTCTACGCTTGTGCCCTTTTTGATGCAGAGAAAGCTGATCCCGATTTCATCTCTAAGTACGCAGACTGTTTTGAGCAGACAGGCAGTGATGATGAACTGAGAGCCGCCATTCTTTCTGCCTTTGGCGTGTCCATAGACGCCGATGAGTTTAATAACCTTATGAGCGTTATCAAGAACACGGTCGTTGACATATCAGGATTGAACGCAGAAAAGAACAACCTTGATCTTGTGAAATGGGCGGAATACGCCTATGAAAACAAATGGGGATATGTGTACGGCTCACACTGCGATGTGCTTACCGAATCTGAACTGAACCGCCTTAAAAGTGTGTTCGGAAGTCATGTTTCGGAAAAGGAAGATTACATTCGTTCTCACTGGCTCGGCAGAAGAACGGCAGACTGTGTAGGTCTGATCAAAGGCTTCGGCTGGTATGATCCGACAAGCGGAACGATTCAATACGGCACGAACGGTATGAAAGATGTTACGGCTGACGGTATGTACGCCGCCGCAACAGAAAAAGGCACGATAAACACTATGCCGGATATTCCCGGACTTGCCGTGTGGCACGAAGGTCATATTGGCGTGTATATCGGAAACGGCTATGTGATCCACGCTGCCAACACCTATGACGGTGTGATCAAAACACCGATCACATCAAGCGGCTGGACGCACTGGCTGAAGATACCATATATCAATTATGTTGAAAACGAGGAGTGATTCAAATAAGCACAAGAAGTTTTATTACTAAAAAGATCGGTGAGGATGCATATCTCACCATTTACTGTCACGCAGACGGATACCTGACATACAACGGCGCCATGCTGCTCGACCATTACAACACGCCGGAACGAGTGGATGCGCTGCTTGCTCTCGGTGATATTTCAACACTGCAGGAAAAACTGGAACCCGATCCGAACTTGCCGCACAGTTTTGATTATGACGAGCGGCAGGAAGGTGTAACCGTTGCCTACGGTCGTGACCGCGGCGAAACCGAGACAAAGGCTCGTGTGTTTTCACTGGCACAGTTAAATAACGAGAGCAACTGGACAGAGTATGTATATATCTTTGATGAAAACAACAAATGGAAATACTTTAAAACAGGACAGGCAGAGAACGGACTGCATGATGTTCATGACGAACTTGAAAAAGAATATCAGAAGTACGGTATGCAACGCCCTAAAGGATATTACGGATTTTTGGATGATGATATTGTGCAATACTTAAAATCCAAAGCAGAAACGAAGGAAGAACATAAAAATGCCAAACCTTCGGAATATGATTTCACAGATGCGGATGTTGCCGATATAGAGATTCTGTGCGCTAAGCACACACTTTGGCTTTATGAAGACAGCGGTGAAAAATTAGACCTTTCAGGTAAAAGACTGCTTAACATAGATTTTTTAAACAAAGATATCTGCGGGGCTGATTTAAGCAACGCAGTTTTCGTGAACTGCAGTTTCAAAAACACTTCGCTCTGTTCGGCTAATGTACGAAACGCCGAGTTTAAAAACTGTAATCTCAAAAGACTTACAGCTGAGGAATCGAATTTTGCAGAATCAAAATTTTTTGATTGCAATCTTTCAAATGCGTTTTTTACACACTCAAATTTCAAAGGCACAGAGATAATTGATTCCGATGTACAAGGCGCAGATTTCAGCAGCAGTTGTATGGAAGGCGTCAATACTGACGGTACTGACCTTTACGCAGCAGTAACAAGCAACTGCAGTTACGATGAAAGCGAATGGCTCGGTGAACAGGAAGGCGAAGAAGATAACGGCATGACCATGGGAGGTATGTAAAATGAAAAAAGTATCCGTCACCGTTCAGTATGATGAAGAAAAACTGAACACGGTAAAGATTTTTCTTGAAAAGAAAGGTTTAAACATCAGCGATGAGATCGTTAAATTCATTGACGGTCTCTACAACAAAAATGTTCCGTCTCAGGTGCGTGAGTTCCTTGAACTGAAAAGAAGTTCGCAAAAAGAATCCGCGCCGAAACAGAACGCAAAACCTAAAGCAAGGAGTGACGCAAATGGGAACAACCAGTCTTGATAACTTGCTTGAAGAACTCAGAGCAGCGCGGAATGACCCGGACTCGTTTGATCTTTCTATCGCTGACGCGCTGTGTGATTTCTATGAACCGTCTGAGGTCTGCGATATGCTCACGGACGATCAGAAAGAACTTGTCGTCATAGGCGTTGAGAATGAACGGGACTGGTACAATCCCGTATCAAAAAACCTGGCAGAGTTATACGACTGCATCAGCGAGGAGCAGTCTGATGAACAGTCTTTCACTTTGGAAATGTGAGGCGGCTGTTCGCCGTGTTTGGGCTCTTTAATAAGTATTCGGGAAAACACCCGTCTGCAATAATTTAAACGAAATTCGGGGAGTAAAAGGCGGTTCGACTCGCAAATAGCGGTGGTCGACGGCTAAGCAGGATAAAAGCCGGGCGCACTTTCGGTGCTGTCCGGCTGAAAAACACCGCACGGCAACGCCGAGCGGGCTATTTGCTTTGCGCCCAAAACAAGAATTTGCCAAATATTTTTACGCCCAAGAGCAAACATATTTTGGTACCGCTATTTTAAAAATCACACCTGTTTACGCCATATTTTAACCGCTTTTTTACGCCCCAAAAATATATACCAAAAAGGAGCGTGCATATTTTGGAAGAAAAACAAATGAAAAAAATATCTTTCTATCTTCCAACAGAAATATTGGGCATCTGTGACCGGAATTTAGAAAGAGCCAATGTCAGAAGCCGTAATCAGTTTTTAGTAAAAGCCGTAAAGTTTTACGAAGGCTATCTGAATAAAGAAGATATAACCGAGGTGGTGACTCCTGCTTTTGAAACAGTTATTGACGCCCGGCTGGATCTGACCGAGCACAGAATATCACAAACGATATTCAAACTCGCCGTTGAAATGGCGGCAACAATGAATGTCCTTGCCGGCGCGTTCGAACTCGATGATGAGAAAGTCCGCCGCATGAAACACAGAGTCATTCAGGAAGTGAAAGAACTAAACGGCTGGATAAATCTTGAAGATATCATCCGCTACCAAAACGGCGAAGCGTAATGGCTAAGTTGATTCTGTACAGTCCATACTACAAAGCCGGCGAAAACAATATGGGCGGCTATGCTGTTTATCTTGCTACGAGGACGAATGTTGAACTGCCGAAGGATACAAAACTTGATCTTCCGGCAACGAAAAAGCAGAAAGACTTGATAGAAAAAATGCTAAAGGATTATCCTATGAGCAAGGAACTTTTGGAATACGACGACTACATTGCCAAGCCGACTGTTGGTAATGCAAGCGAATATATATCAAGAGTTCTTGAATCTATTGCAACCGAAGAAGGCTTTGGAACATACGCAAAATACATGGCGACCCGTCCCGGAGCGGAAAAGATAGCGGAACACGGACTCTTTTCCGACAACGGCAAGCCTGTTGTGTTATCCCAAGTTGAAAAAGAACTCGATGCATACGAGGGAAATATCTGGACGCATATCATATCTCTTCGCAGAGAAGACGCCGCCCGTCTTGGCTTTGATCATGTAAAGGCGTGGCAGGATCTGCTGTCAGCAAAGAAAAATATCATTGCAATCAATATGAATATTGCACCCGAAGACTTTAAATGGTATGCCGCGTTTCACAACGAAGGTCACCATCCTCATGTGCATATGATCGCTTATTCTACGCATCCGAGTACTGCTTTTCTCGGCAGAAAAGGTATCAGAAACATAAAGGCAAGTCTTGCAAAAGAAATATTCAAGGACGATCTTCTGAAAGTTTACAAAAAGCAGACAGAATACCGTGACGAAATCAAAGCAGAAAGCAAAGAAATTGCTGAGAAAATGATTCAAAGTCTGCGGAACAGTTCAGTCAAAAATGAAACTATACTTCGTCTTTTGTTTGAACTTCGTGACAAGTTGAAAACCGTTAAAGGCAAAAAAGTTTACGGCTATCTGAAACCCGAACTGAAAGTTTTGGTGAACCGTACTATTGATGAACTGGAAAAAGACAAGCGCATCAAAGCGCTTTATCAGTTGTGGTACGCCGAAAAAGATAAGGTCGTCTGCCACTATACGAATGAAAAAGTAAAACGAGTTCCGCTGTCCCAGAACAAAGAATTCAGCAGCATCCGCAACAGGATCATCCAAGAAGCGCTGCGGCTTGATGATTTCGTGATGGTATTTGATGACGAGGAAACGGATGAACCGTTTATCCTCAGCGAGCCGGAACCGCCCGACAGGATCACTGACGAATATTTCACGATGCATCCTTTTGAAAAATACAGCACGGCAAAGCGAATGCTTGATAAAAATTCAGCAGCGTATGACCCCGAAACTGGACTTGCTCTGCTCAAAGAAGCAGCAGAAAAAGGAAACGAATACGCGCAGTACCGGCTCGGAAAGATCCTGCTTCAAGGCGAACTGTGCGAACAGGATATCCGTTCAGGCATCTACTGGCTTGAGAGATCTGCAGCGCAGGATAACGAATGGGCAGAGTATTATCTCGGCAAACAGTATCTTGGCACTGGTGATGTAGAAAGAAACTTCAGGCGCGCGATACATCTTCTGCGCAGCGCCTCAAAACAGGGAAACCGCTATGCGCAATACACGCTTGCCTGTCAGTATTTGTTTTCAGGTGCATACGCTGGCAAAGAAAGCGCTGCCGTTCGTCTGCTTGAACACTCGGCAGGACAACACTTTGCACCGGCAGAAAAAATGCTCGCTTTCCTTTTGATCAAAGGCGAGCTTGTTTCGAAAGATGATCTGAGAGCGAGCAGGCTGCTGGAACACAGCGTTCAACTCGGTGATGACAAGGCGCAGTACGCGCTTGCCAAGTTATTACTTAAAAGTGATACCGTACCAAAGAACATACCAAGAGCAGTCCGTCTGTTATATGCAGCCGCGCAAAAAGGAAACGAATGGGCAGAGCTTCTGCTCGGTGAAATGCTTTTGTTCGGTAAGGAAATACCGAAAGAGGAAAGAAAAGGGCTATACTTTTTGAAAGCCTCAGCCGAGCAGGGCAACATTTATGCCGCGGCAATAATCGAAAACCGAGCGGAACTGCAAAAGGCGATTGCCGTTTCTTCCGTCGTCCGCATCTTTGCTTACATTGCGAATCTTTTTGAAGAAAAGCAAAGAAAAGATAAAGGCAGGAACAGAATGATTCTCGAACGCAAACAAAGAAGAAAAATTCAAGATAAGAAAATGGCACAGGGATTGAGAGAATAGGGATGTGATCATGTGAAAAATCAAACCGAATACATTCCGTTTACTGAAGAACAGAAACAGAGGGCAGCCGGAACAGATCTGGCTGCTTTTTTGTTGTCCCAAGGAGTAGAACTTAAACGCTGCGGCTCGGAAATGCTGTGGGAAGACGGCGGCAGAGTAACCATCAGAGGCAACCTCTGGTACAGTCAGTACGAACAGATTGGCGGTAATGCTGTGCAGTTCGTGCAGAAGTTCTACAACAAAAGTTACACAGATGCCGTTCAAATGCTGCTTGATGAAAAGATAGAGCCGCTCAGAGTTGAACTGAGGGAACAGAAAGAAAAGCATTTTGAATTACCCAAAGTCAACAAAGATATGCGGCAGGTGTTTGCTTATCTCTTGAAATCAAGGTTCATTGACCGTGATGTGATCAAATATTTCGCCCATGAAAAACTTCTGTACGAAAGTGAGGATCACCACAACTGTGTGTTCATTGGCATGGATAAGAATGGCGTTCCGCGCCACGCACATAAAAGAGGTACATATACGCTTGGCGAATCATTCAAGGGCAATGTTGATGACTGCGATTCCCGATACAGTTTTCATTACACGGGTACAAGCAACAGAATATATGTGTTTGAAGCGCCGATAGATATGCTTTCGTATATTACTTTGCACAATGATAACTGGCAGGAACATTCGTATGTGTCGCTCTGCTCGGTGGCAGATCACGCGCTTGTCCAAATGCTGAAAGACAATCCACAGATCAGCAAAATCTATCTGTGCCTTGATAATGACAGCGCAGGAATCGAATCAGAATGGCGAATAAGACAACATCTGAATGAATTGGGATACCGTGATATATCATTTGTCAGACCGAAGTACAAGGACTGGAATGAGATACTGAAAGCGCAAAACGGTATAGAACCTCTTCCGGCAGTACCGAATCCGTATCTCACAAATATGCGTAAACTGTTACAAGAAACTATGAATTCAGTTATGGGCAGCAAACCTCTGCTTTATCCGTTCAAAACTCTTTATGCAGATTATCAAAGGTTTATTGCATCTGATAACAAAATTATTGCTGAACGCTGTGCCAACCGCCTTGCCGTTGACGCTCTGCGCATGGCAAAGGCATATCTAAGCGCAGATGAAAAGGCACTCGTTAAAGGCTTTTACGAACAATATCTGCCGCATACTGAAAAGTCTTGCTGTGAAAACAAAGTCAGAGCCTTAGAACAGGATATGGAAACCGTAGGTAAACTGTTTGGCAATCCGCAGATCAGAATTAAAAGTATTCTAAAATCCGATGTGCAGTCTTTGTTTAAACTCGCCTGTGACAGTTTAAAAATACAGTCACATATCGAAATGGAAGAAAATCAAAATTTATCAGAAGAACAGGAAGGAAGTGATGAAGAATGGGGAATGTGTCTGGGCTGATTATTGCAGCCGTGGCGATGTTCACCGTACTTGGTTTAATATCTCTGCTTGCTCATATCTACAACCTTAACAACATAAAAGCAAAAACAGTCGGTGACGGTCAGCACGGTACGGCGCATTTTGCAGATAAGCGTGAGATAAGAAAAACATACAAACAAGTGCCGTTTACGCCGAAACTGTGGCGAAAGCAAGCCGAATCGGGTGGAACGCCCGCTACCGTTGACGGCAAATCTTTGCCGCAGGGAATCATTGTAGGGTGCAAAGGAAAAGCAGAAACTGTTGCCCTTGTGGATGATCAGGATGTTCATGCTTTAATGATCGGCGCTGCCGGTGTAGGTAAAACAGCATATTTCCTTTATCCGAATATCGAATACGCCTGCGCTTCGGGAATGTCATTCATATCCACGGATACAAAAGGTGATATTTATCGTAACTATGGCGGCATTGCGCAAAAGTATTACGGTTACAATATTTCCGTTCTTGACTTGCGAAACCCGACTAAATCGCACGGCAACAATCTGCTGCATCTCGTAAACAAATATATGGACTTATACAAGAAAAGCGTTGCGGAAAAGAAAGAAAATATCTCATACAAGGCAAAAGCCGAAAAGTATTCAAAAATTATTGCCAAGACGATAATCTTAAACGGTATGGACGGAGCGAACTTCGGTCAAAACGCGTTCTTCTATGACGCGGCTGAGGGATTGCTAACCTCTGCTATTTTACTTGTATCAGAATTTGGGGCTGATGGCACAAGACATATCGTTTCCGTATTCAAGATCATACAGGATTTACTTGCACCGTCGAAGGTGAAAGGTCAGACGCAGTTTAAACTTCTGCTGAATAAACTGCCGCCCGAACACAAGGCAAGGTGGTTCGCCGGCTCTGCTCTGAATTCCGGCGAGCAGTCTATGCTGTCCGTTATGTCCACAGCCATGTCCAGGCTCAACACATTTCTGGATACCGAGCTTGAACAGATCCTATGCTTTGATACAAAAATAGACGCCGAGCGTTTCTGTAATGAAAAGTCCGCTATCTTCATTGTTATGCCGGAGGAAGACAATTCAAAATACTTTATGGTATCGCTTATCCTGCAGCAGTTATACCGTGAGATCTTGTCCGTTGCGGATGAGAACGGCGGACAGTTGAAGAACCGTGTCATGATGTATCTTGATGAGTTTGGCACACTACCCAAGATTGAATCGGCTGAGATGATGTTCAGTGCTTCCCGTTCAAGGAAGGTGAGTATTGTGCCGATCATTCAGTCGTTTGCGCAGTTAAACAAGAACTATGGTGCTGAGGGTGCGGAGATCATCACGGACAACACACAGCTCACGATATTCGGCGGCTTTGCGCCGAACTCCAAATCTGCGGAAGTGTTATCCAAAGCAATGGGCTCCCGTACTGTACTCAGCGGTTCTGTAAGCCGAGGCAAAAATGATCCGTCCCAGAGTCTCCAAATGATAGAGAGAGCATTGATGACGCCCGATGAGTTAAAGTCCATGCCCAAAGGTCAGTTCATTGTTTTGAAGACAGGACACAATCCGATGAAGGTCAGACTGAAACTCTTTTTCGACTGGGGTATAGATTTTGAAACGCAGTTCTCTCTTGGCAGCAGAGAAGTTAAAGAAGTCAAATACCTGAACAAGGAACAACTTGAATCCGCTATCAACGAGAACTACGGTCTCAGTGACGAAGAATTACAGGAATTCCTTGAGAAAAGCCATAACAAACATTCCACGCCGAGACCTTCCAAGAAAACAAAGCCTAAAGATAAATCAGACAGCAATAAAGCGCCTGCTGCTCTTCCGGCACCGAAGGCGTTGCCTGTGCCAAGAAAGAACAACATGAAATGAGGTGAACTATGGGCAGACTATCCGTATTATTAAATTCCGAACTTCCGTCCAGAGCGGTTGCCGTATATCTTGTACTGAATGCATACGCAGACAAGAACGGCTACTGCTTTCCGTCCTTAAAGACCATAGCCCAAGGGACAGGTCTGTCCAAAAGCACCGTCAAGCGGGCTATACAGGACCTGACCGAAGCCGGGTTTATACAAAGGGAACAGCGCTACCGTGAAAACGGGGCGCTTTCCTCATGTATGTATCATTTGTTGTTCAGGTGAGTAGGGTATACCAATTAAAATATACACAAAATAAAGGCTGTTTCTTAATCAGAAACAGCCTTTAAATTTACAACACTTTTACCGGACAAAGCCAAGTATGACGATTAAACGGAATCAACTCATTCGTCATGCAAATTACAAGTCCCGGTTCAATATTCATTTTAAGCTTTTCCAAAGCCTTGAAATTTTTATCCGGTGAAGCCGGATTTTTACTTTTTTTAATTTCGATAGGATAAATGTCATTTCCCTGAACTATAAGCAGGTCCACTTCTTTTCCGTCTATATCCCGGTAATAATAAAGATCCGGCCTTTTGCCGCAGTTGTAATAACTTTTCACGATCTCGCTTACAACATATGTTTCAAAAAACGCGCCGTCCATCGCTCCGCTTTCAAGTGTTTCGGCGTTGGGCCAACGGCAAAGATAAGCCGCCAAACCTGTATCCATAAAATAAACCTTTGGCGTTTTTACAAGTCTTTTTGTTATGTTAGTCGCATACGGATGAAGAATAAAAATAACTCCGGAACGCTCTAAGATAGATACCCACGCCTTTGCGGTGGGTGCCGATATGCCGATGGCGCTTGATATCTCGCTGTATTTCAATTCCTGCGCGGTTCTCGCTGCCATAAACACAAGAAAATCATAAAATTCATTCAACTTTCCCACCTGTGCCAGATCTTTAATATCTCTTTCAAGATAGGTGTTGACATAGTCAGCATAATAGCGATCACGATCTATATCCGTTGTGATGATTTTGGGCATACTGCCTTTGAAAATTGCGCCAAACACATCATGAATATTTTTATCCTGTGCAGTATTTAAGCGTTCTTTTATTGCCTCGATTTTAGGGCTAAACAAAGCACAAGGTCTTGATTCTATTTCTGCTGACGACATACCCGCTAAATCAAACACAGCTATTCTGCCGGCAAGCGATTCCGATACATTCTGCATCATAACGAATTTTTGTGAACCTGTCAGCCAAAACAGCCCTTCATTTCGTTCACCGTTTAATGCTTTTGCATCCACTATTTTTTTGATTTCCATTAGGATAGTTGGAACTCTTTGAAACTCGTCAATCAGAATTGGCAATCCGTAAGTTTCAAAAAACAGCTCAGGATCAGTTTCCGCAAGCCTGCGGGATTGCATGTCATCCAGTGAAACATATCGCCTGTTTGCTTCTTTGATGTGGTTTAACATAGTAGATTTGCCAACTTGCCTTTGCCCGCATACCATTACAACTGGATAATATTCAGATGCATTTTTTATTTCTTCTTCTAAATGTCTACGAATATACAACTTTGCTCATCTCCATCGCGAGTAAAATAAATTGTGATTTTATTTTACTCGTAATTTTATTTTGTGTCAAGTTGTTTTTATTATTCGTTGTTTTCCGTTTCATTTGAAAATATGCTTTTTTCGACTAAAAACAGGCTATATCTTACATGAGTTCATCTTATTACATGTAATGATTACAGGATAATATCTAATTATAGGTGATTAATATGTTTAGTATTATTGTTTCTACAGATAATCATTATGAATTGCTTTCAAATTTTTTTGAAAGACTTATTCAAACAACGGATTTTACTAATGGAGAAGTAGTTGTAGTGGTTAACGGTTGTTCTGATTTAAAGGCAATCAACTATTTGGAGGAACTTAAATCCAACAATAGTTTTGTTAGTGTCATACAATATGATTCAAAGTTAGGTTATTCAAAGGCAAATAATATTGGGGTTAAAAACAGCAAATATGAAAATTTAGTGTTTATTAATACTGATGTTTTACCCGTTGAACATAGTGTTGAAAATTTAATTGAATACTTAGAATCTGATGATACCATAGGAGTTGTACAGGGCAGATTAGTGTATCCACAGGACAATACGATTCAGTCTACCGGCCATACCTTCGAGCAGTATTTTAACTCACATTTATATAAAGGCAGACCTTATGATGACCCTATTGTTATGAGAACCGCAGAAAGACAAGCTCTTACTTCTGCATTTTATGCCATGAAAAAAAACATCTTTTTGAAATTCGGAGGCTTTGATGAATCATATTTTAATGCATATGAAGGCATGGAATTAACACTTAAAATACATGAATCTGGTTTGAGATGTATGTATTATCCGAAAGCATTAGCCTACCACATTACAGGCGGTAGTCGAAAAAGAATTAATTATGATGATAAATATGCTGGAATATTGTTCTGGACAAAATGGCATAACAAAATAGAGTACGATTTAACTAAATATATAAAAGAACAACTAACAGAAAAAATGGAATCCCAAATATATTTTCATATTAATTGTAGTTCTTTGCAATTCTGGGACAGAGTTTTAGACAATCTGAAACTGAACATTTCTGGAGAGATATCCATTAGAGATGCTTTTATTGGTAAAATAGATTTTTATACTGAGTTCCCTTATGAATTATTAAAACTTAATGAACCTGTTTTAATTACTTGTAATGATATGAATTTAGTTAAGGGAAACTACAATTGGGACGAGATTAGGAACAACAAGGATGATTTAGTTTTAGATGCTCACGGTAATGTTGAGCTACTTTCAACAGTGGTAGGAAAAATAAATGAGAAATAATAAAGTTAGATTTTGGGTTTCTAGACCTAATATATGTATTAATGAATCAAAATGGGGAAACGATGGCAATCAAGTTCTATTATTAACTGGACTTGTTGGGGCTGGAAAAACTACTATCTGCAGAGAATTTTGCAAAAAATATGATTCTAAATGTATATCGTTTGATGCGTTAAAATTTTATGACGAAGCAAACGAAAAAAGCAAAAAAGAAATTGATATGTTCACAAAGATATATCCCGAAATTATACCACTTATAAAAAATCATTGGTTTGAAACCGATAATACAAATACAAATGATGAATTGTATACCAAATTTTGCACTATTTTCTTTGATTACATAATTGAAAAATATAATAATTCTAATAATCGGATTGTTTTTGAGGGAATACAAATATTTGTACGTATTCCAATTGAGAAATGTAGGACCATGCCTTGCTATATTTTAAGAACATCTGCAGTAAAATGCTGCAAAAGATTTATACACCGTGATTTCATAAAATCTAGAAAAGCATATAATTTTTTAAATTTAATAAAACTCTGTAGAACATATTTTATTATACAATTAAAAATGATTAATAAATTTATTAACTTTATGGGTCAGTAATATTACCAGAATCTTGAGTCCAAGTAATAGCAGTTAGAGTTTAATTCCGTATCTTCAAGGCACCAGTTAATACTTTTAATCGAATATATATTATCTATGTTATGATTAATAGAACGCAGATAACTACTTCCCGCTTTGGATATAAATTCATAAGCTTGATTTAAGCAATCCTTAGCTTTGTCAAACTGCTTGTTTAATATATGGACATAGGCTATAAGGATGTTGTAAAGATATTTTTCTCTATATTCAGGAGTATTATTAATCTCAATCATACATTTGTGAATTTCATTATAGAAATTTTGAACAGTCGTTGTTTTATAGTTATTGATTCTAGATGCTTCCAACAATTTTGATTCGTCAATAATCTTGCAAGCATAGTACTTAAGTATTGCTTTAAAGTACTCAAAATAGAATTTTTCTTTTTTTAAACTTATTAACAACTCCTGAAATTTTTCCTCTTTCCACTTTATGTTATTTATACAACTTAAAACAATAAAATCAATGTTACAAAGAAGAGCTCTTCTGTATTGTACGTAAAAATTATCATTAAAAAATTTTTTCGCAACATTCATTATTTTGTAAGCCTTTTGCGGATTGTGATAAGAAATACCTCTTGCATAATCCATAATAATAGTTGCAGATTCTTTTCTAAAACTCATTCTGTCAAGTCTTTTGCAAGTGTCTACTATTCTGTTTTTATATGTAAAGTATGCATCATCGTATTGGTCAAGTAGAAGTTGTGTTACCATTCTTCTGTTATGACATGTTTCTTCAGCTTTAGAAATGCGGATATAATCTTCTGCGTTCAGATTGGATGACAATAGTTTTTCTGTTTGAGCTTGTAATATACATGAATCAGCAATTAATCTGTCAATTTTCAAATGCCAAAACCATTGATTCAATAATGATGCTTTAGCTTCAATATATTCTATAGTGTTTGGATTTGAAATTTCACACAACCATTCAAATAGTTTTTCTGCCTCATCATTTTTTCCGCAATGAACAAGACAATCGGCATATAAATATAGCAAATACAATTCTTCTTTGGAATACGAATTCGAAGACCTATTTATAAGATAGTTGTAGTAATATTCACAGTAGTAAAGAGCAGTTCCAAAATTAGAACTATGGATACTAGAAAGAATTATATTATCTATGCGCTTTTTATATTTTTTATAATATCTTTTGCCACATTTGATCAAATTAGAAATCACTAAATTTTCATCAATGCCATTATGTTTCAACAAAAACTCTAAAAAATCAGCAGTTTTTCCGTTGAACATTTTATTATTTCTATATTTTAAGTACGAAGCGGTACAATAATCGTGATATGGCTTAACTTTGCCTTCTTTTTTTATAATTAATCTTGATTTTTCAAGCTTTTCAATACTTGGTTTTATGTTAATTGTCTTTGAGTTAAAGTAGGTAATTATATCACCAAAATAAATTCCAAGTTTAAACATGTAAATAATGTCTAGTAATTCTATCTCTTGCTTTTTTAATGATATAAATTTATTTTGAAATATTGCATTACCCTCAATTCCATTATTATAGTTTTCTATTAATTGTAAAAGATTTGAAGTGCTATCCATCATTTTTAAATTACAAATTACTTCGTGAGCCAAAAGCGGACTATTTGGAATAATGCTATCAATAATGTCTAGATCACTATCTTCGACTTCACAAATTATATTTTTGATTGAAGCGAATTTATCAAAAGGTGTTAATCCTTCAAGGCAAAATAAATTAACAGATAAATTTTTGAACGCTTGCTCTTGTGCAAGGGTTTCAAATTTATCCTTAGTTCCAGAAAGAATTAATGTTATTCTCTTATTTAATTTTTCACATTGGTTACATATAATAGAAATCAATTCATATTGTAAATCATTTAAGTATTGAATATCATCGAGCAATAATAACTTACTTGTTTTACCATTTGCTACCGACACAATCGTATAATCGTTATTTCGGCGGCATTTTAATACTAAATGTTTAATAATATTCATTGCAATAGCTATATCATAACATCCATCAACAAGATTTTGTAAATCTTGTTTTAACAAGCAATTATTTAGTTTTGCTCCCTCAACCATAACTTTAAGTTTGTTTCTATCTTCCTCATTGTTAATATCTGAATAAAGAAAAATATTTCCAAAATTTAAATAAAGCAAAACTTTACAAAGTAGTTGATAATTGGAATTGTTGATAGCAACCATTTCAAAATCTATACTTACAATATCTCTTTTAAAAAGATAATCTAAATAAATGCTATTTAGTATATAACTTTTTCCCATACCACTTTCTGCAAAAATTGTGAAAACAAATGCAGAATTCGTTGTGTTATTTGAATTAACAAATGATTTTATTCTATGTAATATTTCAATTTGTTTAGAATAAACAATTTGCAAATTATTATTGCCTTGAATTAAGAGGTGTTGTGTAATACCAAAATAAGGCTTTCCATCGATATTAATTCTTACAGAAACCCTATTATTATACTCAGATATTGCCTCAACTAACAGTTCTACAACATTCATCCCTTTTGTGAGGACAATTCCATTTGAGCAGCTAAAAGCAGGGCTTTTTAATATTCTAAAAGGAGCGGTATTATTTAAAGCAACATCCGCAACACTGTTTTCGACAGAAGAAGATATAGTTAATGATAATATATATTTTTCTCCAACTATCAGTTCTGTGTTTTCTGATAATGACTTGAATTCGGTAGATATAGTATCAAAAATAAATACCTTATGTACTTCTTGAGTTGGACAAGACGATGCCTTAATGGTAATCTTCTCTTCAAATATATCATTATAAACATCAGGATGATTAATAAGCCAAGACTCGAGCTGTGCATCTAGAACATATGTTATTTCTATGCCTTTCATTTTAGCTGTTACATCTGCCCTAGAATATAGGTGTTCAGGGACTAAAGCATTACTGACAAACACAATCATTCTAACATTGCCTTGTAGTAAACCTGATAAAATAGCCGTGTCTAAATCTTGTCGTCGAATCTTATAATTTTTTCCCTTGAATTTAGCTTCTTCCCAAATATCAAATTCTGTGCCTTTTCCCAAATGAGCGTCTTTGTTTTCGTCTACTGTTGTTTGCGTAGGAATCCATGTATATTCCGAATATACATCGCTAACATACTTTAAGGCTAGAACTTCAAATTTGTTCGCAGCACCAAGGCGCTTAAATTTTCTCGAAAGAATTGTCCAATCAATCATAAATATTTACCTCAAATTTTATTTAATAAAAGGAAGCGAAAAAATATGACTCATCAAAAGTATATCTGCCTTGGGGCAGACCTGTATAAATAATAATTAGATATTATCCTTTAATGAACCATTTAAGTTATAAATCAAACAATTATGTAACTCATTAGTTTATATTTAATTTAACGGTTTTAAAATATTTTTATTTAAACTATCATATTCAAGATTTGTCAATTCTGAACGAACGATATTATCATTTAACATATTAATTAAATTCTTAATATCTTGCTGAGTTTTAATTATTATTCTATCATTCTTAAAATTAAACATAGTTTTATATCTATCGTGTTTTTTTAAACTATTAATCAATTGGCCTTTTTCCATTTTCAGTACTTGGGATTGTTTTGATTTAAGAAGTTTTTTTGCGTTCGTTAAATTTTTATGATTGCCAAACTCAATAACTTTTGAAATGTCGGACACTATGTCCAAATCATTAATCATTTGTATAGTTTTACTTGCTTCATTATGTATGTAATTCTCAAAGCCAAACGATCTTTGAAGCAAATCAATATTTGATGTAATAATGCTTTTGTTAATAATTAAAATATCTAGTCTTGAATCAATTTTAAGGATATCACGATCCAGTGGCACATATGTAGTATTTGTAAGCATTGCATATAATGACTTACTCCTTTTTATCATGCGAACTTGATAAATATGCTGATAGAACCAAATTTCATTGTCATTAAAATTGAGCTTAAAAAATAATCCGTAAAGATTGCCTTGCTCTTTTTCGCTATATACATCACTTACATTCGCATAATTATTTATAAATTTAAATGGATAGAAATTTTTATTTTGAACAATTTCATATAATGCTTGACTTTTATCTGCTATATTATCCGCACTTTTTAATTCACAATTCTCTGAAATAAAAGTTTTTTCTACGGTAGAATTTATCATTAATTTAATATCATCTTTCAACCTATCATTTATCAAAAATTTATGTAATGTCAGTTCACCGTTTTCTTTTACACAAGCAAACACATTTAGTCCATATTTTTTTGTGAGAATAGATTTGATTTTACTTTTTAATTCCTCTGTTTTCATACTTAAATTCCTTTTATATAAAAGACTTTTTTACTAATTTTCTTATATTCAATTACTTGATTTTCTTTGACGGTTCCTAAACACAGTCCAATATATGGTTTTTTGCCATATTCAGTATTTTCCTGAAAAGAAAATTCATATACGCGATATCCTAATACAGATAAAACTGGATTCGCATAAAATAAATTTGTTTTATAAATTAAAACACAAATCATCGTTACTAAGAAAAGTAAGGTCAAAGCACCTTTCAAAGTATTTACATCATCTAATAAAAGTGGAACAATCAATGTTAAAAAGAAGTTTAAACTAGCTGTTTCATTTTCTGAAATGTTACAAACACTATATCCACCGTTTTTGTCATTCCATTTAAAAGCAGCAAAATTTATATAAAATATTAAAGCTGCTATTATCCAAATTACGCACACAGATATAACTACTATTAATATAAGATTTTCTTTAAGAAAGCCTATAATATTAAGTCCTTGATTATTTGAGTCTTTAGTAACAAACAAAAAGTTTCTTATAATTGTAAGAAATGCAAGGGGACTCAGCGATAATATCATCAACTTAAACTTCATATTTTACCTTCCATAATCAACGAATAATTCTGTACCTTATGTTATTGATTTTAATTGTGAATGCTTATATCTCTTTATGTGAATATCTAATTTATATTAAACCATTAGTTTTAAAACATAATTAATATATTAAGGTTTGATAATATTAGAATTTGACATGGAGTAATTTTTTTGATTTTAAGGCATAACATCACTAAATATTTTAAAATACAAATTGTACAAGGCGATGCAATTATATGCGTCGTCTTTTTTCTATAAAGGATAACTATAAATTATCTAAGTTAATATTTCTTAAAATCAATTAAAATATTAAGGAGTTAAAATAAAGATATGGAAAAACACATTTGGATTGGACCTCGTGAATCTGATATATTATTTAGCACAATAGAATTTACAAGTTCAATAACTTGGTATGGAAATGGAGAACATGGTAATTCAGCTTTTATAAAATCTAATATGCATACAAAGAGATACAACCATGCAGGAAAAGATTTTATAAATTACATAGATGAAAATGTTGTTAAAAATTCAAATGATGAATATAAATATATGTTTTATAATCAATTACAATATTATTTATTATCTACTAAGGAGCAATGTAATGCTATTTGTATAAATTCTCTTGATATATTAAATACTATCAGAAACAAAGGAACTATGAGAAATTTTATTCAAGATATTGTGCCAGTTGTACCATTTGTAAGCTTCAGCAGCAACAAATTACCAGAATTTAAATTTAATGATTTTAACTGTGAAAAATTAATATTGCAAGAAAGCATATCATCCGGTGGCAATGGAACACATTTGCTTTGTCATGACGAATGTGATAATTATTTAAAAAATAAAAATTCGGAAGAGTCTTATATTATATCTCCATATCTAAATAATTCCATACCAATAAATGTTCATTTGGTAATATTTGATGATGATTGCATTGTATTCCCGGTTTCTCATCAAATTATATATAATGAAAATGACTTTTTTTGTTTTATCGGTTCAGATTTTCTTACCGACTTTTCAGATAAAATATATGATGATATTTTAGTGAATTCAAATAAAATAGGAAATGAATTACGAAAAATCGGATACAGAGGGGTATGTGGAATTGACTATTTAATTAAAAATAATAATATATACTTTTTAGAAGTCAACCCAAGATTTCAAGCATCAACATTTTTGTTAAATAATCATCTTATCGAAATAGGTATACCATCAATACAAGAATTAAATATTATGGCTTTTTCACATGTCAAAAAACCCTTTAACAGTTTTAGTAAATTTGAAAAATGCAAAAGTTATTTTAATATAATAAAAGATGAAAGCCGATTTATAGAATATGCAGAAAGCAAAAATGAATTCCAAGTGTTTTTAGATGGATATAATAAGTCTTATTCTGTCAATGAGGACTATTTATACAAATTTAGAATAATAATGAATAGAAATATATCTTGGGTTAATTATGACAACAAATTACAAATAGCACCAAACATATTGCCTGATTCTTATCAGTGGAAAAAAAAGGTTTTGAGGCGAAATATTCTGGCATTGAAAATTTCTTTACTAAATCAAGGGGTAAGGATCTCTGACTATGCAATTCAGAATATGAAAAATAAAGGTATGATTCGACAAGGAGTTTTTCAATCTGTTGATTTGAAGTTTAATAATGGTATTGTTATCAACGCACCGTATTTAACAGATTTTTCAGTAATGTCACCTTTCGAAATAGATTTTAATGGAAAAAATTATATCTTAAAATATTATAATAGATATCTAGAAACTATATCTTTTGATACACTTGATACTAATAGGAATAAAATTGCATCAAATGGTACTATGTATGGTAATGTAACTTTTTTAGCCACAGATAGACTTAGAGTACATCACCAATTTAGATGTTACTTTAAAATGCACGATCAGGGATGCAAATTCTGCAATGTAAAGCCTAAAGAAGGCAATTATGATTTGTCTGATGTTTTTGAAATAATAGATTTCTATTTAAATAATGTGGACTTTAGACACTTCCTTATAGGCGGCGGTTCTGGAAAAGCAGAAATTGAACAAAATAACATTATGGCAATTGCATCTTACATCCGGAAACATACCAAGAAACCTATATATGCTATGTGTCTACCTCCAGAAAATATTGAGGTACTTGAAGAATATAAGAAAAACGGTATCAATGAAATTTCATTTAACATCGAAATTTTCAATAGAAAAATTGCTAGAACAACAATGCCCGGTAAAGGAAAAATTCCATTAAAACAATATGAAAATGCATTGAAAAAAGCAGTTGAATTATGGGGTTCTTCGGGGAATGTAAGAAGCATGTTAGTTTTAGGTATGGAGCCAATAGAAGATTTTTTAGATGGTGTTGAATGGTTAAGTTCAAAAGGGGTTATGCCAATCATTTCAATTTTTCGACCAGTTACAAATATTTCTATGAGGGAAGTTCTTCCACATAGCAATACAGAATTGTATGAACTATTTAAAAAAATAATTCACATAACTTCTAGATACAATTTGATTCCTGGCCCACCTCGTAAACAATGTCAAAACAATACATTAAGCTTACCTGAAAATATTATTTCCACTCTTGATATATGTTGAAATTTTTACATATTACTTCAGCAGAATTAATAATAGTTTCTGTTGATTCAATTGCTCTAGAATAAGTTTCCACTTTAGTGTTAATTTCAGGATTTTCAGTTTCAATATTTTTCATTTCATTATATAGTGAGTTTGTATTAATTATTGCATTTTCTCTATTTTTAGTTTTTTTATCTTTTTTGTAATCATCATTCTCATTTTTATTTTTTCTGATTGTTTGCATTTTTATGATGAAATCAGCTATTTCATTAAGAGATTTGCAAATTCCAGCAACTGTAGTTAAAATAATTCCGGTTGTTACAACTAATTTTGCAATAGATAGTCCGCTAATAGCAACACACAATAATATTGGCGAATTATGGCTAATTGAAATTTGAGGATTTATCAATTTTACACCTTTTAAATGTGTAAATTCATCAAGTATTTCTATCAATAATCCAATTTCATTAGAACTAGAATTCTCAATATTGGTTTTCAAATTAATATTTATTACTTTGTTATCGGAATTTTCAGTTAAAATTGATTTTATTTCAAAAATATTCTTGTTATATTGAAAAAATTCTGCTTCGCTAAGATTTTTAATGGATATGCGATTTATAAATTCATTATATAATGAATTTAACTGACTTTGATGAAATTTATTACTGCGTGTAATCAATTGGGCAAAATTTTTACACATACGGTAATCATGTTCTTTGGCAGCAAATACCATACCGCTTAATGCTGCATATAATGCTTCCTGTTTTTTTCCAAACGAAAGTAAAATATTTGATAATGGAAATAATTCGGATTTATATGAATAGAAAATTATCATATCTTTTAATACTTCAATATATTCACTAATCGAAATACTATCAAATTTATTAATATGAGATGAGATCCTAACATTATCATTAGTATATAAAAGATATTCTATTGCCCCAAAAACATATGGAATTTGACTAAAGGGAAGAATTACATTGTTCATTTTCATATTATCAAAAAAAGAATATTCAAGATTCAAATTCGTAAAACGAACATTTTCAATTTCAACTGAATCAAAATGAGTCTCATTCATATTTCCAGGTTTTGAAAATTCACCTAAGAACTTACATTCTTTTAAATAAGATGAAGATAAATTTAAACCATTTAACTCACAATTTTTCCAATCAGTATTTCTAATATAACTATTACTCAAATTAGAATTATTTAATTTGCAGTTTTTAAAACAACAATTGTCAATTGTACTGTTGCTAAATCCTGCATTAACAATATTTGTATTAAAAAATTTTACATTATTAAATATACTTCCAGTACCTGCCGCTCCTTGTAGTGAAGCAGAATCAAAAATACAGTTAGTAAAATAGTTATGACTAATTCTTGCCAAAGTATAATCTCCATTAAGAGTTACCCCATTGGCACTTTCTAGTATTGATTTAAATTTAATTATACTCTGTTTGTGTTTTAGAATTCTGTTTAATGCACAATTATACTCTTCTTCAGTATAATTACTATATGGTGTTAGTTTATTAAAAATTGATGGCAACATAATTTATAGTTATCCTTTATTTATATTTTTATTCTACTAGTACTAATAGTGCAATATATAATACAAAAATACCAAATTTTCGAAAATCCGGTCTAAATTATTCATATTTTTTTATTATTCGTCGGTTTCAATCGACATTTATCAAAATCTCCGTCATAATGTATTTATCAATATTAAGGAGGTTTTTTATGTTTGATTTAGTAGAAGAAAAGGACAGATATTTAATGGTCTGTAAGTCCCTAAAAGGACTGAGTGACCCGACGCTCAAGGCGTACAGGATTGATTTGGCACAATTTTGCGAATTTATGGAAAGCCGTGACTGCTTTGATAAAAGCGAGTTGAACGCATATATTGATCTGCTCCATGGCATGTACAAGCCCAAAAGCGCAAAACGCAAAATTGCCTGTGTAAAAGCGTTTTACAGGTATATGGAAATTGAAGATATCATCGGATTCAATCCTTTCCATAAAATTATTTTGAAATACAAAGAGCCGCTGAAGCTGCCGCGAACCATCCCGCTTGACTGTGTTAAAAGGATACTGATTTACGCATACAAACAGCACTCTGCTGCCGATACAAAATATCGGAAAAAAGCAACTTTGAGAAACATTTTAGTTCTCGAATTGCTGTTCTCAACCGGCATGAGAGTATCGGAAGTTTCACACCTAAAACTCGCCGATCTTGATTTTACGGATAACACAATACGCATTTTCGGCAAAGGCTCAAAAGAGCGGGTCATGTGTATCAGTAATGAATTAAGTAAGGCGATAAGCGATTACCAATCAGTTCGCTGCCACGAATCTGATTATCTGTTTTTAAACAGACTCGGCAACCGCTTATCTGAGCAGTCTATACGATACATGGTAAATGATTACGCAAATGCTGTTGGCGCACCATTGCATATCACACCGCATATGTTCAGACATACTTTCGCAACAGAACTCCACAATGAAGATGTGGATATACGGTACATTCAGCAATTCCTCGGTCACAGTTCAATCGCTACAACGCAGATATACACGCATATCAGCACGAATAAAACGCGCGAGATATTGAAATCAAAGCATCCGAGGAATAAGATGAATATACCGATGCATTTTTAGAAAGCGCCGTTAAACGAACTATACAGAATCTAGTCGAAGCCATGTTTATACAAAGAAAACAGCACTACCGTGAAAACGGGGCGCTTTCCTCGTGTATGTATCATTTACTGTTCAGGTGAACATAGGGTGGGTTCATGGTGGACATAGAAAGTGAACATACCAAAAGAAATATATATTTATATATCTAAGACAGAAAAGAAGAACATTGTTATATTAAATAAGAATGCGAAAACAGCCTTTAATTATATAATCATGGTTCTTCTTTTCTGCTTTATTGCAAGACTTTAATTGACAAATTTTGCAGTTATAGGTGAATAAAGCGGGCGCTGGCCAGCGCCCGAATGTGCCGACTGTTGTCAATATTTAAATTTGTTTATCGGTTTGTGTTTGAATTACAATAGAACATACTCAAAATTTTCGTATGTTTTAAGTTCATAATCATTAGGTGTAATATTTTCTTTCTCACCGATGCCGTAAATTCAAAAGCGAAGGGTGTTTTCAACACCGGTGAGATTTCTTAGCCCAAAATTGTAGAAATATTTTCCTATTACGATGGAATCGTTTTCAAAAATGAAATCTCCGTCAGCATCGCTTTGCTCGATTTCATCTAATATGTTTTCGAAATCTCCGCCGCAGCAATAATTTGTTTCAATGTGCCTTATAAAATCAGTTCTGTTCATTTTGATGTTCCTCCTATTTTATACAGCGGCACACTTTAACAAATTTGAAATGACATTTTCTGAATATGAATTCTCTGCCATTGTGCAAAAATAAGTGGATCTCTGATATAAATAAATTAATACCATTTGTTTATCCAACCATCTGCGTCAGTGGCGTATTGTGTCGTTTCTTCCACTTGCGTGGTATTCTCAGTTGCAGAGGTTGTTTCTGTTTTGCTTTCTTCGGGAGAAGTTTCTGTTGTCGGATCAAACGGCACTTCGTTATCAGCATCTTCCGTTTTTTCGCCGGATGACGGTGGTTTTGCATTTGAATCTGAACCGTTAGTGCCACCGGCTAAAACAGTTGTGTTTGCATTCGTCACATATTCACCGTTTTCTTTGGTAACAGCATTTCCGTTCGTTAGCGTTTCTATTTGAGCAAAAACTGTGTTGCCGTTTGTGTCTGTAACCGTTTTGCCATCCTCATCCGTAGCAGGTTCGTAATAAAGTGTTTGCCCCTGACTGTCCGTAACGGCAGTCGTTGAAATATTTTCATTGCTGCCGTTTACGGAACAGGCTGCAAAAGCACTTACAACGATGACTGTTATCAGAACAATTGTTACTGTTTTTTTCATTTTAGTTCCACGGTACCTCAATATCAGTATCCGGATCATTATCGTCGCCGGCGCTTGTTGTGATGATATCAACGGTTTTGAATTCTTCAATTTCGGCATACGGTTTTGCGTACTTTTCTTTCATTTTTTACACCTCCCTGTTAATTAAGTTATACACTTCACTTCGTGTGTTTGAATCCATTGTATTGTCATTCAAAATGGCATTTGCAACATCGTTGAAACTTCGAGTAGTAACCGGCGAGTAGAAATACATGCCATCTATGCAGACATATGCCCTTGCGGATATTTTGCTGTCATAATGGCTTGCCGGTATGCCGGTGAATACAGCGTTGTACTGCGAGACGGTACCCTCCACATTGCGCTTTGCGGCCTCTATTGTGTATGTGCCGTCTGCACCGTTTCTGACCTGTGTGTTTGCCTCCTGCTCGTCTTCGCTCACCTCGTCATAGGTATAGACAAATCCGTATTCTACATCATCGGCAAGCGATTCATAATCAAAGCCGATCTCTGAGGAATCCAGTGTAAAGCCGAATCTTAAACCCGAATCCCGTGTCCTGATCTGCCCGCCTAAAGCCTCTGCTATATCGTCCGAACTTATAAAAGTATATCTATTTTCATTTGCAACTGTGTGCGCATAAGAGTTTTCGGGAGCGACAATTGTCAGTTGTGCAACAGAAGTTTTGTAATCAGAATATGTAGTGAGTTTATCAGACAAATACAGTTTTACATTGCTGTCTTTTGGGAATCGAACACCATCATCAGCTTCATCCATATCCGCAGACTGCATAGACAAATTCAGTGATTCCAGATTTGGGGCAAATATGGATTTCAGTTTTTTACAGTAATAAAGATCCGATTCTTCCGTTTGTTGAAATTCAGTTGCTTTTGGTGCATATATAAATTCAAGCTGTGTTTCCCAAGACCCGTTCTGAAGCACTTCAAGAGACATCTGCCACTCCAATAACGGTATGTTCTTCGCGTTCGGCAAATATAGATATTTTAATTTTACCGAATCACAGAATTGTGCTTTGGTACCGACAAAGGTCTCTACACTTTCCAGATTGACCTCTTCAAGATAAAAGGTATATCTGAATGCGTCTTCACCAACCGTTGTGGCTTTCGGAGCGCTTATATATTTTGAACTTGCGCCTATAAACGCGGCATCTCCGATTTCCGTGCAGTTTGGCAGAATTATATTTTCAAAGGGTGCGCCGGAAAAAGCATAACTGCCGACTATCGTGAATTGTTCAAACGGAACCGCGTCCTCGCTGAGCGAGTCACAGTCTTTAAAGGCAAAGTATGAAACCTCTGTAACATTCGGAATATATATGCTCTCTAAATTACTGCAACCATCAAAGCCGCCGTACAGCTCGGTAAGTTTCGGCAAATATGCGGTATAACAGGGGGTTGAATTAAACGCGTCTTTTTGAGTTTCCAAGTTTGGAAAATCCGCTTCCTGCAAAGCGGTGTAGCCAAAGGCGGAATCGCCGACATCCAGCAATTTATCTTTAAATGTAAAATCCGTTAACAGCATACAATCATAAAACACATATCTGGCAAGACCGTCAATATTCGGCATATTTTCATGATACAAATTCATACAGCCATAAAATGCCGACTGATTGCAATATTCCACACCGTATCCGCTTATGGATTCAAGAGAACTTTCTCTGAACGCTTCTTTTTGTATAAGGGTGATGCAGTCAGGAAACTCTACATATTCTATATCATCCTGGTAAAAACATTGATTTCCGATCTCAACAGGCGTTATTCCGTTAATTGTATCCGGAATGATGATGGCTTTGTGCTCACCGTTGTATGCCCTGATCGAGCCTTTATCCGTGATCTCAAAATCATTCTCCTCCGCCTCATAGATCACGCGGTATTCGGAAAAGGCGTAATCGCTTTTCAGGTTGTTTTCATCATAGGCAACGGCTAAGATCAGAGAATGCTCGGTCACTTCAATAGGTTCGGTATAGACCGTTCCGTTTGTAAGGCTGGGAGCGGTCATATCGGTCGTGTAAATGATCTTGGCGTTCGGGTCACTGTAGGAGAGTTCAACAGCGATCGGTTCATAATAGTCTCCGCCGGTGTAACTGAATTCCACATCGCCGAGTTTCGGCTGATCGATCAGACTGTAGAAATTCACAAGACCTGCCCCGCACCATGTAAAATATGATCTTTTCTGTATGGGAACAGCTGTTTCTTTTATTTTGCTTTCCACCTCGGCAGGGGAAAGTTTCTCGTTTTGCATCAGAACAGTTGCCGCCGCGGCTGCCACAAACGGAGCGGCTGCGGAGGTTCCGCCGAAATCTTCACGATAACCGCCGCCCATTTCGGCTGTATATATCGTTGAATTTCCGGGCGCAGCAATATCTACCAGATCACCGAAATTGGACCATTTGCACCGATTGTTGTTTTCATCGGAGGCGGAAACGGTGATCATGGATTCAATACTTGCGGGTTTTATGTATTTCACTTCGGATGTGTCATTACCTGCCGAAACCGAAACAGTGATACCCGCATTGACCAGGTCCTCGAACAATGTTGAATCTATTTCATTATCATGATCAGGAATGCGAAAGCTCATATTTATAACATCAGGCTTATCATTCATATTGATAATATATTCAAGTAAGCAGTATAATTCCGATGTTGTGCATTTACCGTTGTTGTTTAAAAGTTTATATGGTTCTATTTTTACATTATCCGGTGTGCTGAGGGCAACGATCCCGGCAACGGAAGTTCCGTGCCCGTAATCGTCCATGCAATCGTTTTCATTGCCACTGGAACTGAAGTTTAAATCTGTTCTTGTGATTCTATCCGCCAACAATTCATGAGTATAATCAACACCGGTATCGATTACACCGACAGTTATATCGGCGTAATCTTCGCCCGAAGACGAAAAATATGCAAGCGTTTCGGGTATTTCCAGTATGTCATATGCCCAGTTATCATTTGTTTGCGATGAGGACGCGTCCGAATTCACTTCATCCAATGAAAGAATGGAATCATACTGAACGGTGTAGCCCTGCTTTTGATAGGTCGCAAAAGCGGCATCGGCGTCCTCATCGTTTTCAAACTGAATGAATGCATAACCAAGGCCGTATACGGATTCAACGGCTTCATATGTATTGATCCGTGAATCTGTTTTCACGATCAGCCTTTCTTCGACGGTGCGTTGCGTTGTTTCGGTCTCTTCGGTCAACTCGTCGGTTTCGTTTTCAGTATCATACTTTTCACACATGGCGGATACCTTTTCGCTGACCAAAACAGCATTATTCTCCTCAATTTCCTGTGCTATGGCAGGAAAACTTGCGCTCAGCACCGATACAACCGTTACTAACGCCATGAATATACTGATGATTTTTTTCATTTTAACACCCCTTATTGATGGTTATGCATGCATAGAATCTGATTGAATCAATGGTGTTTACTGATCAACAGAATAATAGGTCCTGTATGGCGTGTTTTTCTTTTTAACAGAATAACTGGTCACTTCAGATTGATTTTTAACAATAACATTATCTATATAATTTGTTCCATGAGATTGGAAAACCGTATTATCTATATTACCTAAGATTCTGTTCCAATACTTTTTGTTTTCAACATTTGTGTTGGTGGATAATCTGAATCCCAATATATCTAATCTATTTGAGATCTCGCCAATGAATTTTCCGGTGGACATTCCGATATTAGTCATATCTATGTCTTTTATACCAAGCAGTTCTAAAATATTCATATGGGCAGTATAAGATATTGAATCACAACCCGTAGGATCTATCTCATTAATAGGATCATTATTGCAATAAGTGAATAAGTTTGCACCATGTACTTCTCCGATATTATCTTGTAATGTTGCCGGATCATCAGCATTTATGAAACGCCCCCACGCCGGAGAGTAATAACGGTTCTGCGTGCAGTATAATCCTGTCTCTATATCATAGATATATCCTCTGTATGCTTCTTCCGAACTTACCAGCGCGCCGTTTGTGTAGCCCGCAAGACCTATCATCAGGAAAAACATGGCAATGATTTTTACCCAAACATTATCAATACTGTCTATATTATCATAAAAGTCCTTAACTGCCTGACCGCTCATCTGCGGCGTTACATTTCCGTATGCATCATATGTAAACGAGCAAACAAGCGTTTCGGAAGAGTCATACAGGTCTGTAATATTGCCCTGCCCGTCGCGAAGGAAAGAATATACATTTTCTGAAATATACTGGGGTCCCTCACAGGCAACCACTTTTAATCCCATCAATTCGTTATTGTTGTTATAGATCAGTCTTACCGTTCTGTCTACGATCACAGACGGCGTACCCTCATCAAACGTATTTACTATAATATGGTAGCCGATTAATGTATCTTCCTCCCATATATATTCCGTGGTCTGTGTGGGATAATCCAAAGAATTCTCTTTATCATATCTGGTTTTTAAGGTTCTTCTTCCGTCGCCGTCATACTGATAAGTTGTGTTATATTCTTCGCTGTCAAAGGCTTTCAGCCGCTTGCCTTCCCAGGTGAACGTGCCGCTTATTTCGCCGGTGTTAAAGCCGTTTGTGCCCACATAATTCATAGGATTGCCGGCTTGGTCATAAGAAATGGCGGTTCCGTTATATGAAGCCAGATAATCTGTCATTCCGGAAGTTTTATAGGTCATCACGGTTTCCTGTGCCTTGCTTTCAACAAAGGAAATCTCGTTTGTTGCATCATTATAACTGAAAGCGCCATCCGTATAGATCTTTTTAGATGTGATGTTGCCGCCGTTATCATATGTGTATTTGATTGCTTTGTTGTTTATGGTATCTACTTCTAAACTGATTTGCCCTGCCTCGTCATATTCATAATGATGAATCTTAACTTTAGCAGTAATATCGTTCTCTGTAGAATAAGGAATTTTATTCTGTGAGTTACGATATATGTCTGTAATCATACCAGTATCATTATATTCGTAGGATGTTACTCTGAGTATTCTGGTGTCAGTATAACTTGGTATTATAGAAGATCTATTTTTGGAAACGGAAGACGAATAACTTTCTATTAAATTAGTGGTCTTATCAGAATCCGTATCCACATAAGTTACTACATTATTTACCTTGAAATTGTCTTTAACAGTTAAACTGCTGCCGGTTGTTCTACCTAAAGAATCATTTAAGGTTATCGTCTCAACTTCACTTGTCTCAGTATGGTAAGTTCCTGTAAAATCGCCGTTTTCATCGACATCCGGGATTTTATCTGTAAATGTATAATTGGTTGTACCCGTCGTAATATTTGTGTATTCGTCCGTATCACTGTCAGAAACAATTGTATAGGATTGCCCAAATAAAACTTCGTTATTTGATTCGTTTGAATAAAGCGTTTCGCCATTTCTTGTAATAGTGTAACCGTTTTCAGAATATGTGGTTACTGTACCGTTTGCCGAATCGGAGTATTTCACAACTTTTCCGTTTTTATATTCATAATTGTATTCATACAGCAAATTGTCCGCATCAACACTACCATTATAGTACGCAATCTTTTCAATATTATCGCCGCTATATGTATATACCACCGTATTGCCGTTTGCATATTGAATAGAGCCGAGATGATCTTTATCCAAATAGGCGTATTCAACGCCGTAGTCTAAATTATCTCCGTCTAACACCTGTATTTTGGATACTTTTCCGTAAGGCGTATATTCGTATTCATACGTGCAGCCGTTATGCGTTATGGTTTTGATCCTGTCATCCTCATATGTATAAGAGGTATTCAGCTCAGATACATCGCCCTCACTGTTTGTAATGGCCTGCTTTACCTGCGTTAACGCGCCGATCCCGTTGTACGCAAACTGTGCGTTATCTGATGACTGCGAATTATTACCTTTAGACATGAGCATGCCGTTTGACGCGTCAAATTTATAATAGGTCTTTCTACCGTCATTTGTTATAGCAGAGATATAATTATTTGAATCGTAATCGTAATAAGTGCCCATTGTTTTGCCAAGGGTGGAACTTTTTGTTTCCGATGCAATGGTGCCATTATTGTTATAATTCAAAGTATATTCATTTGTGAGGCTTCCGTCAGAAACATCGATCACATTTTCCGCAGTAGCGGGATACAATTTAACGCCGGTAAAATATCCTTCTCGCGGAAAATAATTATAGGTCAGTTTAATATAAAGCGAATCAACATCTTCCGGCAAAGTGAAGCAAACCATAGATGTTTGCCAATCATGAATAAAAGCGTAATCATAACCGAGTTTTCCGATAATAACTTTATTGTTGTCCTCATCCAAATAGTAAACAACTGCTGAAAATTCTCTGTCCCCTGTAAAAGGAGGCATGAGTGTAGAACCTGCGTCAGCAGAGAAAATGAAAGAGGAGCCTTTTGTGAAATCTGCACTGGTTATCTCTTGCTCTGCCCAGGCAATTTTTTCTTCCCTATCCATTGCTAGATATGTTCTGTTAACACCGGTGCCAAACGGGTCCCCGGAATCCGCATCAATACCATTTACTGAACTGATATCCCATTCATTACCAAGATCTTGACCAAAATCTCCGTTTATAACATAATTCTTTTTCGCTGCACCCGGGATGATGATTTTTTCAAGATTGCCGTCCGTATAATTCAAAAAGTATTCCGACCCTGAATATTCTTTGCAATAGATCAGATTACCGTTGTAATCGTATTTGAGTATTTTGGTGTTTTCGGTAATCTCGTCTTTGATAAGCCTAGTCAAAATGCTATCTTCGTCCGAATAAGAAAAGTTTTCAATTACCGTATCCTTATTTTTAACAATGTAAGAAAGGATTTTGCCGGTGTTTTCTGTAGAAGAATCATATGTGAATTCTATACTTTTGAGTTTGTCGCCTAAATTTGAATCGTTATAATTTGTAATGGATAAGATCCGTCCGTTATCATCATAGGTATATACTATGGAATATCCGTCAGGATAAACCACTTTATTTATCCTGCCATTATTATCATAAAAGTAGTTAATGGCTATATCTTCTCCGTTTACCTTAACATTCACTAATTCTTCTTCAAGCGTTTCTTCATTTTCAGTTAAATAGCAAACATTAATACTTGATAGTTGCTTTGTGCCGTTACTAAGCGTTGTATAATTGTATTTATAAGTATGGTTATTTCCGTCTGTTATCGTTTGAATCTCATTGCCAACAGATGAACCGTTACTGTAAGAGATCACAATTTTGTTTCCGTAATCATCTGTTATATTGGCAAGATATCCCAATTCACTTCCGGTTGATGTGTGCTTGCCGAATCTATAAACGGTTCCATCCGATTTTTTGGTAACAGAGATTTTATTGTAGGCATAGACATCTGCACCGTCTTCGCGGGTCAGAATATACTTTTCACCGGAACTGTCAATTCCTTCGTAAGTATTTCCGGTTGTGTTTGTGAAGTATATATTGTCTCCGTTACAGCTTTTCCAATGATATTCGTTTGTTCCGTATTGTATTGTACTGTAATAATTGGTACGGGTTCCTATTCCGTCGCTTACATTGTCATCTATCGCGGAGGGATTAATAACCGTCTGTATATTTACCTGTGCTAATTCACTATATATGCTAAAGTCATCGCGCACCAATACCGGGGAGCAGGAATAATTGTTTATATAAACTGTGCCTGCGCGGTCCATATCAACTGTTTCCGATTCTATACCGTTATCTACATCTCCTAGTTCTCGGTAGTAAATACCTAAAACAATAGAGGATATTTCAACTTCAGTTCTTGATCCGTAGGGAGTAAGGGCAATACCGTAATTCGGCGTTTTCCCTAATGAGCAGTAGTGGCAATATGATGTGATGTCTGCAACAGCGGTTTCACTTTCGTCAATATCAATACTGTCATACAAAAGATCGCTGTTATATTGTAATTCTTTGGAAGGCACTATAGGCTCGGTTAATTCATACATATCGATAGCATTATCTTTTGAACCGCAATAGTCAATACCAAGTTCTAATTTGGCAGAATATATAAAAACAGAACGGTCAGATATGATAGAGGGTCTTATGTAAATTACATTTTCAATATCGCTGATTCTTGAACCGCTTACACAATATTCCGTTGCATTCGGATAGCCGGTCATAGTTAGGGCTTCGTCTTCGTACAGACCGGTGTTGGCATAACTGTCTTCTGCAGATGCCTCAGCCAGGGCCGATACATAGGATGTAGCGTCTTCAACGGTTACTATATTTTCACTAATATCCGCAATTTCTTCAAACTGATCTTCCGTTTCCTGATGAATCGGCATTAACGATGTTAATTGATAATAACCGCCGTCCGCAGTTACATATGTTTTTGAGTTCTCGGTTCTCAAACTTTCTACTTCGTATTCAATCTCAGCATTTTCCGCAACAAATTGCTCCGTTTCATCTATAACTGTTTCTTCAGAAGCATATACGCTGAAAGGTATTATAGTTGTAATTATTGCAATTGATAAAAAAATTGAAATGAATCTTTTAAAATTCTTTTTCATCACATATTCCTTTCTATGATTTTAATGTTATCCAATTATTATAATTATTTAGAAAAAATGCATCATCTCCCCAAGTTCCATGCAGGCAATAATTCAAAATAATATTAACATCTAAGCAAATATAAAAGTATAAATTTTACAAAACGCAAGAAAAACACGCCGAAACGCAAGAAAAAAGTGGCTTGACATATGTCAAGCCACCAAAAAAACAACCTATTATTTATTTAAAAATATTACTGTAGTTATAAACTCCTTGCTTTTATCATTATATTCCCACTCCAAATCACCGTCATATTTCTTTAATGTTTTTAAAACACTTTTAATTCCTAAGCCGTGAACTTTTTTGTCTTTTTTTGTAGTCCGTAATTCGTTATTATCTGCATCAGGTGGTATATCACAACTGTTCGTAATAATCAAACTATCATAGGTATTGACCTTATTGGTTTTCACTTTTATATATCTCTTATCCGATTTCACTGAGGCTTCAAGAGCGTTATCAAGCAAATTGCTTATTACGGTTACTAAATCATAATCGTCAACCATTTTGAGATTTGCAAGTTTAAAATCAAAAGAAAAATTGATATTTTTTATCTTGCATTCGGTATCATATTTATTAATAATAACATCTAATGTGTGATTGCCACTGTGGCAAGTATTGCTGTGCGCTTTCAGCCTATTGGTCATTTCAACAATATATTTATCAATCTCAGGATTATTGTTTAATTCCTGTATTGCTGACAAATGTTTTTTGGCATCGTGCGCATATATCATTAATTCTTCATTTTGCTTTTCCAGGATACTATAGTAATTCTTATCTGTATTAACTCTTTCTAATTCATTTTGCATAAGCATCAAATTGTTTTCTTTCTCAATACTTCTTTGATATGAAATAAAAAGAATGATTATTGAAGCAAAAAGAACTGCACTAAGGATGGAAAGAGCGATTTGGTGTGTATTACTGATGCTGGATTTTGCACAAATATCCCAAAAAATAATTAAGCCGGATATAACTGCTAAAGGATAAAAATACAATCCTATAGGCAACTTGAAATTTGCTTTTTCTTTCTTTACAAAACGAACGATAATTAAGCAAGTTAGTAAATATAGCAATTTACTAATTGTAACATCTAAAATATAAAATGTTATATCATTTAAATATTCATTGGTTTTTGTGTCGGTAAGTATTGAGATTAGAAAAATGGACGCAAATTCTAATGCAGTAGAAACTATGTCTAAAATTAAGGAATAGAATAAAGCCCTGCTGATTTTTATCTTAAAGCAAATTACGCTAAAAACAAAATTAATAATAAAGAAATATATAACATTAAACCACACTATATTTGACAACACTAAGTTAAATAAAGCCCCTGTTTCAAATATCACTGTACCGACAACAAAACAATGAAGCGTTTTAACTTTTTTATTGCCAATTTGTGAAAAGAAAATGTAAGCAATAAACATTTCAAAAAAATATGTAACGCAAACAGCAATGTTATATACCATACTATCTCCTTTTTACATAATTGAACCAAAACTTATGAAAGTCTGCTTGTTTACGGGTCGCAATGCCTATTCTGTCTTTACCGATATAAATTTCTTTATAACTGTATTTTGTAACATGATGCACATTGATTATAAAACTTTTATGCACCAAATAAAAGTAAGTATTAGGAAGCTTTGATATGAGATTATTAAAATCGCCTTTCGTTATGAATGTTACGTTTTTAGTTACAACGGATATACATCTGTTTTCTCTTTTGATATAACAGATATCATCTACAGGTATTTTTATATATTCATTATTTTTCTCCAAAAAGATATCAACATATGAGTCATCAAGAAATTCCATAGCTTTGTCAAGACTGGAGTACAACCTTTGGACATCAAACGGCTTTTCAAAGAATCTGAATATATGAAGATCCATCGCTTCATCCTGATATTCTTCAAAATTTGTAACAAAGAAAAGAATGATTTTTTCATTGCGCCTTTTCAACTCTTTAGCCAATGTAATTCCGTCAGCTTCAGGCATTTGAATATCAAGGAAAGCAAGATCGTATGCTTGTGTATTTGATAATATTTCATTTGATGATGTTGTGGAATAAAATTCTGCTTTAATAAAGCGGTTTTTCATATATTCCTTAACATGAATTTCCAATCTGTTTAAATTATCTTGGTTGTCATCACAAATTAATATTCTCATACTATCTCCAAAATAAAATCCTTATCAAAATCTGATAAGGATAAGTTTAGCATTATTTTATTTGTTAGTCAAATTTTGAATTTCAGTTGTATAGGCATCAACAAGTGATTTTACAGAACTTTCAATTGCATTTTGATAACTTTCCGGTAATGTTTTAATAAGAGATATTATATTTGTTTCTCGTTTTACAGATATTTCTCCAATTAAATAATAGTTTGGTGTTTCGCCTAAAATATCACACAGTTTAAATAAATTCTGGGTTGTAGGTAGATAACAGCCTCTTTCAACGCAGGATAAATGTCCGTTTGAAATACCAAGCAGTTCGGAAAGTTCTTCTTGCGTATAACCCTTTTCTTTCCTTTTTTGCATGATCCTGATTCCAATCAATTTTGAGTTTTTTTCCATGTTATCACCCGCTTTTTATTTTATGTTATCATTAAGGCAATATTTACTTAAGAGCGTAAAACAAAAATATAATTGTAATACAATTAATATGTGAAAAAATACTAAAAACAAAATGTAATACAACTGAATTCTTCGTTAAGGCAGTTTTAAATTGCATATCGCAGAATTTATTGCAAAACACAACTGTGAAATGGTACTATTAAAATATAAATTTTAAGGAGGTAAAAACTTATGAAAAAATCTTCAAAAATCTTTGCTGAAATTGCCAAAAGAAGTGCAGAGTCTGCACTTAAAAGAGACGCTAATGTTACATCTTGTGCAGCTGTATTTCAACCGAAAGTGCCAAAAGATTTAAAGAAATTCAGCAAATTTGACAAGTAATGATAGTCAAACTATCTTCAAAAATAACTGAATTACTCATTAATAGGGATGTTATCAGTTCTGAAAATAAAGAGCTTTATGATTACGGCTTTTTCATATTGCTTTCACAGATACTGTATTTCATTATTGCCTTAATTTTTGGTATAATATTTAATGTATTACTGCAAAGTGTAGTTTTCTATATTGCTTTTCAGTTTATAAGAAAGTATGCAGGAGGCTATCATGCGTCTACAGAAGGAAGATGTGAGATCATGTCCACACTTTCTATCCTTGCATGTATAGTTATGATATGGTTATCAAGATCATATGACTTTTCTTTGCTTTTATTTTGTATTTCATTAGTTGCAGTTTTGGTAATAGCGGTACTCTGTCCGCTGGATACGCCTGAAAAGCCGTTGTCGAATAAAGAACTTAAATATTTCAGAAAGATATCTTGGCTTATTTTGTTTATCATTGCAGCATTAATAGTTGTATCTTACATATTTGGGTGGAGTTATATTTGTTCTCCATGCTGTATGAGTCTGATTCTTGAATCGATTCTCATCATTGCAGGCAAAATAAAACAAATAACAAATATTAAGAAAATGAAAAGTAAATAAGTTTGTAAAAAAAGAAGCTTGACGAAAAGTCAGGCTTCTTTTTTTGTAGATGAATATAAATTGCATTTAATAATAATATGGCTATGTTATATAGCCAAGTATCCCTGATCTTCGATTTGGCTATCAATATAAATAACCAAATCGGAGGTCAAAATATGAAATATACATATGCGTTTTCAGATGAAGAAAACACTGTAGAAATAGATAAAAAATGGGTCGATATATTAAATGAATTTGATAAAACCGAGCAGAGCAATGATCGTTCGGAACTTAGACGGAAAATTCCACTGGATACCGATAATGCGTATAGTTCATGGCTGGAGGTGACAGATCCGTTAATAGAAAAAATTATAAACGGTGAAAGGGAGCTAACAAATGAAGAGCGTTTGCATATTGCCATCAATAAGCTTAAATCCAAGCAGAAAGCATTGATAAAAGCTATCTACTTTGACGGCGTTTCAGTCAGTGAATATGCGGCGAAAGAAGGAGTAAAACCGTCAGCAATTTCACATCGTTTGCAAACGGCTAAAAGAAAATTGAAAAAACTTTTCTGAAAAATCCTCATTTTTTGCTGATTTTCTGGCTATAGGTGAAGGGGTTAATTTTTTTTGACCCGATGAACATTGAAAATTGAATATCCTTACAGTAAATACTTTCCCGTTATTGTTTCTGACGAACAGGGACAAGCAGACTAAGTACAGCAAGGGCCTTTGTGGGCTCTTGCTTGTTGGCTTTAAACTGCCGGCGGTTCCGGCAGGTGTGCGATGACAGATAGCGGGGATAATGATACTTCTGTCCAGTCAAAAGTCGAGCGTGATAAAACCGTCGCAACCAAAGAGGGCAGCCCGGAGAGAACCTCGGGGTGGTGAGATTCCAATGACAAGGCTAACCGGTCTTAGTTTACTGTATGCCCGCCAGTCAGGGGCGCCGTGGGCAAATATGACTTACACGCAAAACAACTAAATTCAGGATGAGATACAGGCGGTTAAGTAGAAAATTCATTTTTTACCGACTTTGCACCGCCTGTATCTCATTGTAACTAATGGAGAATAATAATGGATAAAACACAGGCAATAAACAATGCTTCATTTTACTTTAGTAAGAACATGCTAAAAATACTTTTTGATATGGATTTACTCACAAATAAAGAATATAACAAAATTAGTGAGATAAATGCCGAATATTATAGTCAATTACATCTGTAAATTAATTTGCAAAAATAGCTGGATATATGGTGAAGTTTGTGATAGTGTTGTGCTGCAAACACAAATTAAAAAATAATTTTATAAGGAGTTAAATTGAAAACTGTAGAAATTATTTCTGATCAATCTATTGAAAAAACAGAAAAAATAAGACTGGCAGCATACTGCCGCGTGTCTACAGAAAAAACGGATCAACTCAATTCTTTCATAGCTCAAATCAAATACTATTCTGACTACGCAAAGAAAAACACACAGTATGAACTGGTCGATATTTATGCGGACGAAGGTCTTACAGGAACGGATATGAAAAAAAGAAACGAATTTAACCGTTTGCTAAACGACTGCAAGAAAAGAAAGATAGACCGTGTTATAACAAAGTCTACATCACGATTCGCCAGAAATACACAAGACTTCCTTATAGTAATTCGAATGCTTAAAGAGATAGGCGTTAGCGTATATTTTGAAGAACAAGGTATTGATACGGGAAAGTTAAATATGGAAATGTTTGCTGCATTCCCGGGATTGATGTCTCAGCAAGAATCTGAGAACATATCACAAAATATGCGTTGGAGTTATCAAAAAAGAATGCAGTCAGGTAAGTTTAATACCAATAATGCACCGTATGGCTTTGTAAAGGAAAACGGCGAACTATTGATTAATGATAAAGAGGCACATGTAGTACAACGAATATTTGATATGTATATATCAGGATACGGAATGCAAAGGATAGCTAATTTGCTTAATGAAGAAAAAACGCCGCTAAAATACGGGCATACACATTGGACAGCAGCAACGATAAAATATATGCTGAATAATGAAAGATATATGGGCGACGCCTTGCTTCAAAAATCGTACAAAACAGAGACGCTGCCGTTCCGAAAAATTAAGAATAGAGGCGAAAAGGCACAGTATTATATAGAAAACAGCAATGTATCTATTATTTCAAAAGAAACATTTGAGGCTGCGCAGATGATGCAGCGTACTCGCGCCAAAAATAGAAAGGCAAATACAAAGATATATCCTCTAAGCAAAAAAATCAGGTGTGCGGATTGCGGAAAAACCTATCGCAGAATGATTGTAAATAATACGGCATATTGGCTTTGCTCTTCCAGAGCTTCGGGTATAACAAACTGTACTAATTTAAGAATTAGGGAAAAAGATATTTATGATGCATTTAATGAACTTGTTATAAAATTACAAGATAACAGAGAGAAAATTATTATACCGACGATCAGATATATAGAATTAATGCAAGGGAAAAACAGTGAAAATCAGCAAAAAATATTTGCTATAGATAAGAAGATTGCTGATTATACAGCCCAAAACCACACTCTTGCAAAACTACATACAAAGGGTGTTTTAGATAACATTTCATACACACAAAGATCATCAGTTATTACTGATAAAATTATAAATCTAAGGTCAGAAAGACGAAGGGTATTAAATGAAAGCGAAGAGCAGGAACTGATAGCAAAACTTAAAAATATTGATGGGATATTACAAGAATATATTCCAGGTTCAGAGTTTGATGAGGAAGTGTTTGAACAGATTATTGAAAAAATAACGCCTATAGATAACACCAGATTAAGATTCACACTGTATGGCGGTCTCAGTTTTATAGAAAAAATATAAATGCAAGATGGATTAAGGATGTGCTACCATGAATATTAAAAACAGAAATATTCCTTATGGCTATAAGTTTGAAAAAGGAAAAATAACAGTTGATGATTTTGAAACTACGATCGTCAGAAAAGTATTTACTGATTATGTTAGTGGTTTATCACTGCTTAAGATCTCCAATATTCTGAATGACAGGAAAATTGAATATCTGCCGGATCAGGTTAAATGGAACAAAAATAAGATAAAAAGAATGATCGAAGACAAACGGTACTTAGGCACAGAAAAATACCCTCAGATAATAGAATATGAACTGTTTAATAAAGCAAATAATGTTAAATCAAAACGAGACACCACAAAAAATATAAAGCGAACAAGTTACATATATCATTTCAATAAACCTATAGTTTGTTCTGAATGTAATGGGCAAATGAAAAGGACACATCATCCGCAACTTAAAATTACTGAAAAGTGGATCTGTATGCGTTGTGGATGTAGTGTAAGTATACTAGATGAAGATTTATTGAACGGAATCAAAGAAATGCTTAATTCATTAATATTAAACCCTTCAATTATAAAAGTAGATTTGGAAACAGATATGAGCAGCACAACAATTAAAACAGAAAATGAGATTAACAGAATGTTGGAAACAACAGATTTTGATAATAGATTAATAATGAACAAAATATTTGAACTGGCTTCATTAAAATATGAAAATTTGGATTCTGGCAGTTATATATCAAATAAGATAAGACTTGAGTTTGATAAAGCAAAACCATTGACGGATATTTCGTTACCTTTATTATCAAAAACTGTTAAAGAGATACGGCTTAATAAAGATGCGGATATTAGTCTGTTGCTGAAAAACAACCAAATTATCGGAAAGGAAGAATGTTATGGCTCAAAAAGTAGTCAGATACATTGCACCGACAATAACTGCGCAATCAGATCCCAAAAAGCAATATCAGCAGGAACGGGTGGCAGCGTATTGCCGGGTTTCAACAAAGCAGGATGAGCAGCTCAATAGTTATGAGGTACAGAAACAATATTATACGGAAAAGATCAGAAATGAACCAAAATGGTGCTTAGCCGGAATATATGCTGATAAAGGCATAACAGGAACTAGCACAAAAAATCGTGATGCCTTCAATAAAATGATCCGTGACTGTAAAAGAGGAAAGATAGACAGAATAATCACTAAGTCGATCTCAAGGTTCGCGCGAAATACCGTGGATTGTCTTAAATATGTACGTCTGCTTAAAGAATTAAACATCGACATCTATTTTGAAGAACAAGGTATTCACAGTATAGATCCTGGTGCAGAATTCTATATTACAATATACGGAAGTATAGCACAAAGCGAATCCGAAAACATTAGTGCCAATGTGAGATGGGGGAAAAATCAAAGCGCCAAAGAAGGCAAAGTATCATTTGCGTATAAAAATTTTCTCGGATACAGAAAAGGAAAGGACGGAAAGCCTGAAATCGTTCCAGAAGAGGCAGAAACTGTTAAGTTGATTTATGATGAATTTTTAAAAGGTAACAGTTTAGGCAATATAGCAAACGATTTAACATCTCGTAAAATACTTACACCCGGCAAAAAAGAAAAATGGGCAAGTTCCACAGTAAGGTCAATCCTGTCAAATGAAAAATACATAGGGGATGCATTAATAAATAAAACTTATGTGGTTGATTGTATCAGCAAAAAAGTTAAGTCGAACAATGGTGAGCGGCCTAAGTATTATGTTGAAAATAATCACCCGGCGATTATAGATAGGAATACATTTAACCGAGTACAAGAAGAATTGGCAAGGCGAGCCAGTAAACGAAAAGTCAAATTCGTTGGAACAAAGACGCAGCAGGGTAAATATTCAAGTAAATATGCACTTACGGAATTGCTTATCTGCGGTGAGTGTGGCTCACCGTACAGACGCTGTACCTGGACTACGAGAGATAAAAATAAAAAGATCGTTTGGAGATGTATAAGCAGACTTGATTACGGTAAGAAATACTGCAAACACTCACCAAGTATAGAAGAAGATGTATTACATAATGCAATCATGTCTGCAGTCTTGCAAACAGCAAAAGAAAATCCAACATTGCTAAAAAAATTAAAATCCCATATTGCTATGGGTCTTAATATGGAAATAGATGACAACAGTATTGAACTTCAAATAAGAATTGCAGAAATTGACGAAGAATTTGGGAGATTGATTAACGAAACTACATCCGACAATGAAAATGACAGTGGTAGAGATCTCGTAATGGAAAAACTGCTGGCTGAGAAAATTAAATTAAAACAAAAACTCAAAGAAATTGAAACCTTGAAGATTAAGAAACAGTTTACCGAAACAAGACTTGATGAGATATATTCAGTTATTGATCTGCTACAGAATCATCCCCTTGCATATGATGATCAGTTCGTTAGAGATATGTTGGAATGCATAGTAGTTGAATCTAAAGATAAGATCAAAGTCATTTTTAAAGGCGGGTTAGAAACCAGCACAAATATGTAATGGCATAATAAATAATCAGTGTAAGAGTATAGCTTTTAAAATAGCCTATGCTTTTTTACAATATTTGATAATTTACAACAAATATAGTTGTAATACAATTAAAAATTGTGTTTTTATTGTCGAAAATTGTGTGTTAACTGAAACATTGAATTATTTCAAAAAATATAATATTCTAAAAATATTAAGAATCACTTTATGTTTATTTTTTATTATTCTTATTATTTTATTGAATTATAGACATCATAATTAGGTGGTTTTATTATTTGGTCTTGTTATGAATGGGTGAATAAATATGACAGAAAAAGAACAGATTGCTGCAAAAGTATTGGAATATTGGCGTACCATAGAATTTTTAGGGCAGGATTCTTATGAAACCTGTACAGATTCAAAAAAATTAAAATCAAATTTATTTGAATTTAAAAATTCAAGTCCTAAAGACAAAAAGGCCAAAAAACAGATCATGATATGTAAACCGTTAAACCAGGTTAAAGATATATACCAATTGATTCTAAATGAAGCACAAGAGTGTGATATGAAGACTTGGGGCAATTTGACCTTTTATGTCGGTAAAGTTAAACGCCAAGCCTGTATCAGGAAATTGGCAAATGAACTGTATATTAAGAATTTCGAGCAGGCTGAAAAAAATACGGATGATATTGCTGTTCTTAGTTTTCAGTGTGATCAAAATGGCGTTTACATGCAGGGCTCTTTGTCATTATCACCTATTATTTGGGTTTTGCTTAAAATTAATAGCAATCCAGATAAACCGCTTTTTGAACTCATTTCAATAGATGCTTACAGATCTACTGTAGACCGCCTTGAAAAAGAATTGTTTGAAGAGAAAAATTTTTTAGATGAAGTATCAGACACTGTTTCTACAGCAAAGAGTCAGACGCAGAGTTATCCTGCGTTTAGTGCGGAATCTGTAACTTTAGAAGAAATTATCAAAATACAAAACAAGGTTACAGAGTTATGTAATAGGGCATTTATAGCATCTGATATTCAAGATGCTATAAATCCTTTAACTTTAATGAAATTTCAACTCTTTAAAAACCAAGAGTCAAAAGATAAATGCGATGAAGATAATTATACTGGACTGAGTTATAATTTTTTCTCACTTGATCTGGATATGGTTAAAGAAAATATAATAAATGATGTCTCCAATTCCTCAAGAAAAGTTCCGGAAGCAGTATTGGACTATATTTGCGCGCCATATTATGAGTATGACAAAAAATGGAGACGCTATGATTTAGTAAAACCAAATAACAAAGATGAATTTACTAGTCAACTACTTGATATTTTAAATATACGACATGCTCCTCTTGGCAAATGGCCTTCCAGATATATGCCTTCCTTAATGCAGCAGGTTGCTATAAATTTTGCCATTTCAGATCAAGATATTCGTTGTAATGGATCGTTCGATGAAATAGGTGATATTTTTTCAGTAAATGGCCCTCCGGGTACGGGAAAGACAACTTTACTTAAGGAGGTTATTGCAGATCATATTGTAAAAAAAGCTCAACTATTAAGCCAATATGATACTCCTGATAAGGCGTTTAAAAAGAACGCTTTTAAGTATGGAGATAAAAACGGTGCCTATTCACAATTTTTTAAAAATTGGTACTCTTTTACAGATGATCGTATCGGAGACCACAGCATATTGGTTGTTTCGTGTAATAATGCTGCTGTTGAAAATATTACTAAAGAACTTCCGCAAAGCGGCGGAATCAATGATCAACTTAAGATAAGTTCAGATCCCAAGCATCCTGACAGTGAAGAGATGAAGAGACAGCTTACAGAAGTTTCCAAACTGTTTTTAGCTAATAACTCAACTAATGAGATTCATAATTCGGAAAATATTTATGAAAATCAAAATAATTATAACGAAATCTATTTCACTCAATATGCCAATAAGTTGTTTGAAAGTAAAACCGGAAGCTGGAATGCTTGGGGCTTAATTGCAGCACCATTAGGAAAGAAATCTAATATAAATGATTTTTATTATAGGGTGCTAAATCCTATTTTATATGATCTCTTGAGAAGTAATGACATGATTGATAATCGTATACAGGATTATCGTAATGCCCGTGACCGATTCCTTAAACAACTAAGTTTAGTCAAAAATATTCAAAATCAGTTGTCGATTTATGCTGATAATGCTCAGTCTACCCATGAAAAGGTTCAGAAATATAAGAAGATTAAAGAACAGAATGAAAAGATATGTACTGAAACAAGAGAAAAACTTTCTCAGCTTTCAAACGAGTTATTGAATGCAGAAGCAAAAGTTAATTTTGCTAAAGCAGGATATGACAAGGCATATGATGATTTTAATACTTGTTCTGAATTTTTTGAAAACTGTAAGAAAAAATTTGAAAATTTAAAAAACCTAGAACTCGAATATAGACAAAAAGCATATGATGCGGAAAAATCTGTTTCTTTTATAACCAAGATTTTTCGTAAAAAGAAGTATCAGGCAGCAATTGATCTGGCATCTGCGTATACAGGAAAAGCAGACAAATATTCTGCATCTGTATCTAAATGTGAATCTGAATTAAAACCTGCTGAATCGGATTACAAGTGCGCCGAAGAAATTAAAAATGCTGCTCAAGAAAAACTTGAAGCAGAAAAAGATCAACTTATGCAAATGCGTGATCAGAAGGCGAGATTTGAAGAAAATCTTATTCGGTTGAAAACTGAAATCAAAGAAGCCAAAGAAGATGCGGAATTTAGTGAAAAGCAATGCAAAATGCTTATGGATGAATTCAGAAATGCATCAGAAACCGAAACAGGCTCCCCCATCGATGATAAACTCATTGCTGATATTCTTTCTGAAGATCAAGAACCTTCAACTAAAGCACAATTGGTAAACCCCTGGACAACTCAGCGATATAATCGAGAGAGGGAAAAACTGCTGTATTATGCGTTACAAATGACAAAAGAATTTCTGCTCAGTTCAAAAAGTTGCAGAGCAAATTTGAACATTCTTGGTCAGTATTGGGGATTGAAACTTGAAAAAGACGGAAGTCGCATAATTTTTCATGAAGCTGATAGAAAAGCAATGGCCAGTTCATTGTATCAGACACTATTTTTACTGGTGCCGGTAATCTCATCTACTTTTGCGTCTGTAGGGCGCTTATTAAAGGATATGGACAAACCTGGGTCTATTGGTACGCTTATAATTGACGAAGCCGGGCAAGCTCAACCGCAGATGGCAGTTGGGGCTATTTATCGTGCCAGAAGAGTGCTTGTTGTTGGAGATCCTAAGCAAGTTGAGCCTGTTGTAACGGATGATTTGAAATTGTTAAAAGAAGGTTTTTCTGAAGGACTTTATTCTAATTATAAAAACAAATCTTTATCTGTACAAAGATGCGCGGATATCATAAATCCATTTGGCACTTCATTTGATACCGGTACGGATTATCTTGAATGGTTGGGTTGTCCTTTGTTGGTGCATAGGCGTTGTATCTCGCCAATGTATGATATTTCAAACCGCATTTCATATGAAGGTATAATGAAACAGCAAACCGAATCCCCGAAAGAAGATAAAAGATCTTTATTTCTTTTGAAGTCATCACAGTGGATCAATATTGCTGGAAATGAGAAAGGACACAATAATCACTATGTTCAAAAACAGGGCTTAAAAGTATGTGAACTTGTGGAAAAGGCATTTGAAAAAGCAGATTTCCCAAATTTATATATTATTTCGCCATTTAACACCGTGGTAGATGGTATAAGAAATGAACTTCATAATTTTGCAAATATTAATACAGAATCTGTTTTGGCAAAAAAGTATAAAAATCTTAAAAAATGGATTATATCCAACATAGGAACCGTACACAAGTTTCAGGGAAAAGAGGCAAATGAAGTAATTTTCCTTTTAGGATGTGATATGAGTCAAAATGGCAAATATGCGGTTCGAAGTTTTGTAAACAGTAACATTGTCAATGTTGCAGTAACTAGAGCAAAGTATCGGCTATATGTCATTGGCGATGCACGTGTATGGAAAAACAACTACTATGTATTTAAAACAAAGACAATCATAGATACGCTTCCGATTGAAAATATAGTAAAAATTGACCGCTTGAATCTTTCAACGGAAGATAAGAAGAAAAAAATGCTTGAACAAGCAGAACAGTTCCCTGGGGCTTTATCATTGTCGATTGAAACTGGTATCGATGAATTTGGAAATCCTGAATTGCAATTAGATACAGATGAATTTGTCAAAAAATTGGATAGTTCAGTTTTTTTGAATCAAAAATTATCTGATGAGCAAGTACAGAAGTTTGGATTTTCATCAATTAAAGAATTTAATTCTTTATCGGAAAGCATAAAAAAGACTTTATGCATGGCTATAAAACTATACTTTTTGCTTGCACCAATTTATCAGAATTCTTCTGAATTAGATGCATCCTGTTGTGGTGTTTTGTTTTGTAAAGCAACAGAATTAAAACTAAAAGAGAGTTTTGTAGATAATTTAAAAAAGTATTTTCCTGATTTAGAAATTAAAAAAGATTTGCCTCTGAGGAAGGCTAAAGACAAAGATTTCATGATTGGTAGGATTATGCATATTCTTCGCAAAACATCTAAAGAAATTGCCGAATGTTTGAAGAAAAATGGAGATTATTTTCATACAGAAACATGGTGGAATAAATTCATAAAGAAATTAGATTCTTTTAGAGACAAAAGAAATCAATGCTGCCACTCACAGTTATTTCCCTGGAGTTCTATGGAAGAACTACTTACATATGGATTCGAGAAAAGTAAAATGCATAACAAACCAGACCCCGAGATTAATGGAGTATTCTTCGAGAGTTCAGTAGGAGAAAAATTAAAGCCTTCTAATGATTAAAATTCTTTAAGACTGTGTATAAGATACAATAGAAGAACTTATTTGTATTAATAAAAGTAAAAGAAATGAAATGTTTTATTATTTCGGTAAAGTGTTCATTTTATCAAAAAATATATCGAGTATATAAGGTTACTGATTTAGTGCATTATTTTTCAGATGGGGGGATGATATAAATATAATTATTTATCAGTAATTAAAATATATTTTATAAGAAATTAATTTTGGGAGAAAAGAGATGAAAAAAGCTACTTTATTTAAACAGATTTTATGTTTTGTGCTTTCGTGTTTATTTGTTTTGCAATTGGGTGTACCGAGTGCTTTTGCAAATACTACGCAAAATGGTAATGAAAGTGTTACCTCTGTTATATCTGAAGATAAGAATTATGAAGCTCTGATTGACGGTATATTGGAAAAAAATGATACTTATCCTAATGAAAATGGTTTATGGATCAATACTTCATCCCGTGGGTACTTTTTAAAAATGGTGACAAATCTTAGTGATCAAGAATATACGATCAATGAGGATGGTTATTTAGTACAGGAAACCGTGAATTATGAAACATTTAATACATATGATGAAAAATTAAAAGAACTGATTGAAGGCAGCAAAACAATCATTGTCGCACTGTCTTCAACTTATAATGCTTATAATGAAGCGTTTGATGAGGTCTATTCTATATCCATTGAAGACGGCGAGTTTGCATTGTTATTTGAAAAAGATGACAGTTGCAGTATTGTGGTGCTCAATTATGCGCATTATGCAGAGCATAAAGATCAGTTCGTTTATGAAGATGAATATGAATACGATGAACCATATTATTATTCTGATGAAGAACTAATGAGTAACTTTTTAGAAGTGTTTTATCAGGATACCGATTTCGTTGAATTAACCAAAAATGAACAAACTCAAAAAGAAGCTAAAGCTCTTTTACAGGATGATAATGAAATCGAATACATAACCCCTGCTCCAAAGTCGTTGCCTATGCCACGTTCAGTTAATGTTCAGTCTGATTTTGACGTTGCAGCCTATGGAATTGCAGAAAACATTGCTACTTGTGCAAGCGGCAACGTGAATAGTGCAGAAACTGAATCAATGACTGGCATTATTGTTGATGAATCTTCTACAGATGTCGTTTTGAATTATTTAAATATACATGGTATTTATACATATGATGTTGATACTAATGGCAAGCTGATTTGTGATTATTTGGAAAAAGAAAATCCTTATTTGGATGCCTCTGGAGAAACTGAAATAGATAAGGAATTGAAGTTTGTTGAGCAAAGCGGATTGTTTGTGTATATAAGTGTGGATGACTCCTATTACAGTGTTCAAAGTAATACATTGCAGGATGTTTTTTTGGAAAGTGACGAATATGTTAAAACATTTATGAACGAGGATAATACACAAAGGCTCTTGATTTTAAATCCTGTATACTTTAATATGGATATGGGGTATAATCCTGCAACATCAGACCGTTTTGTTAAAAATCTTTATCCTAAAGAATTACGAATTCATACATATTCAGAAAATAGTTTAGATGGTGCCACAGGCGTAATGAATACAGCTAGAACTGTCTATTTCGGACCTTCATCTAGCAACTATGCAGTGGTTGGCAGCGTTGAAAAAAACGAAGATATTGTTGTACTTGGTAAAAACGCTGGTTGGTATTTTATTTCGTACGTGGTAGGTTCTACCTCTACTTTTAAATCAGGATATGTACCGGTTTCAACAGTTTCAAGTATTTCAGGTTCAGTGCATGAACAAGTTTTTGAAGAAGGATATAATTATTCGGATTCAGAATTGACAGTTAAAAGTTGTTCATTTTTTGATTATGCTATTAATAATGGTACGATATATGCTGAAGAAGGCTTTACAGAACTACAACAATATTATGAGGATGGCAAATGGATATCTCTTGTAGAATTCAGTACACCAAGCGGTACTAAGCGTGGCTTTGTAAATTCATCAAGTATGCATATAACAAATGTGTATAACAGTACTGTAGCACGTGTTGTTGCAAGCAGTTCGCCCGCTTATGCCGGACCGGATAATAGTTATGTGAAACTTGGCGGTGTTTATGAAAACGAATTTGTTGCCATTCTCTCAGTTAATGGAAAATGGGCATATTCCGAATACAATACAGCCAGCGGTAGAAAGCGCGGTTATATAAAATATTCAGATCTTGACAATTATGTTGTTAGAAGTTACGCTACAGATAAAACACATATTTCTTTAAAGCAAGCAACTAAAGAATTGAGTGTCTATGGTGGACCAAATTCAAACTATGCAAATATTGGAACTATATTCAATCAAGAAATCGTATCATATTTAGGTACAGAGCGCAATTATAGTTATATAGAGTATACAACTACTAATGGTGCTAAACGCGGATATGTATTGTCAAGTTCCTTAACTAATGCAACTGTGCCATCATTTCCAAGTATTCCCACTTATAATAATTTTACGTCTGGAACTTATGGCTTAAGCGGCAAAAACAAAGAATTGAAGTGGTACAAATTAGGTACTGGTAAGAATGTTGTCTTTGCTGTATTTGAACAGCATGGTTGGGAAGATGCATGGGCATTTGATGGTGTTGAACTTGTTAATATAGCCAATACAATGATGAGTAAGTTATCATCTATGGAACAAAGTACTTTTAACGATTGGACTATTTATGTTATTCCGTATGCAAATCCAGACGGAGTTACTGATGGTTATACAAATAATGGACCTGGTAGATGTACTGTAACTTCCAGAATAGATATGAATCGTTGTTGGCCAGCCAATTTCGTCCCGTATTATACAAGCCGAAATTATACAGGAGCTACATCTCTAGGTGCAACAGAAGCTGTTTTTCTTGAGAATTTTATCAGCAATAGATTTGGAAATGGAACTAATATAGTTTTGGATATACATGGTTGGCTAAATAAAACATATGGTAATTCACAAGTTGGTTCATATTTTGGTCAGCAATTTGGGTTTGGCCATAGTAATACACACGGTAATGGCTATCTTGAAACATGGGCTTATTTACAAGGTGCTAAGTCATGCTTAGTAGAACTGCCGATGCCGAGTTCTTCTGCTAGTATTACATCTAATAATTATGCTGGCAAGTTAACGAATGCTTTGGTGAATATGGTGAAAAATATTTCTGGAGGTTCAGCTTCCGAAGGTGGCACCGTTGTAAATGAATTGTGTGAAGTTTCTACAAACAGTTCGGTAAATGTGCGCAGCGGTCCGGGAACTTCATACAGCATAGTTACTTCTTTAAAAAATGGTACACGTGTTACTAGAATTAAAAAAGCAGTCGCAACTGCAAACGGTTATACTTGGGACAAAATATCGCTAAGTGATGGTCGTATTGGATATATGGCAACAAATTATTTAAAACTGGTTCAGGATGATATTGGATATATTAAATATGGCACCTATGATGAAATTGCAGTTATTAAAGCGTATCTTAAACATGAAACAGCATTGTATACTGAAGGAAATGCAGATAAACAATATAATAATGAATTAATTGGTGCTATTGAGGAATATCAAAAAATTTATGATTTATCTGTACAAGATGGTTCAATTAATCCAGAAACATTGGAGTGCATGGGTTTTACTGTTAACAGCAATAACAAAATTGTAAACAATTCATTTTATCAAAAGTATAATAATATTGCAAAACAATATAACCGAGGAGATTTTACTGATGATGGAAATAATACTTATTCTTATGATACACAACTAATTTCTTTTGATAGTGATTTTAATAATAATTACAACACAAAAGAAGATTTGTGGAATAAGATGCTTCCTGATCAAAGAAACGAAAAAAATGTAAAAATGTTAGAAACTTTGGAAAAGGTGGATACAGCGGCGCAATTATATGAAAACACACTTCCTAATGCTTCTCTCGCTTTGGGACATTTTATTGATGGAGAAAATTTGGGACAAATTCTAACTTTTAATAATACTAATGAGATTTTTCATTTATATAGTGGGTTGGAAGATAGTTATATAAGAGCTATTAATAGAAATATGCGCGCAGCAGAACACTTTACACAGGATGTTGATGAAGCAAAATTTGCCATGGATGAATATATTACTAATGGTATTAGTTTTGGGCTAAATAAAGATAGGATAGATTGGTTTATGGCGGTCGGAGGATTTGTATTCGGCACAAAAGCATCTGTTGTGAGAAAAGAAAATACCTATACAATGGATCTAACATTTGATATAAGGGATTATTATGATTGGGCTGGTCCAGGAGAAGATCCCCAATTATTCCCCTTATATATTGATATAGAGACAGTTGGAGATAACCCACAAGTTGTTGTTTTGGAGTATGTTAATGAAACCGAGTTGTATGATTTGCATTGTGCGGGGTATGGGAGAAACTTTTTAACCAAGGGTTCATTTACTATACAACTAACATGGAACGAAGGAGACACATATAATGGTTAATATAATTAAAAATACCAAAACATTATCATCCATTATAATATGTTTAATAATAGCAATATTATTTTGTGGTTGTGAATTAAATGACACAAATAATGAAGATCTTTCTACTTCTGTTGAAACAACAACAGATTCTTCTTCATTAAAAGAGCAAATTGATTATCAAATGAAAAGCATTGACGACCCAAAAATACTTGCAACAGTAAACGGCCATGAAATCACACAAATAGATATGGATTCCTTTGGTATTGATGGAGAAAAACATACTATAGACGAACTTGTTGAGTATTACATTATATATGATTATGGAATTAAAAATAATTTGCAAATTGATCCAAGCATAACTTCTTCAAACAACCAAATAGAACAAGCGATGAGAAATGATCCAGAACTGACAGACGAATATTGTCGAAATAAATATGGAATTTCTCTTGAAGATGTAATAGAAATAAGTATGCGCCGTTCAAAGCAAGCAGCGATGCATACAGCATTCAGTAATATGGTTACGGAAGAGGTTTTGTCGGGTGAATGCATAGAAAAACATCCTGAACTTGCATCGGCTTATTCTGAATATGAGCAAAGCAATAATAAATTCAAAGCCATAGAAGAAATGAAAAATGCATATTATGAAATGATTGCTGAAGATTATGATATAGTGATCTATTGATTACTAACACATTAATGAATCAATTTTATTTACTGTGTTTATTTGTTTGCTAGGAGAAATTAAAATCAACAATAAATACCTTCAAACATATATCTTTTTTGTAGTGAATACCCAAAGAGAGGACTATCCTGAAGGATAGTCCTTTTTTTTGCTCAAAATCCCCGTAAACGCCGTAAAAATGCCAAAATCCGCCTGCCAAAGCAGACGGATTTTTCCGTTTTAAGTGACTTTAAGTGACTCTTTGAGACCATAAAATGCACTAAAAGCACACAACGCCGCGAGCGGATCACAGCGGCTCTCGGCGGTTCTTTGAGTGACTCTTTAGTGACTGTTGGTTACTTTATAATTCAAAGAGTTTATTAATATAACACTGCAACAACTTAAGTAGAACGCTTGGCTTTTATCTTACAAACTAAAGTATTTAAAGTCAAGTGTTTTTTTGTAATTGTTAGATTTGCTGAGTTGTGATATAATAAAGTTTATACTAAGTTTTATACTAATAATTAGAATCTCAAACAAAACAGAATACTATAGAGGAACATAATATTATGAACAAAGAGTTATACTGGAAAGTGTTAAAAGTATTAAATACTATTAGATTTTTCTTTATCAGCAAAATATACAAAACAAATGAAAAATGGAGCGTGCAAAAAGATGTTTCATACTCCACAAGATTTGTAATTAAAGGAATAATAAAGAGATTATTTGTAGGATTAATTTTTTTAGTACCCATAGTAATAATTAATAATGTGGTTATTTCTAAATATCCTTTTTTTTTGGATGTACAAACCAAGCAATACTTACTTGACTTTATGTATGCGGGGTTGGGTATTGTAGGCGTTATTTTAGGTTTGTACTGCGCTAACATTTCATCTGTATATGCATCAATATATACTAATGCACCAATTAAACTATCAGAATTATTTGCCAGTGATATTATTTCGAACAAGAGCATCGCTCAAATAACCGGTTATTTAATATTCGATTTATTGACCATATTCGGAGTAATAATAGATATAATAGAACCTGGAATTGTTTTGATAGTAGCAATTATATTTGCCACAATTTATATAATTGTCGCCTTTAGCATTAATGGAAACCGTTCTTTACGTCTATCTAATACATTTACAATTGCGGATTTGGTTTATTCGAGAATAAATCATATTTTGAAAAGTTTATCTAAGAATAAACTATATTATAATGACAGTAACATTCAAAATCATTTAAGGAAAATATCTTCTAACGGACTTGAGCGTTTAAGAGAAATTTCTGGTTTTAATATTAATATTCCCCCTCAACAAGACACTTATATGTGTGATTTTTTATGCAAAAACATATACCTTATGAATATTTACCAAGAAATTAAGCCCAATCTCTCACGTGAATCGTTCTGGTTTGAAGAAAAAGAAGAATATAGGCAGTGGTATAACGCTTCTTATTCAGAGATCACAAATGCATTGGATACAGGCACAATGATTAGAAATGAAAGGACAAAAAATTATAGTTGGTTTGAAGACAGACTGTTTTCAATAAATATACTGTGTATAAATAAATTTATTAATGATTCTAAATACGACTGTTTATACAAATACTTATTGCTTCTGTCTGAAAGCAGTAAATACTATATTGTAAATAATGATGTGAATTTGTATGTTAATCATATAATTACGATTTTTGATTTATTGAACAACAAAATCCAAAAAAGGAAAGCATCTGATAATAATGAAATAACAGGAATATTTGAGTTACTGATAATATGCTATATGGATATTACTATCAATTTGCGCAAACTCGTTGCGGAAATTGATATAGCAAAAATCAAAGAGGAGTATTTGAAAGATATTATTGGTAAAAGAAATAACAACAAATACAATTTATTCTTTAATAATATAAAACTGCAAAAACTGAAAAAATGTTTAGAAACAGAACTGAAAATTGAAAAAAAGATTATTACAGCAGATTGGTACATTGAACAATTCATATCGGAGGCAATACATAGTATTCTTGGTGATAGCATTTCTGCGTTGTTTAAATATATTGGATACATTGATAAAGAATTAGTTTTATTACAAGATCACGAAATGAATGAAGCTGCTTGTTTATCTTTCTCTAAAATACCGGAATTAAAATCCAAAAGCGATATTTTAATTAACGATTTATCCGATGTGTTTAACGAATTACTCGCTAAACACAAGGAAAAAACTATTGTTTGGAAAACTGTACCATTTGAAGAATACAAAAAACAAGTATCTGCTTTATACTATACCCTGCCAAAGAGATTTAGAGATGTAGTAACAAAAGTTGCAGTTGATAAATGGTCAAACAGGAAAAGTGTTCCTGACTATTTAGGATATTACTATAATATAATATGTACTATTATCGTTGAAACGATTGCAAAGAATAATTTCGATGAGTTCAAATCTGCTTATGACGGATTTTTGCCGCTTGTATTATTATATCAAGAATATATACGTTATGATTTGGTTAAAATAAAAGAACCACATTTGCAGTCCGGCGTGCTTCAAGCTTTTGCACAACCAATGCTTGAATACTCTATTCTTTCTGGACTTGCTATACTATTTGGAGAGTTTGCTAAAGATTCTCGTTGGAAAGAGTGTGTAAACTTAAGTATTGAAGAATTTGTTTCAAAAACACCAAAGTCCAAAGAAACAATTGAAAAATGGGCCGAACTCTTAAATCAACTTCAAAAAATATTTGTTGGGATAGGAAACCGAGATGTTCTTCATACCTCATGGGAAATGCTTATAACAGAATCGATAAAGAAGAATAACTTTGTCGAGTATGTAGATGCTGGATTTGGAAATGTTGAAATAAAATCGGATAGCAATATTATTAATAGTTTTTGTAGAACTAGCTTTGAATGGCGTGGTTTATCCAATACTGAAGAAGTATTTTGTGTTGTTTGTTTAAACAAGTATTTAGATGAAGATAAAAAGTACCACAGTCGTTTTAATTGGGAGAACAACTTAAATGAAGAATAAAGAAAAAACCTTTAGTGTTAATAATCATATGCTTATGGAAGACTTTTGTCAAAGTTATAGTATAACTTTTTCGGCAATTGGTCGCTTTGATGATCCATATTATGTTGTTGATAATAATAATCTTAAAGAGTTACTAACTAATAGCGATTATGGTTTTTTCCGTTACACATTTGATAAACTTCTGAGTGGAATAACGGAAGAATTAATTATAAATGGAGTTGCATATTTGGAAATACTTGAAACACGAAATCCCCAAAATATATTAATTGGTTTGGATTTACAGGTCTTGGATTCAAATTGTGTTAAGAACAGATGCAACTCATACATTGTTAAAGAATCGCCAAATGACAATAATCAAAAAAGAAAAGTCCAAAAGAATAATATTGTTGTTTTTAAAACATCTGATATCGGTATTTCTAAACTTCGAGTAAAGAGAATCCTCAAAAAAATTGATAAAATTGAATCTCCGAATGTTCAATTAGTGTTAAATAGTGAAAAAAACGGATTTGTTTGGGATAAATACATAGACGCATATAATTATAATCAGTTATCTGTTTGTAAAGACCTGTACTGGTATTTCCGAAACTCAAATAACCCTCTTTTCAGCGAATGCTATTTATTATATAGAAACGCCAAGCTAAAAGAATTAAGACAAAACATGTATTATTATATTACAAGCAAGATTAACGAAAGTTTAACTGCCTTAGGTAATGAATATGGTTTTAAAGGAATTATAAAAGAGCGTTGGGATAAAATAGATTATTCTAAGTGTTTGGAGTCACTTAAAAACGGAAAATACAACACTTCTCAAGTCGGCGAGATAATATTCAAATACTAATAATGGTTTAATTTCTATATGCATTTAAAAAGGATGGTGAGGAAACCTCACCATCCTTTCTCTTTTGTGAAATTGCCTTAAATTGTCCGAAATCGCCCTCAATCTGCTGTTGATTTAAGGGCGATTTTTTCTTTTTTGTTTTGTTGAGTTTTTTGAGAGAATTTCAGAGGCCTATAAATTTCAAATTTTCAAAACCGAACGAGAGCGACCAGGAGCGTTTAGGTGAGAGACTTTTGAGAGATAAAGGCAAGAAATTTTTCAATTACTTGCCTTTACCTACTGGTTTTGCGACTATCGGAAAATGCGCTTCCGCAGCACAATACATACCACATTTTGCTATCAAAATACAAACTAATATTGTGTTGAATTTTTTATTATTATATAATTAATTTGTTTAAACAGATTGAAAAATTGGAAATAAAGAGGAATACTATATTTTTTCAGGAATATGTCTTTTGACGAAAGATGTGAAACGATTATCGGATTTCTATCAAAAAATTCTTCAAACAACTTCAGACTGTGATGATAAAATACATCAGAAAATACATACGCAAGGTGTTTTTATGGCTATTCTTAAATACGATGATGCTAATGTTGGAAATCCGAATATGAATATGGCTTTTACTGTTGATAATGTTGATACAGAATTGTTTGTCGGAGCTGTAGAAGAAACAGATGAGTCGTTAAATGGTAAAGTGGCTGCAAGGGCAGAGAAAATAGAAGTTGATAAAGATATTGATGAAAGAAGAAGTTAGTGGAGTAATGCAGAATGAATTCTACTGCCTTCTCTGCCATAATGGAATAATACAAAAGAATGTATAGTGAATAAAAAGTTTAATTGTATTTTGAGCAATATTGGAAAAGCATAATTCCAGCAAATATAGTATTTTATTTATATCATTAGATTGCAAGAGGAAAACGGATGGATAAAAAGGGAATTATAACAGAGAGCCTTGTTTATATTGAGAAAAATTTAAAGAAAAAATTAAGCATTGGGGAAATTGCAGATTATGTAGGTTATTCAAAGTTTTACTTTTCAAGAATATTTAAACAGGAAATGAATATTTCTGTTATGGAATATGTTAAGGAAAGAAAAGTTATATGTGCGTCAGAAGATATTTTGCAAGGAAATAAAATTCTTGATGTGGCGATTGAATATGGATGGGAATCTCACAGTGGATTCATTAAAGCTTTTAAAAACTATTATGGCTTTTCTCCGTCTCTCTTGTATGCGATGAATCTAGAAATCATTCATTTAGGAGGTAGTGATATGAGTAATTATGCTTTTTATGAAAAGACCGATGAACATATGTTAAAGGAAGAATTATTTGAATTATTAGAACGAAAAATGATAGAAAATAAATTGGATACTACAGAGTTGGGAATAGTCTATAATTTCTGTAAGAAGTCATATGCAAATAAAAAAAGATATTCAGGAGATGAGTATATTACGCATTTGTTAAATGTATCATTGTTACTTGTTCAAATAGGAACAGAAGCAAATGTAGTCTATGCAGGGATGTTTTGCGATGTGTTTAGAAAAACTGATGTTTCGATAGATGATATAAAGAGATCTCTGCCAAAAGATGTTGCACAAATCCTTATACGATTAAGAGATTATGATATTGAGAAAGACGGTCTAGAAGATGAAGAATGCGCTATTATAAAAATTGCGGAGCGACTTCATAATATGCGAACCATAGAATACATGGAAGAAAGTGAGAAAAAGAGAAAGGCAAAAGAAACACTTTCTATCTTTATGCCTGTGGCAAGAAAGTTGAGAAATGAAAAGGTTATCAACGAGTTAAATGAGTTATCAATAAAATATGTAATGTAGTTTAAGAGTCGGTTTTACGAAAATGTAAAATCGGCTTTTGCAATTTTATTACAGTAACTCCTATAGTAAAATAATAGTGTATTGTTGTTATATTGAATAATTGATGAGAGGTAGAGAAATTACTATGGAAAAAACAGAAAGATACTTAAACTTCTATAATTTTGAAAATAATTTTTGGGGCAAAACATTACATTTTCATCGTCTATTTTTATATTATCTGAATCTTTTATCGAAACACGAATTTGTATTAAAACATATAGAAGAACCCAAAAGTTATGATGGGGCGCATAAAATGCAGACTTGCCGTTATTTATATTTGCAGAATATCAAAAAAATATAAAATAAAATATTAACCCTTACAACAATCTGCAAAAAGCAGTAATTGGTTGAATTTTGGCAGGGATACTGTAAATCTTACCGTATCCCTGCCCTTTTGTTTTTATTCATCTACTGCTATTTGATTAGCATACTTGGCTAAGCGTTTTCTGTTCTGCTCGAATACTTCATCTACCATATGAGTGTAGATCTTTGCCTTTACAGATATATCACAGTATCCCATTAATTACTTTGCAACATATATCGGAACTCCTGACGCCTGATAGTTTTGCATTTCAGTATTAATATATTTAAAATCTTTTTGTATCGGATTTTGAGAAGTATAAGTTTTAAATTTTTCCTTAAGTTGTGGCGTTGGAAAATATTTAAATTAATCTAACTTAAAAATTAAAAGTTCGAATCCTATAATTAAAAACTTAAAAACATCTTTTTTGTAGTGGATAGACAAAAGAAAAAGAACACTTGCGCAGTGTTCTTTTTTCTTTTTGTAAAATTGTAAAAGGATTCGAAGAATCCTTTAGCCGAGGGCATTTTAATGCCCGAACGCCGAGGTTCTGCCTTGCATTTGCAAGGCAGGTTCTCATACCTCTGCCAAAGTTGGACAGTTCATAACGAACTGTCCATTATTTTTCGCCTTTTGGCACAATTTTGCACCTTTTCAGGTGCTTTTTTATTTTGTTTTTATATAAAATGAGACACTTGTGTGACACTAATGAGGCACTAAATTGCAATCCCAATTGCACAAAACAGCCAAACCTTGCCAACAAAAATGCAGACATTTGACAGACAATGCCGAGATGAATTTAAAAATTTTTTCATCAACATGTAACGGTTTTTAATTTTGTATGGTATAATTAATTCATTAATATTTTAAAGGAACAATAGTATGAAATTAAATTGTACTTCAATATTGGTTACGCAAAGATATGAAAATGGAGTTTTGGCAGGTCCGCATCATGAGGAGTTTTCGATTGATAACAAAATAAATGTAATTGTTGATCAGGTTTTAGTTAGAAAAGTTAGAATTACTTCAAATGTAAAGACTCCAATTATTGAGTTAATGGATTTTTTTAATATTTTAGATAAACTTATAATGCTATTTGATGGTGTATTTATACCAGTAAAATCTATTGCAGTTTATAATGGCGATGAAGATATAACAGGATTGCCAGAAGTCCAAGATATTATTAACCAAAGGATTATATTCACCTCAAATAACATTTTCGTCAATAATAGTAAATTCTGCAATTGGGATTGTTTTATTGATGAAAACATCTTAATTAAATGGAAAAAATTACTTGACGAATTGGAAATAGTTCATCAAGTAGTCTTATATAATTCCGGAGAACTTAAATATCCCATTGATGGAAAGGTTGCGAATTTAATAGAGGTTAGTGAATCTTTAGTTGATATCGTGAAATTATGTACTGGAAAATTTAATGATTTACATCCAGGGGAAAAGGGCACTACACTTTGTAATTGTATTGACTCATTAATAAGTGAATATGGAAAAGATATTTTTGCTAAAGAATATTTAATAAAAAAAGATGCGTTTTTATCGATTTTAACTAAAAGCAGAGTGCGAATTATGCATATAAAGCGTAAATATCCTGAATTGTTTTTTGATGGAAAGGAATCATTGGTATATTTAGCTAAATTCACTTTTTTATATCGACATGTTTTATTGCAATTACTTGGGATAGATTATGAAAGTTATAAAACTCAACTGACAAAACTTATTAGCCAGTTAGATAGTTTTAACGGAATAGTCGACAATTTATTAAAACGCATATAGTTGTCGTTTTAACTAAAATTAACGGCATAAAACAGTTTGGTATTACCGATCATGTGAATTATCCGTTTATGTTGAAGCATCTTGAACGCTCGCGGGATTTGTTTTTGGCAAATCAAACAGAGGGCTTTCATCTCGGCGTTGAATTGACAACTCTGCCGAAATCACAGTATGATTTTGCTCTTAAACACCCGTCCGATCCCGATCGCCGTGATCAGTGGCTCCGCGGTTATATTCCGCCGGTTTTTAAGAAAAACGGTATTGCTCTGTCATTATTTGAAGAAGAAATAAACCGCTGTAAGGTTGAATATGTAGTGGCAGGGGCGCACTGGTCATTTGGATTGCATCAGAGCAGAAAGGGTGCAATTAAAAGTTATCAGGATCAGCAAATGTTTATTGCTCAGCAGAGTTATGTGGATATTATTGCCCAACCGTGGTGGATATATATGGGCAGATATGTAAAAAACGGCATACTGACAGGCCCTTGGTTTGATGATTTTTCTATCATCCCGAAATCACTTCATGAAGAATTTGCCGCGGCTGTTCTTGAAAATAATAAAATTGTAGAACTGAATACAGACTTTTTTGTTTCTGACAGTTATACAGATTATTTTAAAAGACAGTATGCCGAATATTTATGTATGCTACATGAAAAAGGTATTCCAATCAGTATCGGTAGCGATCTGCACAGCAATTACACCGCCCATCATGAGCAGGTCCGTCATTATATGGAGCCCTTGGGATTTTCAAAAGACACTTTTGCTGTACCCAATCTGAGAAAATATTAAGAATAAATCGTGCGGACATGAAAAAAGATTCAAAAAACGAAAGTCCGGCAATGCAAATACAGCATGCCGGACTTCATTTTTTTCTTATGCCTTTATGTATTCATAATGTTGCCCATCGTGATCTTGGAATCACCGTAATGAAAAACGATTCGTTTGGACATTGCGTGTCCTCCTTGTCTTTCTAATAAATACTATCATAAAACAAAAAGAAAAACAATGAAATCTATTCAGGCGGCGCAGAAATGTACCGCCATTTTTTGTGAGGTGAATGACTATAAAAATTACCATAAAACAGTAAAGACCCACAGGTCGAAGTTGTTACCTGCATTATTGAAACAGTCATTAAACTTTCCGATGAAGAATACAAATCGCTTTGCATGACCTTATGGCATACCGTGATTTCATCACAGAGAACGGATGCGTGTAGATACAAACGGTTTTGCACACTGCATCCTTGCCCTTGGTGAAAATTATGATAATGGTATTCTTATCAATAGTGAGGGCTATGACTATGCAAGATACTATTCACTCATACCAAGCGCAAGGCAGCTTGTTATGCTTAACAGATATCCGGCATTCGCCCTGTTTATTGAAAAATGGTTAAGACAGCCATCATATTTTGTATACAGCGCAAAAGCAAGCAGAGAAAGGCAACGGCGAATATACTTTTAAGTTAGATACACCTTCTTACGGTGATCTTGAGACTTCTTTGGAGTTGCTTGAAAATATATTGCAGGACAGCGGACTGGTGACGGTTTGTTAATACATGCAGACAGTCTGGATATCAAAGTTAAGACTGATCCGATTTTGTTGTCCTGCGTGATTTGCTAAGAGAACAATTCAGTGTATATTTTTTGGCAACCCTACATAGTTAAATACCTATGATCTTTTTGATTCTCTGTGATCAATTAATTCAAAAATCAAGGAGATTAAAAATGAAAAGTTATGCGAAATATATGATGCTTCACAAGAATATCAAAATCCAAGCGGAACAATATTGATTTGCGTAAGCGAGGTTGACAAAAAGGCGCTAAGCACAATGCCCAGAAAAAATTTCAGTACGGAAAAATTTTTTTAGTTGTTCTGAGTGGAAGAAATACTAAGAAATTAACAATATATATAACAAAAACGAATCAAAACACCATATGCGCAGTGTTCGTAGATCAGGTAAATTGAAAACAGCGCTTTCACTCCTTTATGACTCGGACGTTGGTGAAACGGCTGAGAATGAAGAATATAGCACTTCAATCCGCGATTTTCTGCAACTGCTTGTAACACTCAGAGGCAAAGATTTAAAATGTATTATCTTCAGAATTATACATATCGGCAAATAGTTGAAATGGAAAAGAGGGATATAAAAACCGTTCATGAATCTGTGCAGGCAGCTAAAAAGAAATTTATAAAATTTTTAGAGAAGCACCCCAACAAATTGAAGCAGAAGAAAGGACTTTTTCTTTCATACAACTGAACAAGTCATTCATCAGACACATGCCTATTACTGTGCGAAGTGCAAACCGCTTCAGTAATTACGCCGCGACGCTGATAAGCCGAGCGTGATAAAACCGTAAAACTTTTTTATGTAAAAGCCTTTATCAAGGTTGTTTGTTTCGGCATAATCAACTTCGATCAAATCGCCTTTCATATCGTCAAAAGATTTGCCGTAGCAGATGATCTTTTCCGGCTTTATACGCCGGCGCATCTCGTTGTAACCGAGCATGAAATGCGATTTTTCTTTCTTTACGCCGAGCGTTGAAACCGCAACAACACAGCCTTTTTCAATGCCGTCAAAACAAAAATTAAAACTTTCAAGGTTTCCCCAGCGCACTGTCGGTATAACGGTTATGCCGTTTTGCTGCAAATATGCGCCTGTCCAACGATTCCGAAAGCAGTTGTAGAGTTGAAGTGCAACGGGCATTTCCGTATACATACTGAAATCAAGCATTAAAAGCAATTCGGTTTTGTGGTACTGATTTAAAAGGAAAAGCAGAATACCTGCAACGGAAATACTGTGCCTTACTTTTGAATTCTATTGGTTAACGGTTTTCTGTATGTTGTGTTTTAGAATCGGATTCAAAAAATATACGAAATGCCGTGGGCAGCGCATAGGCGGTTTGAATCTCCTGTGTGGTTGCCCAAGTGAAAGCAGGCGATTTTTCGGCGCACAGAATATGGTAACAGGTCATCTGCCATTTTATGTGTGTAAAAATGTGCACACGGTGCATTTGTCTGCAAAGTTCAACAGGCTGAATACCGAAGTTGCCGGCGGCTTGCAGTGCTTGGCTTGCATCTAATTTTCCGGGAACATTGGGCAACTGCCACAACCCGGCAAGCAGACCGCCTTCGGTGCGTTTTGTTAAGGCGTAACGGTCTGTGCATTGCAGTAAAAAGACGGTGCGTTCTTCCAATCGTTTCTCCTTTTTTGGCAGCTTTACCGGATATTTCTGCACGGTTGCGCTCGCATATGCCCGGCAGAAGTCCTTTGCCGGGCAAACAGCGCATTTGGGCGATTTGGGCGTGCAGATCGTTGCGCCCAACTCCATCAGTGCCTGTGTAAATTGCCCGCAGTGTTCTTTGGGATAGATCTGTTCCAGTTTTTTTGCAATTTCATTCTTTGTTTGCGCGCGGTCGATCGGTGCGTCATTTGCCGTCATGCGCGTGATAATGCGCAGCACATTGCCATCCACGGCAGCGTGCGGCAGATTGAAACAGATGGAAGCAATGGCGCCGGCGGTGTACGGCCCTATGCCGGGCAGCGTGCGGATATCCTCATAACGGCTTGGAAAGCTGCCGCCGTATTGCGTTTCAATGACGCGTGCCGCTTTTTGCAGATTTCGTGCGCGGTTATAATAACCCAGCCCCTCCCACAGTTTGAGCAGCTGGCTTTCCGGCGCCTGTGCCAGTACGCGGATGCTGGGGAGTTGTTCTAAAAAACGAATGTAGTATGCCCGTACAGCCTCCACACGCGTTTGCTGCAGCATGATCTCCGAGAGCCAAACGTGGTAAGGCTCCGTATCCTGCCGCCAGGGCAGGGCGCGCGCGTTCTGTTTATACCAGGGCAGCAGGGTGTCCGGTAATTGTTTGTAAATGGAATCTGTCGTTTTCAAGAGAACCTCCTTTATACGGATGAAAGCATTGCGAAACGGTTTGACCATTAAGATCGTAGCGTCAGTGCATAGATATCGGCATGCACTGCATTCACTGCGGAGCCGATTCGCATACAGGGAACGGCGAGCGTAGAATTTGTTATATTGCTTTTTCGAATGGTTCCGTCATGGACAAAAATACCTCTGGCTTCTTTTCTTCTGTTCCCGATTTTTATTATGGTCTTTCCCTCCGCGGTAAAAATCGAAAGAGCAAATCGCTTTTTTAAAAGCAGCCGGCAGTGAAAAGCATAGGTATATCCTTCCCGTGTAAAGCCAAGATTTCCGTTTTCGGTTATTCGTATGTCATAAGTGCCGTATGGTGCGTCCACTTCCATAAGGATCTGATCTTTTTTTAGGTCATACAAGATTAAATCGATCTGTAATTCTGCCGGTATGTTTGCACAGGTAGTTCCTGTATTTATATAGGAAACACCTCCGGGCAAATGCAGATATTTTCCGGGTATTGCCCCTCCTTTGCAGATGCAGTTTTGCGGATCCAGCGTAAAAACGGATGGCTGCGGCGTCAGAAAGGACGCAACTACTTGTTTTGTTCTGCGGTCAAATGTTTTGAAAGTTTGTTTCCCGTTTTGCCCCCATGTTTTTTCGGCAATCAGCACAGCACTGTCGGCAAAACGGCTAAACAGATCAGATTCGCTCAAGCCGGATGCACGCCGGTCGATATTGTCATTCCAGATCGAGAATGCGGCGCCCTTTATACGGTGTTCACCGGCAGGCAGGTCTATGTATTTTGACCTTTTTTCTGTTTTGATTTTGACCCGATTCGGTTTGAATTCTCTGAAGATTTTTTTCTTGTTTAACAAATCCGTATAACTGCCCCGTTTGCCGCTTCCGTTCGGCACCATGTACAGCAGTGCGTCGATTGCATTGATCAGATCATATCCCAGATCATACATTTCTTTTCCGTCTGCCCAGTCGCTTGACCAAAGATCCATTTGCACGTTCTTTACGGCGCTTTGCAGGATGGGCGTTTCGGGCTTGTCTTTGATCCAAGTCAGTCCGCCCCAGAGGCGTACGGGATTTGTCTTTTTGATGTGGGGGATGATCTCATTTAAAAATGTTCTGTACGCGCTGAAATTACTGAGAAATTCATCCGCCCCGATATGAACGGTTGTGCCGCGCGGAAAAACGGGCTCATCACCGCAGGTGTATTTGTCAAAGATCTGTTTGATGAATTCTATTGTTTCCGGCTTGCTGATATCCAGATGGTCGCTTAGCGGACGGTGCTTTGCAAGCGGGGATTTTTGCCCCAGCACCATATGCTGCGGAAAAATTTTTGTGAATGCCAGCGCGTGTGCCGGAACATCAATTTCGGGAACAATGTTTACGCCTTTGTTTTTAGCCCAAAGGATAAAATCGTGAAACTCTTTTTTTGTATAAAAATAGTCTTTAGCCGTTGCACATTCGCCGTGTTCATTGCAAATTGAAGATTCCAGCCGGAAAGCGGAATAAGCGTTTACTGCGGATAGATCGCCGTTATCTGCATAATCTTCCAGCCAAATATAATTGTCGCTGAGGTGGATCTGGAAATCATTCATTTTAAAATAAGACATGAATTCCACGATTTTCCGAAGTGTGCCCAAGGAGCAGGGACGCCTTGCCGCGTCCAATATAAAACCGCGTACGGGATACGTGGGGTAATCCTCAATCGTGCCGCTTGGAAATCCGCCATTCATAAGCAGCTGCAAAGCGGTCCTTCCCGCCCAGATCAAGCCTTGCGCAGTTGCTGATTCAAGCAGGATGCTGCTTGAACCTGCCGATGCGCGGTAGCCTTCTTTTCCTAAGACTGCAAGTTCTTTGTTCAATCGAAAGAAGATAGCGTTTCCTCCGCGCTGGTCGCCGATCAAGATTTTCAATTTTACGCCTGAAATCTTTTCTGCGACAGCGGTAAATTCCTCTGCAACATATTTTGTGCTTTCGGAGCAAATAATAGTTTTTATATCTTTGAAACAAACAGCGGCTCCAGTTTCAGGATGCCAGTGGGCGGGTGTCGGATAAACTGCGGGTGTCATGCGGCTGTTTCTGTATTTTCCCGGAATCTGTAGTTGCAGATCCGTTGCGGCGCGTTCTCCTGTTTTTTTTGTTTTCTGTTAAAAAAGAAAGTGTAACCGTGCAGTCGGTCAATGGTGTGCGGATACGCATATTGTTGTCGATCACCTGCGGATGATCTGCACCTAAAAAAGTAATGCGGTGGGTCTCTGCGTATTTCGGAATAACAGATTCGCCGGATAATTGTAAATGTATGCTTGCGGGGTTTTTCGGTTTGCTGTTGTGCATGGAAGGTTTCCTTTCGTATCTCAAACGAGGGTTTCGCTGCGTTTTTTGTTTGGAATCCAGTGGATTACAATGCAAATATAGTGTGTGAATCAACTTGGCATGTGTGTGACCCGTATCTATTATATTTCTAAACTTGCTGGCGCGCAAGGTGCAATCTTGCAATCAAAGCGGTTTCATTTTGTTATCTGAACGTTTCTGTTGATTGATGTGCGGTTTTATGATGCAATTTTATCAGTGTAAAAAAAGAGACGGTCATTGCGAGAATTGCAGTTTGTGATGATGAAAGAACCTGTGCTGAAACGATAAAAGCGCAGATCCTCTCCTTTTCGGATAAAAATCATGCGGATCTTGAGATCAGTATGTTCACTTCGGCGGAGGATATGCTCAACAGCAATACGAAGTTTGATATTGCCGTGCTGGATGTTGAAATGAGCGGTAAAAACGGCATTGAGCTCGGCGAAGCACTGCGAAAGATCAATCCGAATATTGCGCTTATGTATGTAACGGCATACAGAAAATATCTGGATGACGCGCTGAATCTGAGCGCCGTCAGGTTTTTTGAAAAACCGGTTGATCCGCAGCGGTTTTACCGGGGTCTGAGTGACACGATCAGGCGGATCGATGATTCAACGATCCATTTCTTTTTAAAGGACGGCAAAGCAGCTGAGCGAATCCATGCGCAGGATATTGTTTATATTGAGATTGAAAACAGAAGAACAAAAGTTGTTACGGAAAATAAAGTATACCATTCTTCGGCACCTTTAAGTTTTTGGCGTGAAAAGTTAAAGAATTCCGTTTTCGTTTCCCCGCACAAAAGTTTTATCATTAATCTGAATTATGTTACTTCTTATAAAAGAGATTGTGTAGTTTTAAATTATAAATATACAGTTGCGGTGTCAAGAAAAAATCAAACGGAGTTTTATAAAACTTTTATGCGGTTTATGGAGGGCAGATAATGGGGCAGACGGTTGTGATAGGCAGCGTTGCGTATGTGGTGGAAATGCTTATTGCGGTCTCTTATTTCAACCGGATCTTTGAAAGAAAAAGAAAGTCCGGCTATGTTTTTTTGGCAGGCGCGGCGCTGTATTTCTGCGGTTTCCTCTTTTATGTTTTTATAAATCATGAAATTGTGAACACAGTGGATTTTTGCCTGATCAATCTGCTGTTTATGCTGATTTGTTATAAATGCAGTTTAAAAGAAGCCGTGATCCAGGTGATCATAACCACCGTATTTATGCTTACGTCAGAAGTGGTTATCATTTATCTGATCTCTTCCGCATTTAAAATACCGGTTGCTTTTTATAAGGATGATCTTTCGGCGTCCGTTCTGTTGATCCTGCTCAGCAAACTGCTTTATTTTCTGCTGCTTCAGCTGATCTCCCTGATCATCACACACAATAAATATAAAAATGTTTATTCCAGGCGCTATGTTCCTCTGTTTATTTTTCCCGTGTTGACCATTGCAACGATGATTCTGTTTTTGCTGGTCTCCGCGGATTATCAGTTTTCAAAGCCGGTCATGATCACGATTGCGGTGCTTTCCGGTGCTTTTATCATTGCCTGTATCATGATCTTTATTTATTACCAGTATCTTGCGGATAATGAGGCAAAGGTAAACGAGTTGGAGTCTGAACGCCGGTTTTATGAACTGAACAACACGTATCTTGATGTGCTGCAGCATCAGAATGAAGAATTGCAGATGCTGTTTCACGATACCAAACATCATTATCTTGCCCTGAGCGGTTTGGAGGATATCTCTCAGGTTAAAGCGTATATCCGAAAAATATATCCGGATCTGGAAAATAAAAACACGGTGCAGATCTCCAGCAATAAAATGCTGGATCTGATCCTGAATCAATATATTGTAGTCTGCAAAAAGAAAGGCATTCGGTTTTTCTATGAGGTTAAAACCGCCAATCTGGATTATATTGAGGATTCGGAACTTTCCATCCTTTTGAATAACATTCTGGATAATGCCGTGGAAGCGGCAGTTAAAAGCCAAGAAAAAATGATTGAGTTTTCCTTGCGGAATATCCATGCCATGGATATTCTGAGCGTGATCAACAGTTGCGATACTCCTCCCGTGCATAAAAGCGGCAGGCTGATCACAACAAAATCCAATTCCGAAAAACACGGATTCGGCACAAGAATTATTGAAAAACACGTAAAGCGAAATCACGGCAGGTCTGAATGGTTTTATGACGAGGCGGAACATCGGTTTCATTTCTCCGTCCTTTTTCAAAAAAGAACCTGATCAATCAACCGGTGTAAAGGCTTGTGCCTTTGCATCGGCTTTTTTTGGCGGCTTTCCGGAATGCGGCTCCCGTCTGCCGTATTGCCAAAAAGGCGGCGATGTAGTATTATGAAACCAAAGAAAGGTTCGGCGGTGATGTTATGAGCGCAAAAATACTGCTTTGTGAGGATGATGAATTTCTGCGCAGCGGGCTGGAGGAAATGCTGCAGAAAGAGGGCTATGCAGTCTGCACGGCAGATTCCTGCGCAGCGGCGGAAACCCGGCTTGCATCCGGCGGTTTTGATCTGATCATTTTGGATGTGATGCTGCCGGACGGAAACGGCTTTGATCTCTGCCGCCGGATTCGGGATGCGGGCATTGCTTCGCCTGTGTTGTTTTTAACTGCCTGTGATGAGGAAATACAGATCGTTCGCGGGCTGGATGCGGGCGCGGATGATTATGTTACAAAGCCGTTTCGGCTGCTGGAACTCTTATCCCGTGTGCGGGCGCTGATGCGGCGCAGTGCCAAAACCATTCCCGCCACAGGGAATATTGTTGTGAATGAGGAGAATATGACCTGTAAAGTGCATGGCAAAAAAGTGTATCTCACGCCGACGGAATATCATATTTTATGCGTTCTGCTCAGAAACCGGGGCATAATCGTTACACGTGATTCGCTGCTGCAGAGTATTTGGGACTGTGAGGGCGCATATGTGGATGACAATACCCTTTCCGTGCATATCAGCCGTTTACGGGAAAAGATCGGCGCTGAAAATATAAAAACGGTGCGCGGCGTCGGCTACCGGTGGGAGGATGCGAAATGAATACCACTGTTGTGCTCAGCGTGCTCTGTGCTGTGCTTGCCGTTTGTGCGATTGTGCTTGCCTGCGTGTTTGCCAAGCGGAAAAAGCGGATTCGCACAATAACGAGAAGTATTGATCAATATCTGGAAACGGGAGCGGTTACTGATTTCAGCACGCGGGATGATCTTCTTGCACAGCTTCAGAATGCCGTGTTTGATCTGGAAAGCCGATTGGAGCGCGAAAAGCAAAACACCAGGGAGCGATCCAGGCAGAATACGGAATTTATTTCAGATGTTTCCCATCAGTTAAAAACGCCGCTTGCCGGTCTGCGCCTGTATTGTGAGATGGAGCATGCGGCAAATCCGTCCGACCATACGCAAAAGGAACTTGCTTTGGTAGGAAAGATGGAAGATCTGATCGCCCGCCTTCTTCGGCTGGAAAAAATACGCACGGACGCCTATACTATGCATTTTCAAACGTATGACGCGGCGGATCTGATTGATCCGCTGATTGCGCAGTTCCGGCATCTGTTTCCGAAAAAGCAGTATTCTGTTACTGCCCGGGGTAAAGTGAGATGTGATCAGGAGTGGCTTGGAGAGGCGGTGGGCAACCTCATCAAAAACGCAAGCGAACATACGGCGCCGGATGGCTGTGTTGCCGTTTCGGTGCAGGAGAAAAACGGCGCGGCGCAGATCACCGTGCAGGATAACGGCGGCGGTGTTCCAAAACAAGATTTGCCCCTGCTTTTCACCCGCTTTCACAAAGCGCAAAATGCTTTGCCGTCCAGCGCAGGGATCGGGCTTGCCATAACGAAAGCGGTGGTTGAAAAGCACCACGGCACCGTGAGCGCAGAGAATAAAAACGGCGGGCTTTGTGTTGTGATCTGCCTGCCGCAAATAGACGGATCTGTTGCAATTTAAAAGCGCTAAGCGGCTTAACAGTGCTGCTGTGCGCTTTTTTTCTTACGATTTCTTAAGACGAATTTCACCCAAATGAAAGAAACACGGTTTATAATAAAGAGCAGCAGGAGGGAGTATCCCTGAAAAGATATATCTATCCTTCGTTTGTTAAACCTCAGATAAAGGAGTGATCCCATGAGCATTCTTTCGTGTAAAGACCTTACAAAAGAATACATGAGCGGGGAAAATGTTGTGAAAGCCGTTGACCATGTTACGGTCTCGTTTGAGCAGGGCGAATTCTGCGCCGTAACGGGCCCGAGCGGTTCCGGCAAATCCACTTTGCTGCATCTTTTAAGTTCGCTGGAAAGCCCCACTTCCGGTGAGGTCATTTACAGCGGCAAAGCTCTTTCTTCTTATAATGATAACCAGCTTTCCATTCTGCGGCGCCGGCGGTTTGGCTTTGTGTTTCAGGCGTATAATCTTGTGCAGGAACTTACGGGCTATGAAAATATCATCCTGCCCGTTATGCTGGATAAGAAAAAGCCGGATGAGGAATATATCTCAAAGATCATTTCCATTTTGGGGATCGGGAACAGGCTTTCACATCTGCCGTCCGCGCTTTCCGGCGGCCAGCAGCAGAGGATCGCTATTGCCCGCGCGCTTGCCAACAAGCCGTCCGTTCTGTTTGCGGATGAGCCTACGGGCAATCTGGACGCGGCAAGCGGCAGGGAAGTGCTTTCCCTGCTGAAATATACGGGCAGGGAACTCGGTATCACGCTGATCCTTGTTACGCACGATCTGCATGTTGCGGAGCAGGCGGAAAGAATCCTTACCATTGAGGACGGAAAGATCGTTTCCGACACGAAAGCGCAGGAGGGATGAGCCGTGAAACAGAGATTAACGGTAAATACCCTTGCCCTCGGCAATCTGAAAAAACGGAAAAAGCAGTATACTTCTCTGATCCTCGGCATCATTCTTGCCATGGTGTTTTCCTCCTCCGTGCTGCTTATGGTTTCCAGCATGGTGGAATCCACCCGCAAGATGGAGCAGGATACATATGGAAAGCAAAACGGCATCTATTTTAATGCCACACGGCAGATGTTTGCGGATGCAGCAGGCAAAAAAGCGGTGGACGAGTATGCTTTTGCCACCGTGTTGGGCCAGGCGGTTTCCGAAAGCGGCGTGCATTACCCCGCGGCTGTATATGACGATGCGTGCGCGGCGCTTGCCAATATAGAATTTACACAGGGCGCGTATCCGCAAAAGGAAAATGAAATTGCAATGGAAAGCGCCACCATGGCAAAACTGGGCATCAAAGCAAATGTCGGCGACAGCGTTACCCTTGATTTTGCTGTTCAAAACGGGGCGGATGCTTTTGATAAAACAGAGAAAAAGACGTTTGTTTTAAGCGGCATAGCGCAGAATAAAGCCTCAAATATTGCCACTATTTCAACAACCTACGGATTTGCGCCGTCTGTTTTCCTTGCGCAGGGCACGGTTGTTGAGCCGGGCGGCAAAGCGCAGCTTGTTTGTTATTTTACGTATTCCGAAGAATCCCTTAAGCTGAATCAGAGCGGATATACGGTTTTTTCTGATTATCTGGAAAGCGCGGGGTATGATCCTTCAAACTGGATTCCGGCGGACGGAAATATGTTTGCCGGTAACGCTTCCGGCAATGGCATCTATACGGCAAGTATGTTTGTTATATTTTTTGTATGCGTGCTGCTGGGCGCATCCTGCCTCGGAATCGTGAACGCCTTTTCCAACAATTTAAATGAACGCAGGCGGCAGATCGGCATGCTGCGCACGGTGGGCGCAACCAAGCGGCAGATCGTTCTGATCTTCGGCAGAGAGGCGTTTTTGATCAGCCTGATCTGCGCTCCGATAAGCGTGGCGCTGTCCTGCCTGATCGTGAAGATTGGGCTGCTGATCTTGGGAGAAAAATTTGTTTTTGCCGCCAATATTTGGGTGCTGCTCCTCAGCGTTGCGGTAGGTGTGGCGTGCGTTATGCTGGCGGCGCTGATCCCGCTTTTGAAAGCGGCAAACGTAACGCCTGTGCAAACGGTGCGCAATATCACCATGACCCGCAGGGCGGTTCGCAGAAAGATCAAAAGCAAAAAACTGTATGATCCGTCCAAACTGATCGCGCAGAGAAGCCTGCTTTTCAACGGCAAAGCCAGAGCGGCGGCAAGCCTTATACTGGTGATCACCATTGTTGGATCCTGCTACGGCTTTTCCGTTTTGGATGAGATCAATAGCCAAAAGTTTTCATCTAAATATGAATATGAGATGTATGCACAGCCGCTCGGCGTATCGCCGGTGAATTATAGCGGTTCGGATTCCGGATTTACGGATTCTCAGTTGGGGGAAGTGAGGTCCATCCCATACGCGGGCAATGTGAATGCCTCAAAATCGTGCAAGGGATTTCTTGTGTCCGATAAACTCAGCGATTATCAAAAAGCACTGCTTTGTAACGACGGTGTATTTTGGGCTTTTGATCCTTCCAATTTGAAAGAGGGGAATGCCGGTAATATCGACAGCCTTTTATATTCAAATTTTACGCCGGAATATAAAAATATAAGCGCGTTCTGCGGTGGTAAAGAGATCATCTCCGTTTCTGTGGCTGCACTGGAAAACAGCGTTTTGGAAGAACTTGCTGAAAGCGTTGTTTCCGGCGATATAGATATCCGTGCGCTGGATTCCGGTCGGGAAGTGCTTGTGGTTGCCCCGCGTGAGATCGGCATTTATGCCGAATTTGGAAACGATGGCAGTTGGTCATGGGGAGCGGATAAAAATGCAAATGTCCAAAACAATAAAACATATATCAAACGAGCTGAATGTGATATCAAAGTCGGTCAGCCGATTGATCTCAATATCTTGTTCAGTGACGCATTATCCCCATCTGAAAATTATCTGGTCCACTATGAAGATGTCGCAGATTCTTATTCCGATGTTTCCTCATGGAGCAAAACGGATCACACCGCAAAGGTGGGTGCGCTGGTTACAGAACTTCCGGACGGATATTATGAAGAGTGCGGCGGACTCACTTCAGGCAGCATATTGATTCTCACAACGCTGAACGGCATGCAGCATTTTTATGATACGGAGTATTACAGCAATATCAATTTTAATCTTAATACTGACGGTACTGATGAAATAGACGCAGAGGTTACTCAAAATCTTCAAAATATAGTGGATTCGGTCGATTCCTCGTATTGCGGATTTACATCGTATTATACCATAACCAGCCATGAAAAACAGCAGAATGCGGCGCTGCTTGTGTCTCTGCTGGCGATTCTTGTGTTGTTTTTAAGCATCTGCGCAAGCATCATCAATAATTCGCTCACGGCGCAGATCCGTGAGGGCAGGCGCGAGATCGGCACGTTAAGAGCGGTAGGCGCGTCTGTGCGCGAACTTTTCCGTTCTTATGTCCGCCAGCTCCTTTGGGTATTTGCCGTCAGTTATGCCGCAGGGTTCGGGCTGTTTGCCGTTTCGTATTTCATAGCGCGTGCCGTGATTGTTAACTCGGAATATTACGAATGGTTCCTTAAATTTAATATCTGGCAAACGGGGATCGCCTGCGTCGTGCTCTTTGCCGTCTGCGCCGCAAATCTGTGGCTGAAGATCAGAAAAGAAATGAAACACAGCGTAATCGATAATATCAGGGAACTATAAGGGGGCGCAAATTTTGAAACAAAGATTCATGATCCTGCTGGTCTGCGTGCTGTGCCTTGCCTGGGCATTTCCCGCCATGGCGCAGGAGAATCCTGAAACGGCAGAGGTGCAAACAGATACGGCGGCAGATCTTAATTTATCCGAAACACAGGCGCAAAACGCATCCCAGCCGCGCCTGATGGTCAGCGAATACCATTGCGGCATTCTGACCCCGGATCAGGAAAGCACGGTTGAGATCGTTTTTAAAAATTACAGCAGCACGAAAGCAGTTTATAACATAAAACTCTCCGCCGCCGATGAAAGCGGAGATATCAGACCCGCCGGGGTCGGCACAAACTATGTGGATCGGATCAAAGCCGGCGGCACATATACATGGAAACTGCCCGTTACCGTTGCAAAAACGGCAGCGCAGGGCGAACATAAACTGAGCGTTGCGGCAGAATATGAAGATGAATATTATACAGCGTATTCTTCTGCCGATACGCTTGCCGTTACGGTTATGCAGTCCGTCAGCCTGGATTACAGCGGGCTTGCACTGCCGCAAAATGTGACCCAAGGGCAAACGGCAAGTATGGATGTCAGTTTTATGAATACGGGCAAAAGCGTGATCCGAAACTGTACGGTGCAGTTTGAGATCAGCGGCTTGCAAACGGGCGGCGTTCTGTTTATCGGGGAGATCCCGGCGGGCGAGAGTCTGGATGGCACAGCCAATTTTAATGTAAGCAAAGATATGCTGGGGGAAACTTCCGGAACGGCAACCATCCGTTATGAGGATGAACTCGGCAATTCTTATTCCGAAACCGCGGATCTTTCTACTGTTATAAAAGAACCGCCGCCGCAGGAGGCGCAAAATGACTCCGAAAAAGATACAAAATACCCCCTGTGGTGGCTGTTTTTGCTTATCGGCGTTGCAGCAGGCGGCGCGGCGGGATTTGCCATTCCCACTGCGGTTCATGCCAGAAAGCAACGGCTGGAGGACGAAAAACGCCTGTAAACCGGCCCTACACGGAATTTGCCGTGCAGCAACGCGAATGCGTTGCCGCGCGGCTTTTCTGTTGCATTGCGTATTGTTTTATGATACATTAAAACAAAAGGGGCCGGTTGAAATGAACTTGTCATTATTGAGCCTGATTACAGATATGACCCTGCCGAACGATACCATGCTCTATCTCAGAAAAAAAGGGAAAATCGTGAATGCGGAAAGTGTGGATCTTTCCGTCTTAACGCTGTATAAAGATTATGTTGTTGTGCCCCATATAGAGGAAACGGAGATCTGTGACGCTTTTTTAAACAGCTGCCCCTTTATCAGCAAGAAAGAAAAAGAAGATTTGCACAGCGGGGATTCTTTTGAGGGCAATTTCAGGATCTATATAGATTCCTGCCATTCATACGGCATAGACCTGAACCGCGCTTATTGCGATTTTTATAAAAAATATCTTACGCCTTTGGCAGTAAAATGGTGTAACGAAAACAAAATTTCCTATACAGATGATCTGTATCTTGCTTTTTTATCCTAACGGGGGAATGAAAATGAATCTTGATCTTTCTGCTTTACAGAAAAATCTGAGCGAAAATTATATAGGCTGTGCGCTTCTGAGCAAAGAACAGACCGAATCCGCCGCCAAAATGCTGATCGACGGTCTGATTTCAAACGGTGCAGACAGAGAACGGGCATATGTTTTATGCCTTGGGCAGGGCTTTTTATGGCACCTTTTCAGTTACGGCATGGTAAAAGAAAATGTTATTTCCGGCGAAAACGCTACGGCTCTGTTTAACCGGCAGAAAAAGAACGATTGTTATGCGCTCTTTTCCATTGACCGTGTCGGGCTGAAACTTTCGCACGCCGGCAGGCTGAAACAGAACTTCTTAAGAAACGCCTGCTCAGATTATTTGGATGTAACCGTTTTTGCCGCGGATCTGAGCTGGGCATATGCTTTTACGCACGAAAACGGCATATACGGCCCGTATTTTTACAGACGAAAAAAGAAAGATCTGCCTTTGTAAAACTGCAGGCAAGGTAAAACGGAAACTGCCCGTTGCGGCAGATGTGCATTTGGGGAGGAACGTATACGGAATATATTTCAGCATATATTGCACATGAAAAAAAGATTGCTACGGTAAAAACCGCAGTTCGGCTTTTTGCGCTCTCTTTTATCTTTTCCGTGCTAAACGCCGCGGTTTGTTATATTTTGAAAGAAAGCATCTTGTTCATTGCACAGTTCATTTTGTGCGTTGTTGCGCTGGCTTTTATTGTGGTGTCTATTGTTCGTAAAGCAGATTCCAAGATTGCGATTCTGTGTAATGCAGTGCAGTTCACCTATTTATCTGTTGTTTTTATTCTCTTTTCCTATCTTAGTTTGTTGTCCGCGGTGCCGGCATCACCTGCCTTTTTGCTTTACGCGATCCTGATGTATCTGGCATGTTCTGCCGCGATTCTTTTTATCATGTTGCGCCGGATCAAAAGCGGAAAATTTATGCATGCTTCCGGTATTGCTGCGCCGACCGCCGCCTTCGGAATATGCGGGGGTGCTGTTGGTGGTGTTATGCTGAACGTGTTTGCTGCCGGTGTGTCTTATGAAACGATTGTTGCTGTTGCCGTTATTCTTTCTTTGGCGGTTTCCGCGTTCTTTTCCGCCGGCAGCCATCTGTATCTGTGCTTTTATTATTGTATAAAGTACCGCCTGTAATCCGGGGCGGGTAGTTGCGCGTGCCAAAGCAAAACGGTGCGCGAATGAAATGAATTTCCGGCTGCAAAGCATTTTTATCTGTTTCAGCAATCATTCCGGTATTTCCGAAAAGCGCAAGAAGATACTTTTTGTCAAAAAATATTGAATCGTGTCGGGAGTTCTGATATAATACGCCGGTCAAACGGGAAACAATGGTAGTATTGGAAACGCGGGCGTGTTTTAGGCTTTTGCACGAATGTGAACAACACATGTTTATCCCTGAATGAAGGGAGTAAACCAATGCCTAAAACAAAATTTCAAACCGTAATTTTTACGCTGCTTATGTCGTTCGGTATGGTCTATGCCTTGATCTGTTACAATATTGCGCTGAATACCGATAAAATGGAAAACAGCGTTTTCCTTGCCGCGTTTCATGAAATGCTCATTATTTGGCCGGTTGCGTTTTTTCTTGAGTTGTTTGTTGTAGATAAACTTGCACACAAACTTGCGCTGAAGTTTACCGATCCGCAGAAAGAAATCCAAAGTGGTTTGTGCTTGCGCTTTCCTCCATGATTGTGTGCCTGATGTGCCCTGCCATGAGCCTGATTGCAACCCTGCTGCTCAAAAAGCCCGGCATAGAGGTTGTTTCTGTATTGCTCCAAACTTTTGTGCTGAATTTTTCCATGGCGTTTTTCAGCCAGATCTTTTTTATCGGCCCGTTTGTAAGAACTGTTTTCGGGCTCATTTTCAAAAATAAGAACAAACAAAACCCAAAAAGCGAAAGAGATAAAACCATCCCTTTCGGCGTTTCTTTAACTATATTTTGTTGAAACAAACGCCGCTGCGTGATATACTTTATTTAAATCTTTATTTATTACGAGGGCTTTATGATTAAAATACTTTTTGTTTGTCACGGCAATATCTGCCGTTCGCCGATGGCGGAATTCATTTTTAAAGATATGGCGCAAAAAGCAGGTGTTGCAAACGAGTTTTATATTGCGTCCGCCGCAACCAGCGGGGAGGAGATATGGGGCGGTGTCGGCAATCCGGTTTATCCGCCCGCAAAGCGTGAACTCGCAAGGCACGGCATATCCTGCGGCGGAAAGCGCGCGGTGCGCCTAAAAAAAGATGATTATGAAAAATATGATTACATAATCGGAATGGATCATGAAAATATGCAGAATATGCTGCGCCTCTTCGGCGGTGATAAGCAGGCAAAACTGTTTAAACTTATGCGTTTTGCCGGCAGCGGAAAAGATGTTTCCGATCCGTGGTACACAGGTGATTTTTCAGCGGCTTATTCAGATATAGAAACAGGGTGTAAGGCTCTTTTTGCGCGCCTTGAAAATAAACTTAAGGAGAAATGAGATATGGAATACAAAAGGTTTGAAAACACGGTTTTCGCAAGGATTGATAAAGGCGAGGAGATCGTTGAAACGCTTAAAACAATATGCGAAAAGGAAGATATAACGCTTGCTTACGTTAACGCGATCGGCGCGGTAGGGGACTTTACCGTCGGCGTGTTTAAAACGGCGGAAAAGCAGTATGATTCCAACCGTTTTCAGGGCGATTTTGAGATCGTTTCGCTCTCCGGCACGGTAACGCAGATGAACGGCGTGCACTATTCCCACCTGCATATGAGCGCCGGGGACGAAAACGGGCATGTGTTCGGCGGGCATCTCAATAAAGCCGTTGTGAGCGCAACGTGTGAAATGGTGATCTGTATTGCAAACGGCGCTGTAGACCGCCGGTTCAGCGAGGAGATCGGTCTGAATCTTTTTGCGTTTTAAAACGGTTTTTATCTAACAATTTTGTAATGAACCCGTCACGGATCCGTAACAAAAATATGGTATTGTATTTTTGAAAGGATGATCCTTATGTCTGCAATCGGAAATATTTTGTGGTTTCTTTTCGGCGGCTTTTTCAGCGGGCTCAGCTGGCTGCTGGTCGGCTGCCTTTGGTGCATTACTATAGTGGGTATTCCGGTCGGCACCCAGTGTTTTAAAATGGCGGGCGTCAGCTTTTTCCCGTTTAAAAAAGAGATCGTTTACGGCGGCGGAGCAGGCTCTGCCATCCTGAATTTTATCTGGATGATCTTTTCGGGCATTCCGCTTGCGCTGGAGCATTTCCTGTGGGGCTTGCTGCTTTGTATCACCATTATTGGCATACCATTCGGAAAGCAGCATTTTAAACTTGCCAAACTTGCGCTCTGCCCGTTCGGCGCGGATGTGATAACCCGGTAAAAACCGCCTATAATATAAAGGAATGAAAGGTAAAAGAAACAAGCGCCGCGGCGCGGAAAGGTGAAATACCATGCTGGAATATAAATATGACACACAACTTCTGATAGAGGGCCATGATCTGGATGAGGACGAGATCAACGATTATTTTGAGGAAAATTTTAAGGGCGACTGCCTGCTTGCTGTTGGGGATGAGGAACTAATCAAGATCCATTATCATACCAACGAACCTTGGAAAGTGCTGGAATACTGCGCCTCTCTTGGGGAGATATTCGATATCGTGATAGAGGATATGGACAGGCAGGCAAGAGGTCTGAAAGGCTGATCCGTATTTGAAATCAGAAACACCCGGTGTAACTTTAGCGTTACATCGGGTGTTTTATGCTTTTGATCTATTTTATAGATGCGCCAAGATCGTATGCCTTTTGAAGACAGGGGCTGCCTTTGATTTCGCCGGGTTTAAAGAAACCGCCGGCAAGAACGCTGCCCAGATCTTTCCAGCGAAGATGATCTGCCAGATGGCTGTAGTAAAGAGAAACATCGTCAAATCCGTGCCCTTCGGCGGCCATGAGCAGAGCACATGAACGCCCGTTTCCCCTTAGCAGGTTTTCGCCGCCCTCTTCCAGAGCAAAAAGCCGGTCTGTAACGGTTCTGATCGCTCATATGTCAGTAGTAAAGCGGTGAGGCAAAAACAACCACATCGCTCTTTTTGATTGCAGGATACAGTTTCGTCATATCGTCTTTTTGAACGCAGGGGCATTCCCGCGCGCTGTTTCCGCCGAAACAGCCTTTACAGCCGTGAATATCCATCTCATTTATAAAAAATTCCATTACGCTGTTTCCGGCTTATTCGGCGCCCTTTGTAAATGCGCTTACAAGGGCGGAGGTGTTTCCGTTTCGGTGCGGACTGCCTGTAATTACAGCGATTTTTTGCCCAATTGAATTTCTCCTTCCTCGGCGGAATTGACTTTTCCGCTGTTTACAATATAATTTTATCTTGTATGATAATAAAAAACAAGTACGCACATTTAAGTGCAGAACTAACCTATAAGTTATATACTATACTAAAGGAGAGCTAACGATATGAACGGCAACTGCATTCAGATGAATTCATGGGAGAAACGGGGTTCAGTTATACCCTTTCTTTAATCAACGGCAAATATAAAATGACGATCCTTTATACTTTAATGCGTTTCGGCGGGGTGCGCATTAATGAAATGAAAAAGTTTATTGGCTCTATTTCCTATAAGACGCTCAGTTCCACTTTAAAAGAACTGGAGGCGGATAAATTGATCAACCGCAGGGAATATCCCCAGATTCCACCAAAAGTGGAGTACAGCCTTACCGAGCGCGGTAAGTCGCTTATCCCTATCCTTGATATGATGTGCGACTGGGGCGAACAGAACAGGCTGTAATGAAAAACTGCCCAAAATGGTTTGTTTGTTGCCTCAAGGTTTACCGGCAATTCAAATTTTGCGGGTGAACGATCCTGATTCATAAAAAAACGCGGCTTTGCTTGCCGCGTTCTTTTTATTTTATTTTGCGGAACGGTAAAGGCATCCGTCGCCGCCCATCAGCGCGGTCATTTCCTCTATCCGCTCCAGCGGAAAAGGTGGCTGTGAAAGCGGCTTCATGGCTATGGACATCAGTTTCATGGGGTTATCGTCTGCAGCAACGCGGTTAGAACTCAAATGGCCGCATCTGCGGCAGCGGTGTATAATTGCCCATTCGCCGTTTTTTCTTACCCAAACGCCAACGGGATCCATAATTCCTCCGCAGTCAGACTGTCTGTCTCCCGGCTCAATATCAAGATGCAGGCTGCTCAGGCAGTTTGGGCAGTGGTTCCGGTGATCGCTCCCCGCGCCGGCAGATACAACGGGCCGCCCGCAGACTTTACAGGTAAAACTGTCCTTATATGCATGGGTTTTGTAATAGCCTTTTTCATACAATTTTCTTTTATTCTCTCTGTTCATAAATACTTTCTCCTTGGATTCGGCGCTTTGCTATACTATGGTTTTCAAATATTTTTTCAGCGCGTCACGGTATTTTTCTGTCAGTCTCAAATATTCCTGCTGTTCCTCCGGTGTCCATTCCTGCCAGATTTTGTTTTCTATTTCAAACAGCGGTTTTATTTTTTGCGAAGCGTATTTTTCCCCTTTTTCCGAAAAACAAACGATGGTGTTTCTGCCTTTGCCCTGTTTCAGGTATACGATATCCTCTTTTTCCAGTTTTCGGATCGCGGAATTTATGGTTTGCCGGCTGATTCCTGTCAGTTTGCTGATTTCGCTTTGCAGGCAGTTTCCGCCTTTTTCATATATAACATATAAAATATTTTGTATGCTGTCTGAGATGCCCGCTTTTACTGCCGCTTCGTGATACAGTGCATTGATCTCTCCTGCAAGATAAGTGTATTGCTGCGTTTTTAAATAGTGCATAATTCATCTCCTTGTACGATATCGTACATTTATATTATATCCGAAATCGTACATATGTCAATAGAAAAAATTATTTTTCGTTTTTTTCTTTGCTTGGATCCCAATGCGCACAAAAAATCCCGGTAATACATCAAGTATTACCGGGATCTTTTGCTACTGCACACTGAAAATCCATGTGTTAAAACGGCTTTTGCGAAAGGAGGCTTTATAAAGTGCCGCCTTAGCAGAAACCTTTTTCTTTATCTCTTATTTCAGCAGCGATTTATACATTTTAATGTATTCGTTGGCGGATTTGCCCCAGCTCATATCGCAGCGCAGTGCGCGCTCCACAAGCGTTGGCCAGTATTCCTTATTGTTGTAAGCGTCAACCGCTCTGTAGATGGCGCCAAGCATATCGTAAGCGTCATACGTTTTAAACGTAAAGCCGTTGCCTTCGCCGTCGCCGCTGTCTGAAACGGAATCTCTAAGTCCGCCGGTCTCGCGCACGATCGGCACAGTGCCGTAACGCAGCGCCACCATCTGGGAAAGTCCGCACGGCTCGCTTTTGCTCGGCATCAAAAACAGGTCTGCGCCGGCATAGATCTTTCGTGCAAGATCCGGCACAAAGCCAAGCCTTAAGCCCACTTTATCGGGGTATTTATCGTGCAGTTCGCGGAAGTAACTTTCATACTGCCATTCACCGGAACCGAGCACAACATACTGGACATCCCGTTCCCAAAGGCTCTTTTCAAGCACTTCACGCATCAGGTCCACACCCTTGTGCCCCACAAGTCTTGTAACGATGCCAACAAGCGGCGTATCCGGTCTTACGGCAAGGCCCATCATCTTTTGCAGTTCTTCCTTGTTCTTCGGCTTGTTTGAAAAATCGTCTGCATTGTAGTTAGCCCAGATCGCCTGATCAGTCTCCGGGTTATAACTGTCCGTATCAATGCCGTTTAAAATGCCGCAGAGTTTCCAGGAGCGCTGGTTAAGTATGGGATCCAGTCCGTAGGAATACCATGGGTCAAGGATCTCTTTGGCGTAAGACGGGGATACGGTCGTCACTTTATTGGCGCATTCAATGCCGGCTTTCATAAAGTTTACCAGGCCGTCATATTGAATCAGATCATAGTGCTCGGGGCCGATTCCCAGCACATCTTCCAGCAGTTCGTTTCCGTATTTGCCCTGATACTGAATGTTGTGGATCGTGAAAACCGTCTTAATGTTTTCATACCCCATCCGGGTTGCGTAATAACAGCTGTAATAAAGCGGCGTCAGCGCCGTCTGCCAGTCATTGCAGTGGATGATATCCGGTTTCCAGTCTATGGCAGGGATTATCTCCAGGATCGCTCTTGCGAAAAACGCGAACCGTTCCGCGTCGTCATAGTGGCCGTAGATTCCGTCTCTTTTAAAATAATACTGGTTGTCAAGAAAATAGAAGATAACGCCGTTCAGTTTCGTTTCAAAAATGCCGCAGTATTGTCTTCTCCAGCTTACGGGAACAGAAATGGAAGTGATAAACTTCATTTTATCCTTATATTCCTGTTTGATCGAATCATAAAGCGGCATAACCACACGGCAGCCGATCAGTCTTTTTCTGAGCGCGATGGGCAAAGAACCTGCCACATCTCCCAAACCTCCGGAAGCCATAAACGGATTGGCTTCGGACGCGGCATATAAAACTTTCATAATTTTACCTCCCTACTCTCAGATTCTGGTGCCCTTGCTCAGGGTAACAGGGAAGGTGGGAGCGCCTGAAAGCTCCACGCCGTTTTTGATGTTTACGTTTTTATCAGCGATCACGTAACTGAGCGTTGCGTTTTCACCCACTACGGTATCCTGCATCAAAATGGAATTTTTCACAACGGCGCCTTTTGCTATTTTGGCGCCCTTGAAAATGATGGAGTTTTCCACTGTGCCGTCAATGATGCAGCCGTCCGCAACCAGGGAATTCGTCAGGTGGGATTCCGCGCCGTAAAGCGCCGGCATGTCATCCCTTTCTTTTGTATAGATCGGGAAATCAGCGTTAAAGAGCTTATCCCTGTTTTCTTTTTCAAGCAGTTTCATGGAAACGTCATAGTAAGCCTGCACGCTGGATATGGTGCCAACGAAAGAATCGGTGGCGTCATAGGCATAGATCTTCAGGCTCTTTACATTTGCCATAAGCACGTTCCGCTGGAAAGAGATCTCGTTTTTGGAATGCGCTGTGGTGATCAGGGATTCCAGCAGATATTTTTTCATGATCACAATATTTACACTATGGAAGATCTCTGCCTCATCATGTCTGTCAAGGCTCATCTCTGTAATGCGGCCGTCTTCCTCTACCTTGTCAAAGCAAAGGATAGATCCGATCTTATCCGGCATCGGCGCTTTTACGCCAACCACGGTGATGTCCGCGCCGCTTTCCTCATGCCTGTCAAACAGCGCCTCGTAATCCAGAGAGAGCACGTTGTTGCAGTCGCACATGACAACATAGGTCTGATTGCTCTGTTCCAGAAACCCCATATTGCCGTATATGGCGTCTATCCTGTTGCCCCACATTGTGGCGCTGCCTACGTTAAACGGCGGCAGAATGAAAAGGCCGTCATTTTTTCGGCTCAGATCCCACGGTTTGCCCGTGCCAACATGATCCATAAGAGACTGAAAATTGGCGTTCGTTATAACGCCTACTTTGGTAACGCCGCTTTCCACCATGTTGGAAAGCGGAAAATCGATCAGCCTGTATCTTGAGCAAAACGGAACAGAACCCATCGTTCTCATAGCGGTAAGGCTGTCTAATGTGCCCTCGTGAATGTTTGCAAAGATCATACCCATCACTTTTTTGCCGTTCATGCTCACACCTCCTTGCCGGATTCGATCATTACGCCCGGCTCCACTTTGGAATCACTCTTTACCGTTGCGCCTGTACCCACTACCGAAACGCCCCATTCCTCGGGGTTTTTCAGCAGTTCGGGAATTTCGCCGACCTGCGCGCCTGCTTCAATCACTGCGTTCTCCGCCACAATGGAATAATACACTTTTGCGCCTTTTTTAATAACGGCGCCCGGCATGATCACGCTGTAGCGGATATCGGCGTCTTCTTCTATCTTCACATTGCTGGAGATCACGCTGTAATCCACATTGCCCTCAATCTCGCATCCCTCGGATACAGAGGAGAGCTCTACGTTTGCCTTTTTGCCGATGTAGTGCGGCGGACTTACCGGGTTTCGGCTGTAGATCTTCCAGCTTGGGTCGCTCAGGTCCAGATCCACATTTGGGTTAATGATGTCCAGATTTGCCTCCCAGAGGGAGTCGATCGTGCCAACGTCTTTCCAGTACCCCTCAAATGGGAACGCAAACAGCCTTTCACCCTCCGCCAGCATGGTGGGGATGATGTTTTTGCCGAAGTCGTTGGCGGAGTCGGGTGTGTTCTCGTCCTGAATCAGGTATTTTTTCAACTTGTCCCAGCTGAATACGTAAACGCCCATGGAGGCCTTGTTGGATTTCGGTTTTGCCGGCTTTTCGGCAAATTCATAGATCTGATTGTTTTCGTCCGTTGCCAAGATACCGAAGCGGGAAGCCTCTTCCCACGGAACCTCCAGCACGGCTATGGTGCAGTCCGCCTTGTTTTTCTCGTGAAAGTCAACCATTTTTGCGTAATTCATTTTATAGATATGGTCGCCGGAGAGCACAACTACGTATTCGGGGTCATATTTTTCAATAAAGTTTATGTTTTGATAGATCGCGTTTGCCGTGCCTTTGTACCATTCCTTGCTGCCGATCGCCTCGTAAGGGGAAAGCACATGCACGCCGCCGCTTTGCCGGTCCAGATCCCACGGCTGACCGTTTCCGATATAATCGTTCAGTTCCAGCGGCTGATACTGGGTGAGCACCCCAACCGTGTATATACCGCTGTTTACGCAGTTGGAAAGCGGGAAATCGATGATCCTGTAGTTTCCGCCGTAAGGAACGGCGGGCTTTGCAATATTCTTGGTCAGAACGCCAAGTCTGCTGCCCTGCCCGCCGGCAAGCAGCATTGCAACAATGTTTGCTTTATGTGCCATAAACACATTCCTCCTTATTTGGACTTTTCAATAAATAACGCGTTTAGGCCGCCCAGTTTGACGCCTATACTTTGGTCAAATCCGTGCATTGGCTTTTTCGCGGTTTTGTATGTTCCGGAAAGTCTTGCTTTGTTGCCGCCGTATTTTTTCAGGTTGGAATCAAAGATCACCTTATAGGTGCCCGGTTCAGGAACGCCGATGCGGTATTCCTTGTGCTCGTTCGGCGTAAAGTTAAAGATCCCGATGATCTCGCTGCCGGTCTTGCTGATGCGCCGGAAAGCGATCGTGGAATTGGCGTTGTCATCGCTGGAAATCCAGCTGAACCCTTCCCAGCTGTAATCGATCTCCCAAAATTCCGGGTGGTCTTTATAAAAATGGTTTAGTTCCTTTGAAAATCCCAGCAGTTTTCTGTGTTTGTCGTAATCAAGTAGCATCCAGTCCAGTCCGTCTTCATATGCCCATTCCTTAAACTGGCCGAATTCCTGCCCCATAAACAGCAGCTTTTTGCCCGGGTGCGCCGCCATATAGGATAAAAACAGGCGCATGCCCTCAAATTTCATATCATAGTCGCCAGGCATTTTGTTGATCAGGCTGCATTTTCCGTGCACCACTTCATCATGGCTGATCGGCAGAATGAAATTCTCGGAGAATGCATAGAAGAAACTGAATGTAATACAGTTGTGGTTGCCTTTTCGGAACAGCGGATCCATAGAGGTATAGCGCAGCATATCGTTCATCCAGCCCATGTTCCATTTAAAATTGAACCCAAGGCCGCCAACATCGGGCGGCATGGTGATCATGGGCCACGCTGTGGATTCCTCCGCGATCATCATGATCGCCGGGTGCTCTTCAAACATGGCGCTGTTCAGTTCCTTAAAAAAGGCAACTGCCTCCAGATTTTCATTGGAGCCGTATTTGTTGGCAACCCATTCTCCCGCCTGCCTGCCGTAATCCAGATACAGCATAGAGGCAACCGCGTCCACGCGCAGCCCGTCAAAATGGTACATATCCGCCCAGTACATGGCGGAGGAGATCAAAAAACTTTTCACTTCGTTTCTGCCGTAGTCAAAAACTCTTGTGCCCCATTCCTTGTGTTCGCCCTTTCGCATATCGGAATATTCGTAAAGCGGTTTGCCGTCAAATTCATAAAGGCCGTGGGCGTCTTTGGGGAAGTGGGCGGGCACCCAGTCCAGTATTACGCCGATCCCTTCCTGGTGGCATCTGTCCACAAAATACATGAGGTCGTCCGGTGTGCCATAGCGCGAAGTGGGCGCAAAATAGCCGGTTACCTGATACCCCCAGGAGCCGTCAAACGGGTACTCCATCAGCGGCATCATCTCTATGTGCGTGTATCCCATATCCGTAACATAGGGCAAAAGCTCGTCTGCCATTTCACGGTAGGAATAGTAATCGCCGTTTTCTTTCTTTTTCCAAGAGCCGAAATGAATCTCGTAAATATTTACGGGTTTTTCCAGAATACTGCCCTTCAGGCTGTCTTTCTGCCATTTTGCGTCTTTCCACTTGTAGTTGCCGAGTTCGTACACTTTAGACGCCGTGCCCGGCCTTGTTTCGCAGTGAAATCCGTAAGGATCCGCTTTGTAAAGCAACCGTCCGTCCTCGGCGGTGATTACATATTTATAGCAGTCATAAATATTTACGCCGCCGATCACAGCCTCCCATATTCCGGGAGAGATCTGCTCCATTTTATCTGTCTGTTCCTCCCAGGCATTGAAATCTCCGGCAACGGAAACGCAAACCGCATTCGGCGCCCAAACGCGAAACGCAAACGTATCTCCTTTAATTCTATGACAGCCGAAAAACTCATATGCCCTGTAATTTTCGCCTTTGTTGAAAATGTATATCGGAAACTCATATTCTTTCTTTAATTTTTTCATAAATCTGCTCCTCTTGAGAAGGCTGTTGCATGCAGGCATGATCCATTAAAAAACGGTGTGCCGCATTTTTATTTTATACGCATTTACATTGTATCATCTCACTGAGAAACAATCAAGTGTTTTTTGTTTACTTTGTTACAAGAATTTTTTATATAAAGTTAATTATTGTGCAATTTGTTACAAAATTTTTGATATTTTTGGTAAAAGTAAATCAAAAGGCTGAAAACATGGCAAAAACCGCCCCTTTGCGGCATCCCTGCCGGTGCGCGCCGCCCCCTTTTCAACATATTTAATAATTTTTCGTATTTTAATAAAAGAAAATTTATATTTATTTTTCTATTGATTGCATATGGTTTAATATGGTATAATTGTTACCGGTGTTTTAACGCCGCCGCACAGTGCAGAGTAAATACTGCCGGGGGAGATGTAAATTTGAAGGATATTATCGTTGTTTATCCTAAAAAAGAAACAGCGCTTTCGATTCGGTCGCTGATCGAAAAAAGCGGCTTTCACGTTTCCCATGTCTGCGCGCTCGGTTCTTCCGCGCTGGAGATCGCGCAGGAAAAGCAAAACGGAGTCATCGTTTGCCCGTTTGTGATGAGAGATATATCTGCCGCGGAGCTTGCAGAGCAGGTGCCGCAGGGGTTTGATATCATCGCGCTCTCCAACAGCGGCTCAGAGCAGTATATGGGCAATCTGATCACACTTCCCGTCCCGATGGACAGAAATGATTTTCTGAACACCGTTCATATGCTTGCCAGCAGCAGATCCAGTTTTACAAGAAGAACGGGGGCGGACGGCGAATATATATCCAAAGCAAAAGAGGCGCTCATCAGTTTAAAGGGCATGAGCGAGAGCCAGGCGCATAAGTTTTTGCAGCAGGAGAGCATGAAGAGCGGCAAAAAGATCTCCGCCGTTGCGATGGATATTTTAGACAGGCTTACCTAAAAACGGCTTTGCCGAAATCAAATACAAAGGCTTGTGATTATTATGAAATTTATAAAAATGCAGGGCTGCGGCAACGATTATGTTTATATCGACTGCCTGAAAGAACAGGTGGAAAATGAAAAAGACGCCGCCGTTCTGCTTTCCAACCGCCATTTCGGCGTGGGGTCTGACGGACTGATTCTGATCAAAAAAGGCAGGTCCGCCGATTTTGAGATGGTGATGTATAATCCGGATGGATCCCGCGGCGCCATGTGCGGAAACGGTATCCGCTGTGTTGCCAGATATGTTTATGACCAAGGCTATATTGCCTCGGATCGCTTTACGGTGGAATCCATGGGCAGCGTTAAAAATATAGAACTTTCTTTAAGCGGCAATACGGTTGAATCCGTGCGCGTGGATATGGGCGCGCCGGTGATCAACGCGGCGGATATACCTGTTGTTTCCGATTCAAAACAGGTGATCAGCAGGGCGGTAACGCTCGGCGGCAGGGATTTTGAGATGACCTGCGTTTCCATGGGCAATCCGCACGCCGTTATGTTCATACAGGAAAATCCGCGGGATTTTGCGCTGGAAACATTCGGCCCGCTGTTTGAAAACGATGCAATGTTTCCGGATCGTGTTAACGCGGAGTTTGCGCGTGTTCTCAACAAAAAAGAGATTGAAATGCGCGTTTGGGAGCGCGGCACGGGTGAAACGCTTGCCTGCGGAACGGGCGCGTGCGCCACGGGTGTTGCGGCGATTCTTAACGGGTATACGGAAAAGGAAGTTACCGTTCATCTGCTCGGCGGGGATCTTAAAATCGGCTGGAGCGGCGCAATGAACGATCCGGTTTATATGACCGGCCCGGCAGAATATGTTTTCACCGGGGAGATTGCTCTGTAGAAAATCAGGAGGTTTAATATATGAAGGTAAATGAAAATTTTTTAAAGCTGGAAGGCTCTTATCTGTTTTCAACCGTTGCAAAAAAGCAGAGAGAATATCAGCAGGCACACCCGGATAAGGAAGTGATCCGCCTTTCCATCGGCGATGTAACAAAGCCGCTTGTTCCCGCTGTGATCGATGCCATGCACAAGGCGGTGGACGAAATGGCAAACGAGGATACTTTCCGCGGCTATCCGCCGGAGCACGGCTATGATTTTCTTATTGACACTATTCAAAAGCACGATTATGCGGACAGAGGCCTTGCCATTGAAAAGGATGAGATCTTTGTTTCGGACGGCGCTAAATCCGATTGCGGCAATATCGGCGATATCTTCAGCACGGAAAATAAAGTTGCCATCTGCGATCCGGTCTATCCCGTTTATCTGGATTCCAATGTTATGAGCGGCAGAACGGATATCATTTATCTGCCCTGCACGGCGGAAAACGGTTTTATGCCGCAGCTGCCGGAGGAAGTTGTGGATGTGATCTATCTCTGTTTCCCGAATAATCCGATCGGTGTTGCGGCAAGCAAAGAGCAGCTGAAAGTTTGGGTGGATTACGCAAATGCGCACGGCTCGCTGATTCTTTATGATTCCGCGTATGAGGCGTTCGTAACGGACGGTTCTGTCAGATCAATCTATGAGGTAGAGGGCGCAAAGACCTGCGCCATAGAATTCCGTTCGTTTTCTAAAACAGCGGGCTTTACCGGCGTTCGCTGCGGCTATACCGTTGTGCCTAAGGAACTGGAATTCGGCGGTGTCAGCCTGAATCCGCTCTGGGCACGCCGTCAGGCAACGAAGTTTAACGGCGTAAGCTATATAACCCAGCGCGCCGCAGAGGCGGTTTACAGCGAAGAGGGTCAGAAACAGATCAAGGAGACGCTTGCTTATTACCAGAGAAACGCCAAGGCGATTTTTGACGGCCTGACCGAAGCGGGCTTTACCTGCTACGGCGCTGTAAATTCCCCGTATGTATGGCTCACCGTTCCGGCAGGTATGACTTCTTGGGAGTTCTTTGATGATCTGTTGGATAAATGCCAGGTGGTCGGCACGCCCGGCTCCGGTTTCGGCAAATGCGGCGAGGGCTATCTGCGTTTGACCGGTTTCGGCAACTATGAAAAAACGCTTGAGGCGATTGACCGCATCAAGCGCGTATATGGCAAATAAGTCAGTATTTTTAGAAGTTTGGAGGATATAGAAATGACTAAGACAGAGCAGCTCTATGAGGGCAAGGCAAAAAAAGTTTGGGCAACGGAAGATCCCGATGTTGTGATTGTGGATTACAAGGATGATGCCACGGCTTTTAACGGCAAAAAGAAAGGCACGATCGTAGGCAAGGGTGTTGTCAACAATAAGATGACAAACTATCTGATGCAGATCCTTGAAAAACACGGCGTGCCAACGCATTTCATTCAGGAACTTTCAGACAGGGAAACCGCTGTTAAAAAAGTAACAATCATCCCGCTTGAGGTTATCATCCGCAACCGTGCTGCCGGCTCTATCTGCAAAAGGCTCGGCTTGGAAGAGGGCATGGATTTCGTTGCGCCGTCTATTGAGTTTTCCTATAAATGCGATGAACTCGATGATCCGCTGATTTCAGAATATCACGCGATCTCCTGCGGCTTTTCCACCAGGGAAGAGATCGATACGATCAAAGAGATGGCGTTTAAGGTAAATAACGTCCTGAAAGAGTATTTTGCTTCTATCGGCGTAGAACTTATAGATTTTAAACTGGAATTCGGCAAAACGTCTGACGGCAAGATCGTGCTTGCCGATGAGATCAGCCCGGATACTTGCCGCTTCTGGGATATTAAAACACATGAGAAACTGGACAAGGATCGTTTCCGCCGTGATCTCGGCGGCGTAGAGGACGCTTATGCGGAGATGATGAAGAGAACGGGGTTGGACTGATGCCGAACGATACTTATAATTCACCGTTTAATGCGCGTTATGCCAGCAAAGAGATGCAGTATATCTATTCTCCCGATTTCAAGTTCAGAACCTGGCGCAAACTCTGGATCGCGCTTGCGGAATCAGAACGTGAACTCGGGCTGAATATCACGCAGGAGCAGATTGATGAATTAAAGGCGCACGCCGAGGATATCAATTACGAGGCGGCCGCTGCTTATGAAAAGGAATTCCGCCACGATGTTATGGCGCACGTTCACGCTTACGGCGATCAGTGCCCCAAGGCGGAGCCGATCATCCATCTGGGCGCAACCAGCTGCTATGTTGGCGATAATACCGATGTGATCACGATGCGCGAGGCGCTGCGCCTGATCAGGAAAAAACTGGTAAACGCCATTGCAGGCGTTGCGGCTTTTGCTGATAAATATAAGGACATGCCTTGCCTCGGCTTTACGCATTTTCAGCCGGCGCAGCCCACAACCGTGGGCAAGCGCGCAACGCTTTGGCTTATGGATCTCGTTTTGGATTACCATGAGGTAGAGCATGTGCTGGATACGCTGATGCTGCTCGGCTCAAAGGGCACTACCGGCACGCAGGCGTCTTTCCTGGAACTCTTTAACGGAGATCACGAAAAATGCAAGGAACTGGATCGGAAGATCGCACAGAAAATGGGCTTTAAATCCTGCTTTCCGGTCAGCGGGCAGACCTATGCCAGAAAACTGGATACGATCGTGTGCAACTGCCTTGCGCTGATCGCGCAGTCCTGCTGTAAGTTCTCCAACGATCTCAGGCTTTTACAAAATCTGAAAGAGATAGAAGAACCGTTTGAAAAGCATCAGATCGGCTCTTCGGCAATGGCTTATAAGAGAAATCCGATGCGCAGTGAAAGGATTGCGTCTCTCTCCCGCTATGTTATGATAGATGCTTTAAACCCGGCGTGGACGGCGTCTGCCCAGTGGTTTGAAAGAACGCTGGACGACAGTGCCAACAAGCGTGTGTCTATCGCGGAGGCATTCCTTGCAACGGACGGAATCCTTGATCTTTATATTAATGTTACAAGCGGACTCGTTGTTTACCCGAAGGTAATACATGCAAGGCTTATGAGCGAGCTTCCGTTTATGGCAACGGAAAATATTCTTATGGATGCCGTTAAAAAGGGCGGCGACAGGCAGGAACTGCACGAACGGATCCGCGTGCACTCCATGGCTGCCGCGGCAGTCGTAAAACAGGACGGCGGTAAAAACGATCTGATAGACCGCATTGCCGCAGATCCCGCTTTTATGATGACCAAAGAAGAGATTCTTGCCACAATGAAACCCGAAAACTTCGTGGGCAGGGCGTCGCAGCAAACAGCGGATTTCCTGAGTGAAGTGATTAAACCGATACTTGATTCCAACAAAGATCTGCTTGGGATCAATGTTGAAATAAATGTATAACCGGAGGTTAAAATGGTACAGTTAAGCGTTTTGGACACGTTTGCCAATCTGTTTTCCAATTTCGGAAATATTGAATGGCAGCAAATCGTTATGATCGCGATCGGCGGACTTCTTGTTTTCCTTGCGATCAAAAAAGAAATGGAACCCACACTGCTTCTTCCCATGGGTTTTGGTACAATCCTGGTCAATCTGCCGCTTTCGGGCGCGATTACCCAGGCAGGGTCGGATGAGGCAGGCCCCATCACGGTGCTGTTTGATGCAGGTATTGCAAATGAGCTTTTCCCGCTCCTGCTGTTTATCGGCATCGGCGCCATGATCGATTTTGGCCCGCTGCTTAAAAATCCGTGGCTTATGCTGTTTGGCGCAGCGGCGCAGTTCGGTATCTTCTTTACGTTCTTTATCGCATCATTCTTCTTTGATTTCAGGGATGCGGCATCCATCGCCATTATCGGCGCGGCGGACGGCCCCACTTCCATTTTTGTTGCGCAGGAACTGGATTCCGCGTATCTCGGCCCCATTATGGTTGCGGCATATTCATACATGGCGCTCGTTCCCATTATTCAGCCGCCGGTAATCAAACTCTGCACAACCAAGAAAGAACGCCTGATCCGCATGAAATATCAGCCGGGCGAGGTTTCCAAACTTACAAAGATCCTGTTCCCGATCATCATCACCGTTGTTGCCGGCCTGGTTGCTCCCAAGTCTGTAGCACTGGTTGGTTTCCTGATGTTCGGTAATCTGATCCGTGAATGCGGCGTGTTGAATGCGCTTTCGGAAACTGCCCAGAATTCCCTTGCAAATATCATTACCATTCTGCTTGGCCTTACTGTTGCGTCAAGAATGTATTATGAAGATTTCCTGCAGTGGCAGACTCTGCTTATCCTTGCGCTTGGTCTTGTAGCTTTCGTATTCGATACAGCAGGCGGTGTATTCTTTGCAAAACTGCTTAATATCTTCCTTCCGAAGGGCAAAAAGATCAACCCAATGATCGGCGCGGCAGGTATCTCTGCATTCCCGATGAGCGGCCGTGTTGTAAACCAAATGGGTCTGAAAGAGGATAATCAGAACTTCCTTCTTATGCAGTCGATCAGTGTAAACGTTTCAGGGCAGATCGCGTCTGTTATTGCAGGCGGTCTTATCCTCACCCTTGTTGAAGAGATCATTTAAGGAGGTACAGATATGTTGAATTTACTTGCAAAATTAGGCGCGATCTCCATGGCGCTTGAACTTCACCCGGATTCATGGAAAGAAACACTGCCTATCATGGTAATCGGCATGGTCGGCATCTTCCTTGTTATCGGTGTAATCATTCTGATCACTTACGGCCTCAACAAACTTTCCCAAAGCGGAAAAAAGAAAGGCAAGAAAAAAGAGGATAAATAATCAGATTCAGGATCCGCTTTTCCGTTTCGGAAAGGCGGATCTTTTTATACCTATATTTATAATATGTATTCCGCCTGCCCGCGTAAGCGGGCTTTTTTTATGCCTTTTTGCACCGTTCTGTCTGTTAACCAAGTCGTAATTTTACTCGCGAAAAAACAAATTCTGATTTAGCAGCGGTTCTTTTTCGGTTCGCGAAATTTACAAAACCTGTTATGGAAACGGATCGGATCCGTTTTTCGCGAAATTTACAAATTCTGTTTTGAAACGGTTTCCCTCCCGTTTCGCGAAAAAAACATCTCCTTTTTTGAGCCCTGCACGGAAGTTTTCAAGGAACAATTCCCGTGAACCGGCGCTCTATACTTGTCCGAACGAATCTATCATAATAGGAAAGGAGACAGACAGATGAGGGAGAATTATACAGGTATGGACTTAGATAAAATCAAATGTGAAGATCTCTTTGGTACATACCGTGAAATCGCAAGCCTGCTGGGTGTGAATACGGCAGTGGCGCTTTATCACACATACAGGGGGCAGCAGATCAACTTTCCGGTAAAATTCTTCAGCAGTGATTATATTGCGGATTGTATTGTTGCGGATTCTAAAAACCAGTCCGTAAAACAGCTTGCCACCAAATACGGTTACAGCGAAAAATGGGTGCGCAAGATCATCAAAGAAAATAAAAAATAGATCTGTGATCAGGCGTTGGTAAATCAAAAACCACCGTTCTGATCAGAAACAGAAATAAGCGGCGCCAGAAAAGAGGTTAAAACATTTTGCGTTCGGATAGTTTAAAAGAAATCAAAAAACTGAATTTCACGGCGCCGCCCGTGATCGCGCAAACGGAAAACTGGAAAGAAACCGTGCGCGAGGTTAAGTCCTTCATAGAGCGAAGGCCGGATGCGTCCCTTGTGCAGAGGGACTCATCCGAATTTCAACTTCAAAGCAGCGAACTGCCCCCAAGCAGATTTTATACGGATATCCGCACCGCGCATATGGAGTGCTTTTTCAAAAAAGGAAGTCTGGATTATCTTGTGGTGTTCTTCTCCGGCGCGCGCACACGTGCCGGCGGCAGGCTGGCGCCGTATCCCACCTTCTCAAGCTGGTCGTGGTATAAGGATATCAACGCGTCGGTCTTGTGCATAGACGATCCCATGTATAAAACCTTTCCCAAAATGGAGATTGGCTGGTATTACGGCACGCAGACGGAGGATTACAGATACGATATATCCCTGCTAATAAAGAAAATTGCGGCGCTGCTCGGCGTGCCGAACCGGCATATCATTCTATACGGCCGTTCCGGCGGAGGAACGGCGGCGATTGCAGTATCGAATTATATAAAGGGTTCGTGTGTGTGTTCCGTAAACGCCCAGATTGATCTGCAAAAATATCCGCATTATGCAGATCAGTTTTCAGAGCATATGGGCATAGACATTTATACATCTGAGGATTTCAAAAAAAGAAATGATTTTGCCGGCGTGATCAAAAAGAATCCTGATAATACATATCTGCTGATCACGAATATCTTTTCCCCGTCAGATGCCCAGAGAAGTATTCCTTATTTTCTGAAACATTTTGATCTGGAACTCAAATACGGCATTTCTTCCTGCCAAAATTTGCATTCCTGGATCTATGCCGCGTGGGGTGTTTCCAATGCCCATAATTCGTTTGACAGCGTGCCGCTTTTTAAAATGATTTTGGAAGTGATCATCGCGCTTTCAAACGGTGCTGCGGATGAAGATGTAAATATTTTAGCCGCCTCTGCAAATGCGTATTGGTTTGAGCACTATAATCATATCATCAAGCAGGATCAGTATGAAAAGAAACTTCGCGCCGCCGGCAAAGCACCGCCGGCAGGCCACAAAATATGGACTGCCCTTAAACAGCGCTTTCCCAAACTGTTTTCTTTGCTAAAAAAAATATTAAAAAGATTTTGAAAGCATTTTTATATACAAATTCTTTGCACTCAATTCTTCCCACCAAAGCGATTGTCAAAATAAAAAAGTGAATAACATTGCAGAAAATTAATTTCTGTGATAGTATATAAGGGGATTGGTTTTAAAATATTCGGCTATCGAAAATGCAGTTTTATTTTTTGATGGAAAGGGATTAATAAAATGGAAAAGTCTAAGTTTGATATATCGGAAAAGGCAAAAGAGGCTGGAAAGAAAGCCTCTAAGATTTTAAATAAGACCAAGGTGGTTTTAACACGTGCCGCCGATCAAAATGATGACGGTAAATTTGATAAAGAGGATGTGGCGCAGGTTGCCAATCTCATTAAGGAAAGTGCGGATGAAAAAGCAAAACAGCTTGAATTTAAAATATTACAGCCTGTTTTTCCGCAAGATATTGACGGCGGGGATTTTTTGATCCCCAAATTTATCAGAGTTGCAGATAGAGACCGAAGACGGGCAGAAAGTGCTGTCTGCAAAGGCTCAATCGGCTATTTTACAAATCACAAGGGCAATCGTGTGCTGAATCTTTTCAGGGACAGCGTAGATATCTTCGGGCTTGCATTTTACCCTGATTGCAGAAGCGAATTTTATTATGTTGATCCGAGCGATAGGGATAGGTATATTGCGCTTGACGATTATTTTAGCTATCTTAAAATGGAAAGGGTAAGTGAATTGCAAAGAATTGCGCAGGATCTTGGCGCTAAGCATTTCCGAATTACCTATTTGGAAGAGCAGTCTTCTTTTTCAAAAAAACAGGCAAATTCCAAAATGAACGCTGCCGATGTTGTTACCGCAGAGGCAGAGCATAATATTTCTGAAAAAAAGTTTTCCACCATTGAGATTGCCGCAGAAATGAAATGTGCCGGTCATGACCCTATAAGACCTAAATTGAAATATTTGCTGCGGGATCCGAGTATTCAGGCTTTGGTTTCCATGCGAATGGATAAGAAAGCGCCATTGACTTATCAGAAATTTATGATCAAACTCAGCAATTCCTCCGGTATAAAAGAAAGCGACGCAGTAAAAATAGACGCAATTTTAAAAAGCATGAAGATTGCCGGAAATACCACGGTTACAAGCGAAGCAATCAACGAAGCCAGGCGGTATTTGGAATACGAAATTGATTTTTGAGCAAAGGGATTGCGCGCAAAAAATACTGTTTTACCATATTATATATCTTATAAAAAGGCTGCCTTGTTTTTGAGACAGCCTTTTTTTCATGCTGTTTCAGCATTTTCTTTTTCGGTTTTCCAGATCAAAGATCAGAACGGCGCAGCCGAGCAGCATCAGTATGGAAAGCGCGGCGTTAACGCTTGTTGGGCGAACGATGGTTTGTGAATAGTTTGAAAAAACGGCGCTGTCCTCAGGAAAGATTTGCAGGATCGCGGCGCAGACCGCACTGCTGATCACGCCGTTTATGCCGCGCCAAAGCAGGAAATCTGCGTATCTCATTCCGGCTTCCTTAATGATCGTGAATAATTGCAGGTGGATACAAAATCCTCCGAACGCCAAATAAAATGCCGTGGCATAAAGCGGCATTTCCGTAGCGCACTGCGCCGTGCCGCTTGTGATCTCAATCAGCGGCGCGAGCAGAGCGGGTATCTGTATATTTCCCTGCACAGCGCAAAACAGCACGATATATGCCGCCATGTTGATCACGCTCCGGGCAGACTGCTCTACGCTTTTATTGAGCGCGTCAGCAACGGGCAGAGATAAATAACTGCTTTCTCCCTCTTCCGCTTTTCCCCACAGGAATCCGCCGAGCAAGGCGCTGATCAGAGCTGCTGCCGTTACGCTGGTGAAAAGAATGACGCCCTGTTCTCTGTTTTTCAGAATTCCTGTTCCGAGTGCGGTGATAATAAACCCTGCGCCGCCGCTGAAAGCAAAACGCAGCAGACGTTTTGCGCAGGCGCAGTCGATATCGGAATTCCTGTAAAGATTGGCAGTCAGCAGCGCGCCGGTGGGATAACCGCCGATCAGCCCCAGAAAAACGGCCGGGCCGGCGCATTTCGGCAGTCGCAGCACTTTGTAGGTTATGGGGCTTAACATCGTTTCAAGCGCTCTGCCGGCGGCGCTGTGCTGAACAAAATTAAACAGGATCAAAAGCGGCAGCAAACTCGGGATGATTACCCTTTGGGCAAGTGCGGCGCCGTACAGCGCGCCCTCTTTTGCCTCTGACGAGCAAACGATCAGCACTCCGGAAAGAGCAAGCGCGGCAAAAAGCAAAAACGAATCTTTATTTATTTTCATAGAACCACCCATTACATTCATATAAATAAACGGTGATTTTATGAGAAAAAAATTATCCAGAAGCAACACGGATATTCCGGCAGGGCTGTTTACCGGTGAGCCGCATTTAGAAATGTACGGCTGTTCGCAGTGTGTGGTGGACGGTTTGGAATCGGTTTTGGAATATTCGGCGCAGCAAATCAAACTTGCCGTGGGCAAAAAGAAAGTTACTTTTCACGGGGATGATCTCCATATAGATTCATTCACACCGCAGGGCGCGGTTGTGGAGGGTATGATTGTGAGCGTGGATTTTTCAGATGCTGATTAAATTTTTTAACTGGTTTTTCGGTTATGTGGTTTTTACGTTTTCCGGCGGTTTTACAGACGGTTTTATCAACCGCTGCTATCATGAAAAAATAAATATCAAAGATATCTCCGCCGAAAACGGTGTGCTTACCGCAAGATGCAGTATAGGCGCGTATAAACGCCTGCACAAAATTGCGTTCAGATCGGGCGGCAAAGTCAAACTCGTAAAAAAGCGCGGCCTGCCGTTTCTTCTGCATCCGCTCAAGGGCAGGTGGGGCGTTTTTTGCGGCATGCTGTTTTTTGTTTTGTTTGTTTCCTTTATGGGCGGATTTATCTGGAATATAACGGTGATCGGCAATCAAACGCTGGAGACTTCTAAGATTGTGGATTATCTTGCGCAAAACGGGTTTAAAACCGGCGTGCGTTGGTCTGAAACCGATAAGGAAAATCTTGAATTCGCGGTTATGGCGGATTTTGATCGGGTTGCCTGGATCTCCATAAACCGTATCGGCTGTCTCGCGCAGGTGGAGATCCGAGAGACGACGCCCAAGCCGGAGATTGAAAACAACAATCTTATCACGAATGTTACCGCAAAGAAAGACGGCGTGATCGTAAAAGTCACGGCGCTCGGCGGCTGGCCGGCTGTTCAGGCAGGGGACGCTGTTACAACAGGCGATCTGCTGATTTCCGGCGTTTATGAGCCGGAAGAATATTCGCAGCCGCAGAAAAACCATTTCGCAAGGGCGCACGGCAGTGTAATCGCAAAAACAAACAGCCGGATCACCGTCAATATTCCGCGTGAGCAGAGTGAAAAGATCTGCACCAGTGAAAAGCAGTATAAAACCCTGTATTTTTTCGGGCTGGAGATACCGCTGTCCATAAAAAAAGAGGAGGAAAACACCGTTTGTGAATATCAGAAAAAATATCTTGTGTTCCATGATTTCCGCCTGCCGATCGGTATTTATACGGAAATACGCAGAAGTTACACCGATACGAAACGCAGTATTTCGGATGATGAACTGCGCGCGGCGGCAAAAAAAGAATTGCTGGAAAGGGAAAAAGAGGAACTTGCCGGGTGTGAGATCATCGGCAAGACTGAAAAGGAGGAGATCACGGACGGCGGCATTGTGTATACAGCCGAATATTCACTGCTGGAGGATATCGGCGCGGAGCAGGAAATTATTTTTTCCGATACGGATAAGGATAATTCTTGAAACGCTTTATAATGTGTGCTAAAATGTGATAAACAATACATCAAAACAAGGAGGGCTGATCTATGCAGATGACGTTTCGCTGGTTTGGGGATAAGTTGGATACTGTTACCCTTCAGCAGATCAGGCAGATCCCGAATGTTACCGGCGTTGTTCCTGCACTTCATGACCTGCCTGCCGGCGAGGCGTGGAGCGAAGAACGTGTGCAGGCAATGTATGAGGAGATCACTGCCGCCGGGCTGACTATGGAATGCATAGAAAGCGTAAACGTGCATGAGGATATCAAACTCGGCCTGCCGGCGCGTGAAAAATGGATCGAAAATTACAAAATTTCCATCAGAAATCTTGCAAAGGTGGGCGTAAAATGCATTTGCTACAACTTTATGCCTGTTTTTGATTGGACCCGCACCGATCTTTATATGCCCCTGCCAGATGGTTCCACCTGCCTTTCTTATGACGGCAAGCAGGTAGAGGGCAAATCGCCGGAGGATATGTTCCGTGAGATCGATGATCATTCAAACGGCTATGCAATGCCCGGCTGGGAGCCGGACAGAATGGGTGAGATCAAAGAACTTTTTGAAAAATACAAAGGTATAACGGAAGAGGATCTTTGGCGCAATCTGAAATATTTTCTGGAATCGATCATGCCGGTCTGCGAGGAATGCGGCGTGAAAATGGCGATCCACCCGGATGATCCACCGTGGGGTATTTTCGGTCTGCCCCGTATCATTACGGGCAAGGAGGCGCTGCTGAAACTCGTCAGGATGGTGCCCAGCAAATATAACGGCATCACACTTTGCACGGGATCCCTCGGCGCAAGCCCCAAAAATGATATTCCCGATATTATCCGCACGCCGGAAATCGGGGAAAGGATCTATTTTGCGCATCTGCGCAATGTTTCCATCAATGACAGATGGTTTAACGAAACCGCACATGAAAGCTGCGCCGGCTCGCTGGATATGTATGAGATTGTAAAAGCGCTGCAGGAGATCGGTTTTGACGGCTATGTTCGCCCCGACCACGGCAGAATGATCTGGGGCGAGGTGGCAAGGCCCGGTTACGGTCTGTTTGACCGCGCGCTCGGCGTTTGCTATTTGAATGGGCTTTGGGAAGCCGTTGAAAAAAGCAGAAAAGAAAAAGACTGAGTTTTAAAACAGGAAGGTAAATAGAATGACACATGAGAATTTAAAAGGCAGGGTTGCGGTTGTAACCGGCGGCGGCGGTGTGCTTTGCGGCGCTTTTGCAAAAACGCTGGCGGCGCAGGGCTGCAAGGTTGCTGTTTTGGATCTGAATAAAGACGCGGCGCAGAAATGCGCGGATGAGATCATTGCAAGCGGCGGAGAGGCAATCGCCGTTGCGTGCAATGTGCTGGAACCGGAATCCATGCAGCGCGCCAGGGAGGAAGTAAATGAACTGCTCGGCACCTGCGATATCCTCCTCAACGGCGCGGGCGGAAACAATCCGAAAGGCACAACAACAAAAGACACGCTTGAAAAGATAGATCTTGTTCAGAATGATGAAAACATCAAAACTTTCTTTGATCTGGACCCAAGCGGCATCAGCTTTGTTTTTAACCTCAATTTTCTCGGCACGCTGATTCCAACGCAGGTGTTTGCGCGCGATATGGTTGAAAAAGCGCATTCCTGTATTGTTATGATTACGTCTATGAACGCTTACAGACCGCTTACCAGGATCCCGGCTTATTCGGCGGCAAAAGCGGCAGTAAAGAATTTTACGGAATGGATGGCGGTGCATTTTGCGCCTATGGGCATTCGTGTAAATGCAATTGCGCCGGGATTCTTCTCCACCAAGCAAAACAAAACGCTGCTCTGGAATGAGGACGGCACGCCTACGGAGCGCACCGGCAAGATTCTTGCGGCTACACCGATGAAACGTTTCGGCGAACCGGAAGAACTGGACGGCACCCTGCTTTTCCTTTGCGATGAGGAATACAGCGGTTTCATTACAGGTGTGAGCATTCCGGTGGACGGCGGATTTAATGCATATTCGGGTGTTTGATACGAATCGTTCAAACCTTGCGGCGGGAAATATTTCCCGCCGTTTTTCTGTTTTTGCAAACATAAATTTCTTGCATATTCCGTTTCTGTATGTTAAAGTAAAATTGAAATCATAGTAAGGGAGAAATCAGGATGGCAGCAGGCACAATCGCGGCAATTATTATTGCCGCCGTGATCGTTTTGATCATTCTTATTTTGGGTATTTATACGGGAGCAACGTACAATTCTCTTATCAATCTCAGAAACACGGTGGAGGAAGCGTTCGCTACCATGGATGTTTACCTCAAAAAAAGATGGGATCTGATCCCGAATATTGTTGAAAGCGTAAAAGGCTATGCCAAGCATGAGGCTCAAACGCTGCAAAATGTAATTTCCGCCAGAAACGGAAATTATAACAGCATGAGCGCAGAGCAGAAAATGCAGGCAAATTCAGAACTTTCCAGAAGTCTGGCAGGGTTCAATATTCTTGCGGAACAGTATCCGGATCTGAAAGCAAACCAGAATTTTCTGGATCTGAATAATCAGCTTCAGCGAACGGAAGAGGATATTGCAAACGCAAGAAAATATTATAATGCCGTTGTAAAGGGCTACAACAATAAAATTGAAATGTTTCCGTCCTCCATTATTGCAAAACTGTTTAAATTCGGTAAAAAGCAGATGTTTGCCATTGAAAACGAAGCGGAAAAGCAGGCTGTAAAGGTAGATTTTTCATGAAGATTCTAAAAAGATCGCTGCCGGTTTTTGTTTTGCTTGCCTTGCTTTTTTGCGCTTTTCCGTCTTTTGGCGCCGCGCACACATATGAGCCTTATTATATCACGGCTTATGATGTGGAAATCCATGTTGCAGAAGATAATGTGCTGCGTGTAACGGAAAATATAGACGTGCATTTTAATGAGGCGCGCCACGGCATCTACCGGTATATTCCGCTCAGAAATCAGGTTGAGCGCGCGGACGGCTCTACTGCCGTTACCCGCGCAAAAGTCAATGCTATACACTGCAGCGACAGTTATTCAAAATCCACGGAAAATTCCCAGCTCGTTTTGCAGATCGGCGATGAAGACACTACGTTAACCGGCGATCATCACTACACGATCTCTTATAACTATGCCCTTGGGCAGGATGTTGTAAACGGTTCAGATGAGCTATATTATAACATTATCGGCTCCGGCTGGGATACTTATATTGATAACGTGACATTCCGTATCGCCATGCCAAAGGATTTCAATGCTGATCTTCTTGGTTTTTCTGCCGGCAGTTACGGGTTTGAGGGCACAAGCAGTATTGAATATTATGTAAACGGTTTGGAAATCACCGGCAGGCTCACGCGTGAACTCGGCCCGTATGAGGCGTTCACCGTAAGGCTGGAACTGCCGGACGGGTACTTCTATTTTGACACTGCCGCACATATCGCAAAACTCTGCGCCATGGTGGGCATTCCGATCATCTGCCTGCTTATTGTGGCGCTGATTTGGCGCAGATTCGGCAAGGATAAAAAAGTTGTTAAAATCGTGGAATTTTATCCACCGGAGGGCATGAGCAGCACGGATGTTGCCTATTGGTACAAAGGCGCGCTTTCCAATGAGGATATGGTGCCGCTGTTGATTGAACTTGCAAACGAGGGCTATATTGCTATCAACGAATCCAAAAGCAGCGAATATTATGACGGCGCGGATTATGTGATTGAGCGCAGAAAGACCTATAACGGTCCAGATCGTAACAAAAAGATCTTTTTTGACGGCTTGTTTGAAAGCGGCAAGAGCCGTATTACGAATGAGGATCTTGAAAATGTTTTCTATAAACACTTAAATCAGATCGCGGCAAATTACAATACCATGAGCAACAGAAGAAAGGTGTTTTCCAATACTTCACTGATCATGCGCGTTGTATGCCTTGCGCTGGTTGCCGCCAGTCTTGCGGCGGATATCTTGATCTTTAACCGCACATTCGGCGCAGGCGAAAGATATGCTGCTTTTATTGCCGGAATTGTTATCCTCGCCGCGGCGTTCATTCTCTCTTTCTTTGTAAGAAAAAGAACGGATCAGGGGCATCAGATCCTGCAAAAGATAGAGGGCTTTAAACTGTTTCTTGAAACGGCGGAAAAAGACAGGCTTGAAAAACTTGTGTTTGATGATCCAAAATATTTTTACAATATTCTGCCGTATGCCTATGTTCTTGGTGTGTCCGATGCCTGGGTCAAAAAATTTGAGGATATTGCCGTTGAACCACCGGATTGGTATTACGGTTCAGGCACGTTCCATACTTATATGATGTGGCATTTTATGAGCAGCACGATGCACAGCGCTGCCCAGGCAATGACTTCCGCGCCGCAGACTTCCTCCGGCGGCGGAGGCGGGTTTGCGGGCGGCGGCTCCGGAGGCGGAGGCGGCGGAAGCTGGTAAACCGGTAGATGGCAATAAAAAACGGAGCGGATTTTTCCGCTCCTGTTTTTTTACCGGTGTCAAATGGATCATCCGAAATTCCCGGCAGGTTTTTATTTGTCGTCCTCTTTCAGGTCATACCGCAGTTTCTGAACGTCAACGGCTTTGCCCCTGTACGCTTCCAAATCGTCCAGCAGGGCGTTCGCGTCATCAAATACTTTGATCAGATCAAGAGAGGCTTGATTCATAAATTTTTCGTTTACGGTGTGTTTCAGCATTTCCAGCATTTGGTCATAATAGCCATATGGGTTGAATACGGCGATCGCCTTATCGTGCCGCCCAAGTTGTTTTAATGTGTAGACCTCAAAGAATTCCTCATAAGTGCCGATTCCGCCGGGCGCAATGATAAAGGCGTCCGCATGGTCTTCCATAAATGTTTTTCTTTCCGCCATGGTTTTGGTGTGCTTGAATTTTGTGCAGTGTTCAAAAAACACATTATATTCTATCATAAATTCAGGCGCAACGCCGTACACAAATCCGCCGTTGTCATAAACAGCCTGCGCCGTGGCGCCCATAACGCCTTTTCCGCCGCCGCCGAAGATCAGCCCGTGGCCTCGTTTTGCCATCTCGGCGGCAAGGTCATACGCCGCCTTTACATATTTTTCCTCTATAATATCGCTGGAAGCGCCAAAAATACAGATGTTCACAAAATCACCCTTTGTTATAGTATACAGATATCCGCCGGCGGTGCAAAGACGCCTTTTGCCGTTGCCGCCAGCATGATGCATTTATTATAGCAGTTATGGTGTTATTATTCAATAATTTAATTTTATTATATGAAGTTCCTGCTTGAAATGCCACTGCGTAAAGTATATAATAAGACTGTGAATTTTATGTAAATCGGAAGGCGATAGTTTGGAAACATTTATGGGTAAAGATTTTTTGCTGGATACCGATACGGCAAAAGATCTGTTTTTTCATTGCTGCGCAGATATGCCGATCTGTGATTATCACTGCCATTTAAGCCCCAAAGAGATCTATGAGAATGAGACTCCCTCTGATATTTCTCAACTCTGGCTTGCCGGGGATCATTATAAGTGGCGCGCTATGCGTTCCTGCGGCGTAGCGGAGGAATACTGCACCGGGAATAAAAGCGGCCGTGAAAAGTTTGAAAAATTCGCGTATGCCCTGCAATATGCCATCGGCAACCCGCTTTATCACTGGGCGCATCTGGAATTGCAGCGGTACTTTGGCATAGATACACCGCTCAGCGCCAAAACGGCGGATGAAATTTATGACCGCGCGAACGCAAAAATAAAAGACGGCGATTTCAGGCCGCAGAGCCTGATCAAAAATTCCAATGTTAAGATCGTGTGCACAACGGACGACCCGGCGGACAGCCTGGAATATCACGCGCTGCTTGCCCAAGCGGATTTTGGCTGCCGTGTGCTGCCCGGATTCAGGCCGGATAAGGCACTGTCTGTTGAGGCGCCGGGTTTTGCGGATTATATTCAAACGCTTGCCAAAGCGGCGGATATGAAGATCTGTTCTTACAAAGATGTCATTTCGGCGCTGCTGAAAAGGGCGGATCATTTCAACAATTACGGCTGCCGTGTCAGCGATCACGCGTTTGATCATATGCCGTATGCGCCTGCGTCGGAGCAGGAGATTGAATCTGTTTTCCAAAAGGCAATGAACGGCGGCACGGTTACGGAACAAGAGCGCGATATGTATAAAACGGCCGTTATGACTGCCCTTGGCGAAAAGTATTATGAACTCGGCTGGGCAATGGAAATCCATCTCGGTGCCATGCGCAACAACAACACAGCAAAATTTAAACTGCTCGGCGCGGATACCGGGTTTGATTCCGTGGGCGATGATCAGACCGCCTATACCCTGAGCCGTTTTCTGGATTCGCTTGAAGTTAAGGGCAAACTGCCGAAAACAGTTTTGTTTAACCTGAATAATAAAGACAATATCGTTCTTGCAACCATGCTGGGCAACTTCCAAAGCAGTGAAACGGAATCCAAGATTCAGTTCGGGCCGGCGTGGTGGTTTTTGGATACGATGGACGGTATGACCGATCAGCTCAAAACGCTTGCAAATCTTGGAATTCTTGGAAAATTTATCGGCATGGAAACAGATTCCCGTTCGTTCACTTCCTATGCAAGACACGAGTATTTCAGGCGGATTTTGTGCCGCCTGATCGGCAGATGGGTAGAGGACGGCTGGTACGCAAATGACAGTGAAATGCTTAAAGAGATCGTTTGCGGCATATCTTATAATAACGCAGTTCAGTATTTTAACTTTGAATGATACGGAGGTAAGGTTATGGATCTTAAGTTAAGACCAAAAGAGGAATGTATGTTTGATGAGATCTCCCTTGGCGAGATCATGCTTCGACTGGACCCCGGCGAGGGCAGAATCAAAACCGCCCGTTCTTTCAGAGCATGGGAAGGCGGCGGAGAATATAACGTGGCACGCGGACTTCGGCGCTGCTTTGGCATGAAGACCGGTGTGGTTACCGCTTTTGCGGAAAATGAGGTTGGCTATCTGCTGGAGGATCTGATCTTTCAGGGCGGTGTGGATACTTCCCTTATCAAATGGGTAAAGTATGACGGTATCGGCAGAACAACCAGAAACGGAATCAACTTTACCGAACGCGGATTCGGCATACGCGGCGCGGTTGGCACTTCAGACAGGGGTCATACGGCAATCAGCCAGCTGAAACCCGGAGAAATAGACTGGGATCATATTTTTGGCGATCTCGGCGTGCGCTGGCTCCACACCGGCGGTATTTATGCTGCACTTTCAGAAAACTCCGCGGCCGTTGTTATAGAGGCGGTTAAAGCCGCAAAAAAATACGGCACTGTCGTTTCCTATGATCTGAACTACCGCCCCTCCCTTTGGAATGATATCGGCGGCGTTAAAAAAGCGCAGGAAGTGAACCGCGAACTTGCAAAATATGTGGATGTTATGATCGGCAATGAGGAGGATTTTACAGCCTGCCTCGGTTTTGAAGTAGAGGGTAATGACGCGGATCTGAAAGAGCTGAATATGGACGGCTACGTAAAAATGCTTGGCGAGGTCTGCAAGGCATATCCGAATTTCAAGGTAATCGCAACCACGCTCAGAACCGTCATAACGGCAACCGTCAATTCCTGGAAAGCGATCTGCTATGCAGACGGCAAGATTTATCATTCCATTGAATTTCCGGCGCTGGAGATTTTGGATCGCGTCGGCGGCGGAGACAGTTTTGCCTCCGGCCTGATTTACGGGCTGATGACTTATGAAGACGCGCAGAAAGCCGTTAATTACGGCGCTGTTCACGGCGCGCTCGCCATGACCACACCCGGCGATACTTCCATGGCATCCCTGAAAGAAGTAGAGGCAAAGGTAAACGGCGGTTCGGCAAGAGTGCAAAGATAATGCAGCAAACTACGGAGGTAAATAAAAATGGCAAATAAAATTGAAACACTTGCAAAAATCCATGAAGTGGGCATCGTTGCAGTTGTAAGAGCCACTTCTGTGGAAGAGGCGGAAAAAATTACGGATGCCTGCATCAAAGGCGGCGTTGCGGCAATCGAACTCACGTTCACCGTTCCGCATGCGGATAAGCTGATTGAAGAAATGAAGGCAAAATACAACAACGGTGAGATCATTATCGGTGCAGGTACGGTTATGGACGCCGCAACCGCAAGAATCGCGATCCTTGCCGGCGCGGAATATATCGTTTCCCCTTATTTTGATCCGGAAACCGTTAAATGCTGCAACCGTTACGGCATTCCGTCCATGCCCGGCATTTATACGCCTACAGAGGCGGTTGCCGCCATGGAGTGCGGCGCGGATGTGCTTAAGGTATTCCCCGGCGATATTGCCGGCCCGGCGTTTATTAAAGATATGCACGGTCCGATACCAAATGCGGTTATGATGCCGTCCGGCGGCGTGAATGTGGATAACGTAAAAGACTGGATCAAAGCAGGCGCGTTTGCCTGCGGCGCAGGTTCTTCACTGATTGCCGGTGCAAAAACAGGCGATTATGAAAAGATCACGCAAACGGGTAAACTTTTTGTGGAAAGAATCAAAGAGGCAAGAGCCGAAATGGCAAAGTAAAGTATCTTTGCGGGCAGACGCCAAGGCGTTCTGCCCGCTTTGCATTGCCTTTGCTGAAGCGACAATAAAAAAGCCATAGCGGTCAGATACCGCTATGGCTTTATTTTTTATGCACCGTTCAGTCAACAGAATATACTCTGTGTTCTTTTCTTTTGGCAGGGGAGGGGGCGTCGCCGTCTGCGTAGCCGATGATGCAGTGCCCGATTCCCTCATATTCGTCTTCTATGCCAAGAGATTTCAGCAATTCCCTGCCCTCCGGCAGTTCAAATTCCTCTTTTGCGCGGTGAATCCAGCAGCTGCCAAGCCCCAGCTCATGCGCGGCAAGCATCAGATTCTGCATAACAAGGCTGCCGTCATAAATTCCGGTGGGGCAGTCCTTTTTGGCAAGCACAATCAGCACTGCCGGCGCGCCGTAAAACGGATCCGTATCCGTACCCATGATCCGGGCATTCAGTTTGGAAAGCTGATCCCGTACCTCTTTGTTGGTAACGGAAAGAATGATCGTTGCCTGTCTGCCCATGCCGCTCGGCGCGTACAGACCCGCGTCTATAATTTTGTTCAGCAGTTCCTGCGGCACCGGGTCGCTTTTATATTTTCTGATGCTGCGTCTTGTTTTTATGGATTCCAGTGTATTCATTATTATAACACCTCTTGTTTTGTAGGTAAGCGGCGGTAAGAATAGATCACCGCTTTGTATGTTCGTCCAGTGTAAGGTAATATGCAGGCAAAAATTCTTTTTTAAAGTATTCCACTTCCGGCATATCAATCTCTTCTATCAGTTTTTCCTGCGCCTCCAGTGCTTTTTCAAATTCGCGGTTTCCCATTCTCGTTTCATTGATACACTTGATCAGCGCATCGATCTTATCCGCGGCTTTCACGATCTTCCAAAGTTCCCTGTCCTGCGCCTTTTTGTTAAAGAGAGGATCATATTCGTCTTTGAACTCCGGCGGCAGCATATCCAGCAGCCGGTTTCCGGCAAGGGATTCCACATTTTTATACACGTTTTTCATCTCGTCGCTGCCGTATTTTACCGGGGTGGGCATATCGCCTGTGATGACTTCGGGTGTGTCGTGATAAATAGCAAGCAGGGCGCAACGTTCCGCATTATACGCCTTGCCGAATTTTTGATTGCCGATCACGCAAAGCGCGTGCGCAAGAACCGCCACATTGTGGCTGTGCTCGGCAATGTTTTCCTCCGCCGTGTTCTGCATAAGCGCCCAGCGGTTTATGAGCCGCATGCGGCTTACCATAGCAAAAAAATTACTCATGGTTCTTTTTCTCCGTATCCGCTATCTTTATACCGAGTTCATCAAGCTGGATGTCATCAATATAGGTGGGCGCGCCGCTCATCAGTTCGCTTGCGTTTTGCACTTTCGGGAATGCCGTAACGTCTCGCAGGCTGTCCGCACCGCAGATCAGCATGGCAAGCCTGTCCAGCCCTATGCCCATTCCGCCGTGCGGGGGAGCAGCATATTTGTATGCTTCAACCAAGAAACCGAATTTCGCGTCTATCTCTTCCTGCGTCATGCCAAGCAGTTCAAACATTTTGTTTTGCAGTTCGCAATCCGTAATTCTCATGGAGCCGGAGGAAAGTTCTGTGCCGTTTAAAACCAGGTCAAACGCCTTGGCGCGCACATTGGCTTTATCGCTGTCCAGATATGGAATGCACTCTTCCATCGGCATGGTAAACGGATGGTGCATTGCCATCCATTCTCCGCTTTCCTCATCGTATTCAAAAAACGGCATTTCGGTTATCCACAGGTAATTCCATCTGCCCTCGGGAATCCTATCAAGTTCTTTTGCAACTGCAAGTCTAAGAGCGCCGAGAACGGAAAGCGTAAGCGCCGTTTTTCCGCTTATGATGAATACGCAGTCGCCTTTTTCTGTGCTCAGGGAACCCAGCAGTTCCTCAAGTTCGCCGTCTTTCAGGAATTTCGCAAAAGAGCAGTTCGGTGTTTCATCGGCCCAGCGCACATAAGCAAGGCCTTTTGCGCCGATGCCCTTTACATATTCAGTAAGTTTGTCTATTTTTTTTCTGCTGTAAACAGACGCGGCGTTCTTAGCAACAATGCATTTCACGCAGCCGCCGTCCTCAACGGCGCCTTTGAAAACGGCAAAATCGGTCTTTGCTGCCCAGTCGCTGATATCCTGAATCAGCATATCAAAGCGGGTATCCGGTTTATCAGAGCCGTATTTGTTCATAGCGTCTGCATAGGTCATTTTCGGCAGGGGCGTGGGGATTTCTATATTCAGCGTTTCTTTCATCAGCTTTTTGATGAACCCTTCCGCCGTTTCCATGATGTCTTCTGTATCCACAAAACTCATTTCCAGGTCGATCTGCGTAAATTCCGGCTGGCGGTCGGCACGCAGATCCTCATCCCTAAAGCATCTGGCAAGCTGGATATATCTGTCAAATCCCGCAATCATCAGCAGCTGCTTATAGATCTGCGGACTCTGGGGCAGCGCATAGAATTTGCCGTTGTGGATTCTGCTGGGCACAACATAGTCCCTTGCGCCTTCCGGTGTGGATTTGATCATCATCGGTGTTTCAATTTCAATAAAGCCGTTGTCATAAAAATATTCGCGCGCGATTTTTGCAATCTTGTGGCGCATCAGCATATTTTTGGTGAGCTTTTCGTTTCTTAAGGCAAGATATCTGTATTTGAGGGTGGTTTCATCGCCGACTTCATCCGCCTTGGAAATCTCAAAGGGCGGTGTCTGCGCCTTGCTGATGATGCGCAGTTCAAAAACCTCTATCTCGATTTCTCCCGTGGGCAGTTCCGGGTTCTTGCTTTCCCGTTCCACCACTTTGCCTTTTACGGCAAGCACATATTCGCTGCGTACTGCCGCGGCTTTCTCAAAAGTTTCCCTGCTTGTTTTATCGCTGAATGAAAGCTGCACAATCCCGGTTCTGTCTCTCATATCAATAAAGATAAGATTGCCCAAATCCCGCTGGCGCTGTGCCCAGCCAAACAAGGTAACTTCTCTGCCGCAGTCTTTGATGTTGAGATCTCCGCAGTAATCTGTTCTTTTAAGTCCTTTTATCGTTTCCATTTGTCTGTCTCCGCAAATATATCAGTCTTTATTTTCAACCCCAAACAGGGATTTAAAGTCAAATGCCTCACCGTTTATAGTCAGGTCGTCCAGTTCTTTTTCCAGAGAGATGCTGTAAAATCCGCTGACGAACGTTTGCAAAGCAATTTCAGTTTCTTCGCCGCTCTCCATATTCTTGAGTTTGGCAATGCCGCTTTCCACTTCATCGTCACCCAGCACGATTGTGTATTTTGCGCCCAGTTTGTTTGCGTATTTCATCTGCGCCCTCAGACCTCTGCCGTTTACGTCATACAGGCAGGTAAAGCCTTCTTCACGCATGTCGTTGGCAATCTCCACCGCTTTTAACTGCGCTTTTTCGCCGAGCGCGGCAATAAACAGATCCGGCATGCTCTCTTTTGGGAATTCACAGCCCTGCGCCTCCATCAGCAGCATAAGCCGTTCAATTCCGAGCCCAAAACCAAGCGACGGCGTTTTCTGCCCGCCGAGTTCTTCAATCAGTCCGTCATACCGCCCGCCGCCGCAGACGGTTCCCTGCGCGCCGATGGATTCGGAAATGAATTCAAACACGGTCTTGGTATAATAATCCAGCCCTCTGACGATTCTGGGATTTACTTTGAATGCAATGTTCTGCGCATTCAGATAAGATTTTACTTTTTCAAAATGCTCTCTGCACTCGTCGCAAAGATAATCCAGCACAACGGGCGCGTCTTTGGCGATCTCGCTGCAAACCGGGGATTTGCAGTCCAGAATGCGCATGGGGTTTCTTTCCAGCCTGTCTTTGCACGTGTCGCAGAGTTCGTCCTTTCTGCCTTCAAAATAGGTTTTCAGCGCCTTGTGGTATTCCGCGCGGCAGGTGGGGCAGCCGATGGAATTGATTTCCAGTGTAAGGTCTTTTACGCCGAGTTCCTTAAAAAAGGTGTTTGCAAGCGAAATGATCTCCGCGTCTGCAAGCGGGGACTGCGCGCCGAAACATTCCACACCGAACTGGTGAAATTCACGCAGCCTGCCTGCCTGCGGCTTTTCATAGCGGTAGCAGGAGGTCAGGTAGCAAACTTTCTGCGGCAGCGTTTCGTTGCAAAGCCCGTTTTCCAGAAAACTCCTTGCAGCGCCTGCCGTTCCCTCCGGGCGCAGCGTTATGCTTCTGCCGCCCTTGTCATCAAACGTATACATTTCTTTTTGCACAACATCCGTTGTGTCTCCCACACCGCGCTGAAAAAGCTCCGTGTGTTCAAACACCGGTGTGCGGATCTCTTTAAAACCGAATCTTTCGGCAACATCCAGCGCCGTGCTTTCAATATACTGGGTCTTGTAAATTTCGCCGGGTAAAACATCTTTTGTACCCTTAACTGCTTTGGTTATCAGTGCCATAAAATAATCTCCGTTCAGAAAAAACAGGGCGGGTTTGCACCTGCCCGTTGTTTTAAGAATTATAGCGCGGATTTACGATCTCGCGCCATTCGAAATCGCCGCGTTCCACACCCCTGATCAGCGCTTCTGCGGTTGCAATATTTGTTGCATAGGGAATGTTATGAACGTCGCAGAGCCTTAAAAGATCGTTGTCATTCGGCTCATGCGGCTTGGGGCTGAGCGGATCCCGAAAAAAGATAAGCAGATCGATCTCGTTGCACGCAATGCGGCTTGCAACCTGCTGACCTCCGCCTTGACTGCCTGAAAGGAAACAGTTTATCTTAAGCCCGGTTGCGTCATGAACAAGTTTGCCGGTTGTGCCGGTGGCGCACAGTTCGTGGCGGCTCATGATTCCGCAGTAGGCAATACAAAACTGCACAAGCAGTTCTTTTTTTGCATCGTGCGCGATAAGTGCAATATTCATATAATACCTCTCTCAAGTGTTGCATCAATTCCTAAAGCCGTTTTTATTCAGCAGTAAAATCATACCATAAAATGTATATAGATTCAATAATTATTTACGAAATTCCTGTCAGTTCAGCAGTATGCCTGTGTTTTGGGCAGGCTGTTCATCCGTGTTGTTTGAATAGTAGTATTCAATAATGGAAGCAGTCAGTTCGGCAGTGGAAGTACCCGAACCGGCAAAATCAATTTCAGTTGCTATGGATATCTCCGGATTATCGTAGGGCGCAAAGGTGATCAGGAAACCGTTGTTTGTTTCCTTGCCGTTACGGATAACCTGTGATGTACCGGTTTTGCAGGCAACGTCCACACCGGAACTGCGGAAAATGGAATTCAGCGTATATTGCTGTGCAACCATTCGCATACCTTCGTGCACAATGTTAAACGTGCCTTCCGAGATCGGCAATTCTTCCGCAACGGTTGCGCCGGTCTCCTCGATCGATCCGTTTGAAGTGTTGATCACGGATTTTACAAAGTGCATGTCATATCTTGTTCCGCTGTTGGCAACCGTAGCGCAGTAGTTTGCAAGCTGCAGCGGGGTAAACAGATGGTCTGACTGGCCTATGGCAGCCTGAATGGTATCGCCCATCTGCCATGTTCTGTTGTATCGTTCTGCGCTTGCTGGGCCGGCAAGTACACCGGATGCCTCGCTGATCTCAACACCGGTCTTTTCCCCAAGACCAAACATGGACGCGTATTCATCTATTTTGGAGATTCCCATTCTGTCTGCGCAGTTATAAAAGAAGATGTTGCAGGAATCCCGGAGCGCCTCACGCACGTTTTCTGAGCCGTGCGCGCGCCCGTTCAGGCACTGGAATCTTACATCGTAGTATTGCCAGGTTCCGCGGCAGGTGAAAGTGGTGCTCTGGTTGATGATTCCTTCTTCCAGTGCGGCGCATGCCATAGCCGGCTTGAATGTGGAGCCGGGGGCGTATGTGCCCAGCGCGAACCGGCTGAACAGCGGCTGCCTTTCATCGGAGGCAAGGGAAGAGTAATCGTCATAATAGTCCTGCAGATCATAGGTTGGGTAAGACGCCGCCGCAAGGATGGCTCCGGTGTGAATATCCTCCACAACAACAGCGCCCGCGCCCTCAGACTGGTTTACTTCGTCGCAGGTTTCTTTCAGCTTCTCCTGTGCAAGGCGCTGCAGGTCGCGGTCAATTGTCAGCACAACGGTGTTGCCCTGAATCGGTTCTTTCGTGATCTCTTCCGTAACATTTCCGTTTGCGTCAATCTTGATGGTCAGTTCACCCGGCGTTCCGCGCAGTTCGCTCTCCATAGCGGCCTCTATGCCGCTTTCACCTATGGTGTCGTTTATGCCGTATCCCTGGTCTTTGAGTTCCGCGTATTCCTCCGCGTTGATCTTTCGGATGGTACCCAGTATGTGCGGCGCAAGGGTGGAATCGGCATATTCCCTGTATGCAACGGGCTGAACGTCCGCCCCCAGATAATCCTGCCGGTCCTCTTTTATCGTAGCAACGGTTTCGTCGCTTACGTCATCAGCAATTGTAACCGGGTTTTCAATAGAAAAAAGCAGCCGGGTCAGTTCGTATCGGATGGCGCCCACTTTAAGCGCAGTCTCGGTGTCATACCCCTCCAGGCCGTATTTCTCAACCATGGCGTCAAAACAGTTCTGTGCCGTGGCGTAATTTTGAAGATCAAACATATCGCGGCTCTTCATTGTGGCAACTGCGTCCTCATCTTCCGTGAATTCAATGCCGCCGGTGCCGATCCTAAGCGGCAGGTTATTTACATATTCTTCGCCGTTTTTTTCAAAAAGGCGGATCAGATTGATGATTACGGCGTTTCTGGCAGCGTTGTCACTGCTGGAGGGAAAATAGGCAGCGTCCAGTATGATGGAATTACCCTGCCGGTTCGTAACCAGCGGATTCCCGTTTCTGTCCACGATCTCGCCCCTTGCCGCCTCAATGGAAACGGTATAGGTGTCCACCGCGCTGTTCTGCGCGCGGTAATATTCGCCGTTTACGATCTGAATATCATAAAGCGTGTAGCCAAAAGTGCAAACAAGCGCGATCACAAGAATGATCGCAATAAGGCTCCTGCCGCTGAAATGTCTGCTCTTCAAGTTTGATTGCTCCTTTTAATTTAGTGTTTTGATCGGCTTGTTCAGCGCGCGTTTTATCGGCTTCAGGCTGAAGTAGATCACAGGGGTTGCCAGAATCGTGTAGAGCGCGCTGGGCAGGTAAAAAGTAAACAGGCTCAGTTCCGCGCCGCGCACGTCTTTTATGATGATGAAAAACAGCCAGTAAAGAAAACAGTATAAAAGAATAAAAACCGTGCTGAATATAAAGTTGGTGATAAAAGTGTTTCGGATAATGTATGTGATGAGCGCCGCGCCGAAAAAGCACATGATGCACATGTATATGGCGTTGAACCCAAGGTGCACGGCGGAACTCAGATCCCACAGCATGCCGCCGATCAGCGCCGTTACCGCGGCGAATCTCTCATCTTCTCCCGCGCCGAGGATCATGCATACGGGCAGCAAAAGAAAACATCTTGCTCCGCCGATCTCCAGTGTCAGGCCTGCCGTGTTCTGAATCAACGCCGCACCGGCGGTCAAAAGCAGGTATACTGCGATTTTGAGCGTGCGCTGTTTATAGGAAAGATCCATTACTGTGCCTCGCTTTCATAACCGGTCAGCACAAGGCATTCAGAAATGTTGTTTACATCTACTCCGGGCTGAATGACCGCATAGGACGCAACGGAAGCTGTGTCTTCCTGTATTTCTTCCACAGTGCCGATGATCAGTCCCTCCGGAATCTTTCCGCTGATACCGGCAGTGGCAATGATCGAGCCGTATGTAACGGCAGTGGAGGAATCCAGGTTCGCCATGATGCATTTGCCCTCCGGCGCAAGCTCGGCGCGCCCCGTAACATAGGAGATCTCACCTGAAACGATCTCGTAGGCGGAAACGGAAAAATCCGGATCCAGTATGGTCTTTACCACGCTGTATGTGGGGTAAGCCCTGTCGATAATCCCAACGATATAATTGCCGTAAAGCACGGCGTCCCCGTCTTTGATTCCGCTTGCCGAGCCTTTGTTGATCGTGTAGGATCCAAAAATGTCAGCAGCGTCTCTGCTGATTGCCTTTGCCTCCACAAACGTGTAATCCGGGTTTTCCTCTTTCAGCTCAAGCGCGTCTTTATACAGTTCGTTTTGTTTTTTTAAATTTTCATAATCCGCAAGCTGATCCTGAAGGGAACCCACTTGGTTTTCCAGTTCGTCTATTCGGTTCAGGTATTCTTCATTGCCGGTTGCCTCGCCGAAAACATAGGTGATTCCGTCAGAAATTTTGGAGGCAAGCCAGTTCGCCGGTGTGAATACCGTGCCGATAATGCCGGACTGTGCTGTCTCTCCGCGGCCGTTTGCGGCGCAGATCAGCGCGCCCACAAGCAGCAGCGCAATAATGCCCGCAATTACTTTAAACCGCCTGCTCTTAAAAAGCTGTTTCATTGTTATCGTGCCCTTCTGAGTTTAACTGATGTTCCGATCGCCACAACGTCCATTGGGTTTTCCGGCAGGTGAACGGCGATCTTCGTTTCTTTTGCGATCAGTTCGGGCAGCCCTCTCAAAAGCGCTGTGCCACCGGTTAAGTAAATGCCTCTGTCCAGTATATCGGCGGCAAGTTCGGGCAGGGTTACTTCCAGTGTTTCCCGTATGGCGTCAACGATCTCGCTGATTGGTTCGGAAAGCACACCCCGGATCTCTTCGCTTGTGATCTCAATGGAATTCGGCAGTCCGTCCGTCAGATTGCGGCCGCGTACTTCCATTGCGCCCTCGCCGTCATATTCGGAAACGGAGCCGATCTTGATTTTTATGTCTTCTGCCGTAACGTCGCCGATCATCAGATTGTGCGCTCTTTTCATATGGTTAATGATGGCTTCGTTCAGCGCGTTGCCTGCAATTTTAACGCTCTTTCTTGCCGCAATGCCGCCAAGGCTCATGACGGCAATATCACAGGTGCCGCCGCCGATATCCACAACCATGGATCCGGATGCCTCAAACACCGGCAGACCCGCGCCGAGCGCCGCCGCCATAGGCTCTTCTATCAGTTCCACTTCCTGCGCGCCGGCAGCTCTTGCCGCATCTTCAACAGCGCGCCGTTCCACTTCTGTTACGCCGCTCGGAACGGTGATGATCACTCTGGTTTTGGTAAACATGGAGGTCTTTGACGAGCGGTATATAAAGTTGTGCAGCATATCTGCGGTCATGTCAAAGTCCGCAATAACGCCGTCTTTCAGCGGCTTTACCGCAATGATGGAACCGGGCGTGCGGCCGATCATTGCCTTTGCCTCATTCCCCGTTGCAAGCACGCGGCGGGATTTTACATCCACCGCAACAACGGAGGGCTCTCTGATCAGAATTCTGCCTTTTCTGTCGCAAATTAAGGTGTTTTCGGTTCCGAGATCGATTCCTATATCTTTTGTTAAAATCATTTATAATTCTCTCACTTTCGAAACAAGCGGTGAAAAGTCCGCATAATTTTCAGATATAAAGTATTATATATTAAATAAGGATTTATAACAATAGCAATTTGCAAATTTAACAAATTTTTCAACAAAAAATATGCTTTGCTCCGGCTATAAAAAACGGCAGTGTAAAAACACTGCCGTTTTCATCATAACTCTGTTGTAAATTCATAGCCCTGTGTGCGGATATCGTCTATCACTCTGCCCAGAATGTTTGCGTTCGTTTCGCAAACGGCGTGCAGCAGCATGATCTCCCCGTCATGCGTGGAAGAAGTTATCTCCTCAAACGCCGTGTTTTCATCGGGCGGATTTTCAGTATCCCAGTCCTCATAAGCAAAACTCCAGAATACGCTCCTGTATCCCAGTTCGGCGGTCAGCGCCAGCGTCTGTTCGCTGAAAACCCCTTCGGGAAACCGGAAATAACCCATGGAATAGTTGAACGTTTCCTCCACGTAATCATGCATCAGCGTGATTTCTTCCTCTGCCGTTTCCAGATCAATTTCCGTCATGTTGTAGTGTGAATAACTGTGGTTTGCAAGAATATGGCCTTCGTTAATCATGCGAAGCACAAGATCGGGATTGTCTTTTACATAGTCATAGGTGCAAAAGAAGATTGCTTTTACGTTTTTTTCTGCCAAAGTGTCCAGTATCTGCGCCGTGTAGCCGTTTTCATACCCTTCGTCAAATGTGAGACAAATGGTCTTGTCCTCCGGAAGCAGCCACTGCGCGCTCATTTCGCTGTATTTGTTTTGCAGTTTTTCCGGATCCGCCGGTCTGGCGTGGTCTTTGATATTGCCGGGGCCCCAGATGACCGGTTCAGCACTGTAATCCACCACATCCAGTTTGCTGCCGTTTGCCGCGTCCGCCTCCAGCGTTGTGTCCGCTACATTGGTTGTGTTTTGCGCCGTTGTTCCCGGCACGGTCTGTTCGTCAGGTGTGTCCACCTCAACAGAGCAGGCGCTGAACATCGCTGCGATTGCCATGAAAAGCGGGATCGCTCTGTGAATGATTCTTTTTTTATTCATAAAAAACTCCTCCTGCAATTATTTTTTGCAAAAGGAGTTTTAATAGAAGTGGAAGTTTTTTTAATTCTTTTCCGCCTCTTCTACGCTTTTTTGTTTTAAATAAGCGTTGATAAAGCCGTCTATATCGCCGTCCATAACCGCGTTGATATTGCCCATTTCAAAGCCGGTTCTGTGGTCTTTTACCATTGTGTACGGCATAAATACGTAAGAGCGGATCTGGCTGCCCCAGGCAATCTCTTTTTGATCGCCTTTTATGTCTTCTATTTTTTCAAGGTTTTCGCGCTCTTTGATCTCAACCAACTTGGATTTCAGCATGCGCATGGCAACTTCTCTGTTTTGGTGTTGTGAACGCTCGATCTGGCAGGAAACCACAATTCCTGTTGGAATATGTGTCAGCCGAACTGCCGATGAAGTCTTGTTTACTTTCTGACCGCCCGCGCCGGACGCTCTGTAAACATCCATTTTGATATCCTCTTCACGGATCTCTATGTTGACGTCGTCATCGATCTCCGGCATAACTTCTACGGATGCGAAAGACGTGTGCCGCCTGCCGGAAGAGTCAAACGGAGAAACACGCACAAGGCGGTGTATGCCCATTTCCCCTTTCAGGTAGCCGTAGGCGTTTTCGCCTTCAATCAGGATTGTTGCGCTTTTCAGCCCGGCAACATCACCGTCCAGGTAATCCAGAGTGGATACTTTGTAGCCGTGCCGCTCGCCCCAGCGGTTATACATTCTAAACAGCATTTCCGCCCAGTCCATCGCCTCGGTTCCGCCCGCGCCGGCATGAAACGTAAGCAGCGCGTTTTTGGAATCATACTCGCCGTTGAGCAGGGTGGTCAGTGTAAGCTCGTCAACGCGTTTTTCAATATCCTCAACGGAACTGCGGCAATCGTCCACCATGCTCTCGTCATTTTCTTCGTTTGCCAGTTCAATCATCATCAGGGTGTCTTCATAATCATTTTTCAAGTGGTTATAACTTTCCAATTTTGCTTTTAAGGCGCCCGTCTTTTTCAAAATCTTTTGGCTCTCCTCTGCATTGTCCCAAAATCCCGGTGCCGCCGCCTGCTGTTCAAGTTCTTCCACTTCTTTCTGCACGTGGTCTATGGCAAGCGCTTCTCTTAAATTTTTTATCGGTTGTTCGGATTCAAGCAGCCTAAGTCTTAAATCATCAAATTCTACCATATCGTTTCCTCTGCTCTCTTTTATTCTCGGTTTTATTAAGAAAAATATAAAAGGTTAAAATTGTAAAAACAGTATATGATATTATATACAACTTTATTATTGATTTCAAGTGCTGCCGTTAAAAATATATTTACTTAATTTTAATCAAATTGTTGATTTTTTGTGTTATTTTAATGTATAATTAAATGAAATATCTGCTAAGGAGTATTTTATGTCCCTTTATGAAAACCAAAAATGCCCCGTTTGCGGCGTTGCTTTCAAAAGCGGGGATGATATTGTTACCTGCCCGGAGTGCGGCACGCCGCATCACAGGCAGTGTTATGAAAAAGTAGGTAAATGCGCAAACGCCGAACTGCACAGATCGGGTTTTGTTTATAATCGGCATCAGAATGAAAACACGCAGAAACAGCCGCAGGAGGCACAGTCCGCTGCGCAGCAGGGCAATCCGTATTTCATTCCGCCAAATGCGGAGCAAACGGAGCACAGCGCAGATCCTGCGCAGAAACAGACCGGCGCTTATACGCATATTCCCATGCAAAACGGTAAAGAGCCTGCGTCCAAAACGGCATTCGTTTTTAAAAATGATGAAAAAATAGACGGCGTTCTTCTTTCCGATATCATTACGGTCATCGGCGGGAATTTTATCAAATTCATAACCAAATTTAAAAAGAATAAAAAACTCAGTTGGAACTGGAGCGCCTTTATTTTTGGCCCGTATTATCTTTTTTTCAGAAAGATGTATGGGCCGGGCACACTGTTTCTGGCGCTGGAATTTGCGGCAAGGTTCATCATCAGCATGGTGTTTTCCAAGCAGCTTACCGCTTTTTCAAACGGCGCGATGGCTTTGATGCAGGACACTTCGGTTTCACCGGCGGAATATTATTCCGGTTTAAGTTCGCTGATGCAATCCTCCGGCGTTTTAACGGTGTATCTGATTTTAATTGCCGTTTTACTGGTAATTCATCTTTTGATCGCAGTGATTGCAGACCGGCTCTACAGGCATAAAGTCTTTTCCCTGATTGCCGATGTGGATAAAAAACTGGATTCCGGCGCAACGATCGCTCCGTCGCCGTTCGCCATGCAGAATGAGGCGGAAATGTCTCAGGCGGAGATCCGCAAACTGTTTCTCGCCGGCAGGGGAGGCATCAGTTTCTTTGCACCGTGCATTGCGTTTTTGGTGCTCAGTTTCGTAACGGATATTATTGCATATCTTTAAAAATGTTTTTAAAATCAATTTTATCAATATTTTTTCATTTTGGAGGATAATATTATGAAAGTAAGAAAAGCAATTATCCCGGCAGCAGGCATGGGAACAAGAGTTTTACCGGCGTCAAAGGCAGTTCCGAAAGAAATGCTCAACATTGTGGATAAACCCGCAATCCAGTACATTGTTGAGGAGGCTTTTGCATCCGGCATTGAGGAAGTGCTGATTATCACAAACAGAAACAAAGGCGCGATCGAAGATCATTTTGATCATTCTTATGAACTTGAGGATAAACTCAAGGGTAACGAGAGTAAAAAGAAGATCTATGAGGATGTGCTTGCCTGCTCAAATTTCGGAAACATTTATTTCCTTCGCCAGAAAGAAACAAAAGGTCTTGGCCATGCCGTTCTCTGCGCGAAAAACTTTGTAGGCAACGAACCGTTTGCCGTGCTTTACGGGGATGATGTTATTCTTTCCGAAACGCCGTGCACCAAACAGCTTTGCGACGCGTATGAAAAATACGGCAAAGGCGTGGTTGGTGTAAAAGAGGTGCCCGGCATGGCAATCACCAAATACTGCTCTCTTAAAACGGAGCCGCTTGAGGGAAATTGCTATACCTGCACGGATATGATCGAAAAACCGAAGCCGGAAGAGATCATGGGCAACTTTTCTATCCTTGGCAGAGTTGTTCTGCCGCCGCAGATTTTTGATATTTTGGAAAATACGCCGCTCGGCGCGGGTAATGAGCTTCAGCTTACGGATGCCATGAAGACGCTTGCGCAGACAGACGGTGTTGTTGCCGTGGATTATGAGGGTGTCCGCTACGATATGGGCAATAAATTCGGCATACTTCAGGCAAATATAGAAGTGGGTCTTAAACACCCCGAAACCAGGGAAGAACTCAAAGCTTACTTAAAGAAACTTGCCGCAGATCTTGATTAATTTTGATTTGAGGGATTTATTTGAACGAATATTATAATCCTGATCCTTACCGTAATTCCACCGGGCAGAATGTGAATCCGGATCACCAGCCTCAAAACGATGCTTACCGCGGCTCCAATGCGTATCAGCAGCCGGGCGGTAACGCCGGGTATACTCACGGAGACACGCCATACAACCATTCTAATCCGCAGTATCATGCGCAGCAGCCGGGCGGCTATCCGCCTTATCAAAACGGATATCAGCAGTATTCCAACGGCTATTCGCCTTACTACAATAACGGCAATGCGCAGTATCAGCCGGGTTATAATAATCAGGAGTATTACAGGCAAAACCTTTATTATCAGGCGAAGGCAAAGGAGGAAAGACGGGAGATCCGAAAGATCGGCAATATGATGGGGCTTTGCGTTATTGCGTTTATAGCCGTTCAGTTGATTTCATCCGCTTTGTTGCTCAGCAATGATGCACTGTATGATCTTTATTCCACTTCGTCCGTATTTCAAAACAGTTTCGGCATAATTTTTGTTGAACTGCTTGCTGTTGCCGCGCCGTTCGGCGTTATGGCGCTCATAAACAAAAACAAGTATGAAACTCCGCTGATACCCAATCAGCGCCTGAAATTTTCTTCGCTGTGCCTTTGGGTCGGCTTCGGAATGCTTTGCTGTGTGGCGGCGGATTATATCGTCGCATTTATGATGACGGTTTCCGAATCCATGGGTTATGAACTTACACAGGGTGAGAACCCGGATCCCGAAAACGCTTTTGCTTGTATTATCACCGCGCTCGCAACGGCAGTTGTTCCCGCAGTTTGCGAGGAGTTTGCTATGCGTTGCTGTTCGCTGGGGCTTCTTAAAAAATATGGCAAAGCGCTCGGCGTTGTGGGTGTTTCCCTCGTTTTCGGTCTGCTCCACGGCAATCTGATCCAGTTTGTGTTTGCCACGCTTGTGGGTCTGATCCTCGGCTTTGTTACCGTTAAAACAGACAGTGTTGTCCCGGCAGTGCTGATCCATGCGTTCAATAACGGTATGAGCGTGCTGACTTTGATTGTGGAATATTGTTTCGGCACAGACGCAAGCAATTATTCCGGCACGGCAGTATTTGTTTTCTGGATCGTTGCAGGTATTGTAAGCACGGTGATTCTTGCCGTCAAGCATCAGCTCAGTTTTAAACTGGATGCGCCGCAGGCCACGCCATTTGGAAATACCACTGCCAAGAAACTCGGCGCTTTCCTGTCGTCTCCTGTGCTGATCCTGTCCAGCCTCTATCTTATCTTTTCCGTTTTGTTAAGCATTCAGAAAGTCTAATATGAATCCGTTTATGAAAGAGGCTTTGCGCCTTGCAAAACTGAGCTTTGATGAGGGTGAAGTCCCGGTCGGCGCCGTTGTTGTGAAAGACGGCGTTGTGGTCGGCAGGGGCAGAAACCGGCGTGAAAACGGCAAAAATGCGCTTTTGCATGCGGAAATCTCCGCTATTGACGAGGCGTGTAAAACCCTCGGCGGCTGGCGATTGTGGCAGTGTGAGATGTATGTAACACTGGAACCATGCCCGATGTGCGCCGGTGCCGTGATCAATGCCAGAATCAAAAAAGTAACCTTCGGCGCTTATGACAAAAAAGCAGGGTCATTCGGCTCGGTGGTTGATTTCAACAGTCTGCCCTATAATCATAAGCCGGAGATCATCGGCGGTGTGGATGAAAGCGAATGCGCAGAACTGCTGTCACATTTTTTTGAAAAATTAAGGGAAAAGCAAAGAAAGAATAAACGCAGAACGAATGCGCAAACTGCCGCTTCCTGCAAAAAGGAAACGCATTAATTTCATAAAAAACAGGCTGCACCCGCTATTGCAGGCGCAGCCCTTTTTGTTTTTGAAAATCAGGACCGCCTTGTCAGGCGGTCAGCTCCTGTCGGAGCGCAGGTTAACACCCGCACAGCTTATTTCATAGATTCCTCATAAGCCTTGATCATCTTTTTAACCATCTGACCGCCTACAGAACCGGCCTGCTTGGAAGTAAGGTCACCGTTGTAACCCTGCTTAAGATTTACACCAACCTCAGAAGCGGCTTCCATCTTAAATCTGTTAAGAGCTTCTTTAGCCTCAGGTACTACATTCTTCATTAATTTACACACCTCTTTTGCATTTTAATTGCGTTTGCAAAAGTATTGTATGAATTTATCCGCCGCTTATGATTGAAAAATTTTTACAATTTTGAATGCAGTTCCACTCGTTTTGATCGGGTTGTGTATGGATTTGACTTAGATTATCATTGCTTTTTATGAAACTCTATTTTACCCCGTTAAGTTTGTTTATGCCGTTCGGGATAGCTTTTTTGCATTTGTTTTCTCTTCATCCGATGCACGCTTGAATAAAGGCGGTGTTTTTTACAACCGCAACGATTTGTTGAACGGGATAAAACTGCGGTTTTGCAAACCTCTTTTTAATTTAAATAAATTATTGCACATATTATATTAATGTGATAGAATATATAAAAATTCTTTTGGCAATCTTTATATAATGTTTTTAATTTATAAACGCCGTTTAAGGGGGCTCTTCTCTTGGTAAAGGATATAGACGGCATCAATGTTCATTATGAGGTGAAAGGCAGCGGAAAATACGTGTTTATCCTGCACGGCTGGGGCGCAAATATAAGCGTTTACCGGTCCGTTGCGGATCTGCTTTCTCAGAAATTCACAGTCGTTTCACTGGATTTTCCGGGTTTCGGCGGCACTGCCGAACCGCCCGAGGTGTGGAGCGTTTCCGATTATGCGGCGTTTACGGTGAAATTCATTGCTTCTTTCGGGGTGAAAGAGGTGATCCTGTTCGGTCATTCTTTCGGCGGCAGAGTCATTATTAAAATGGCATCCATGCAGGATCTGCCGTTTGATATCAGCAAGATCATTTTTGCAGACAGCGCCGGTGTGATGCCCATTCGGAGCAAAAAACAGAATTTCAGAACACGCATCTATAAGATCGGTAAGTGTATTCTTAGCTTTTACCCTATCAGAAAACTGTTTCCGCAGGCGCTTGAGGCGCTTAGAAAAAAGTTTTCTTCGGCGGATTATGCAAATGCGTCCGCTCTGATGCGCGGGGTGCTTGTTAAAACGGTAAATGAAGATCTGACCCCGCTTTTAAAAAATATAAAATGCCAAACGCTGCTGATCTGGGGCGTAAACGATACGGCAACGCCGTTGTCCGACGCGCTGATCTTTGAACGGGAAATCGCTTCTTCCGGCACGGATGTTGGCCTTTGCAAGATACAGAACGCGGGTCATTACTCCTTCCTTGACCAGCCTTATGTGTTTCAGAATATATTAAGATCTTTCCTTAAAATAGGAGAATAACATGCTTTTAACATTAAATATTATTTGCCTGATTCTTGCGGCGGTGTCCAGTGTTTTTTGTGTGATTCGCACAACGCATATGTTTCAGCTTAATTCCTATAAACCTGCCGTGCAATTCAAATGGATGCGCCAGAATTTTAAGCATTATAGCATCAATCTGATTCTGCTTGCGCTTTCCGTTGCGGCGGCGTTTACCGTTGCGGCGGCGTTTACCAATGCCGTTTGGCTCTATATTGTGTTCTATCTTTTTGCCGTTATTTTCGCGATGGTGAACCGGCCCATGAAAAACGCGAAAAAACCGCTGGTTTATACGGCAAGAGTAAAACGCATGCTGGTTACCGATCTGATCGTATGGCTTGCGGCATTTGCCGCGGCGTTCTTTGCCGGCGGCGACCGATTTGCGCTGTTTGGTATGGGGGTCGCGCTTGCACTTGTTCCGGTTCTTCCTTTGATCGGCAATCTAATTAATGCTCCGATCGAGAAAGCGATCCGCCAGTATTATATTAATGACGCAAAAAAAATGCTGAAAGCATGCCCAAATCTCAAAGTGATCGGCATTACGGGCAGTTACGGTAAAACCAGTGTGAAGTATTATCTTTCCACCGTGCTCAAAGCAAAATACAATGTTTTAATGACGCCGGAAAGTTACAATACCCCCATGGGCGTGGTAAAAACGATCCGGGAACAGCTGCGCCCCACGCACGAGATCTTTGTTTGTGAAATGGGTGCCCGTCATGTGGGCGATATCAAAGAGATCTGCGATATCGTATTTCCCGAATACGGTATTATCACATCGGTAGGCGAGCAGCACCTTGAAACATTTAAATCCATAGAGAACATCATCAAAACAAAGTTTGAACTTTATGATGCCGTTTCGGATAAATCCAAGATGTTTTTAAACGGAGATAATGAAAACATTTCCGGGAATCTTGCAAAAAAAACAGATGCAGGCTATCATACCTATGGCCTGGGCAATCAGAATGAGACCTATGCTTATGACATCAGCGTTTCAAAAAAAGGCACGCATTTTTCTGTGTGCTGCTGCGGGCAGAAGATAGAAAATCTGCAGACCCCGCTGATCGGCGAGCACAATGTTACGAATCTGACCGGTGTGATCGCCGTTTGCGTTGCGCTCGGTGTGCCGGCGGAGGATATTAAACTGTATGTGCGCAAACTTTCCTCACCGCCGCACAGGCTTCAGCTTACCCGCAGAGGCGATACCGCCATCATAGATGACGCGTATAATTCCAATCCGGCAGGGTGCGAGGCGGCACTGAAAACGCTTTCCCTGTTTGAGGGCATCAAGATCCTGATCACACCCGGAATGGTAGAACTCGGCAGCATGCAGGATGAATGCAATTATGCATTTGGAAGATCCGCAGCCGGCGTGTGTGATCTGGTCTATCTTGTTGGCAAAAAGCAGACGCAGGCGATCCATCAGGGGTTGAAAGACGCCGGCTATGATGAAAACAAGATCACGGTCTGTGAAAGTTTTATGGATGCATATAATCAGGCGTCCGCCGTTTCCGGCGGGCAGAAGATCATTCTGATCGAAAACGATCTGCCCGATAATTATTGATAGTTGGAGGAACAAAATGAAGATTCATGTTGCGGTGCTCTTTGGCGGAAAAAGTGTGGAGCACGAGGTTTCCGTTATCTCGGCGCTTCAGGCAATACAGAGCATGAATAAGGATAAATACGCTGTTTACCCTATTTATATCACAAAGAAAAACGAACTGTATTGGGGCGAGGATCTGGATAAGATTGAGGAGTATAAGAATATTCCCGCGCTTCTTCAGAAAAGCACAAAAATCAATATCGTAACAGACGGCAGCAAAACATATCTTGTGCCCCAGCAGCAAAAGCGCTTTTCAAAGGCAAAGCCAATCGCCTGCATTGATGTTGCATTTCCGATTGTTCACGGCACCAATGTGGAGGACGGCGCCTTACAGGGCTTTTTGAAAACACTGAATCTGCCGTTTGTTGGCTGCGATGTGCTTGCCAGCGCGATCTGCATGGATAAGTTTGCCATGAAGATCATGCTGAAAGAGGCGGGTTTCCCTGTTTTGGACGGAATCCGTTTTACCGCACAGGATTATAAAAATGAAGAAAAGATCCTTGCAGATACGGAAAGCAGATTCGGTTATCCCGTAATTGTAAAGCCGGTGGATCTCGGCTCCAGCGTGGGCATCAGCAAGGCGGAAAACAGGCAGGAACTGGAAGACGCTCTGGAACTGGCATTTCAGTTTGCGGATAAGATCCTGATTGAGCCTGCCGTTGTGAATCTGAAAGAGATCAACTGCTCCGTTCTTGGCGATTACACGGCGGCTGAGGCGTCCGAACTGGAAGAGCCGATCTCCGCGGATAAGATCCTCTCCTATAAAGACAAATATATGGACGGCGGTAAAAAGACCGGCGGCAGTAAAGGCATGAGCAGCCTGAAACGAAAGATCCCGGCTGAGATCCCTGCCGAAACGGCGGAAAAGATCAAAGAGATCGCCGTAAACGCATTCAAATATCTGGATTGCAATGGTGTGGTTAGAATTGATTTTCTGATGGATTCCAAAACCGGTGAGTTTTGGATCAATGAATTCAACACCATTCCCGGCTCGCTTGCGTTTTATCTTTGGGAGCCGAAAGGCGTCAGCTATACCAACCTGCTTGACAGATTGATTTCTCTTGCTCTCAAGCGCCAGCGCAGCAATGAAGAGATCACGTATTCGTTTGATACGAATATTCTTTCCTCTGCCTCTTTCGGAGGCGCAAAAGGCTCCAAGGGCGCAAAAAGATAAATAGAAAAAACAGGATACTTACGGGGCGGATCTCATCCGCCCTTTTGATTCTTATTAAAAGGTAAATCTTATGGATGCTGAAAATCTGGTTATACGTGCCTATGAAACGGCGGATCTTCCGCAAATGATACATATCTGGAATGAAGTGGTTCGGGAGGGAAATGCTTTTCCGCAGACCGATCTTCTGGATGAAAAAAGCGCAAAAAGTTTTTTTGCGTCGCAGACGGTGAGCGCCGTTGCGCAGGATAAGCGCAGCGGCAGGATCGCAGGGCTCTATATTCTGCACCCAAACAATATCGGCAGGTGCGGCCATATCGCAAACGCAAGTTATGCTGTCTCTTCCGATCTGCGCGGATCTCATATAGGCGAAAAACTGGTTACAGACTGCCTGAAAAGAGCAAAGCGCATCGGTTTCCGTTTGCTTCAGTTCAACGCCGTTGTGGAATCCAATCTGCACGCGCGGCATCTTTATGAGCGCCTTGGTTTTACCTGCCTTGGCAGAATACCGGGCGGATTCAGAAACCGGGCTGATATATATGAAAATATTTTTATATACTATAAAGAACTGTAATAGAAAAAAGACGGCAGGGATGTTTCGGTATCCCTGCCGCCTTTTACAGTTCTATGGTTTTTGCGCCTATTGCGTTTCGAAACGTCTTGTCATGCTCTGCAAATACGATGGTCGGCGAGGCGCTGTTGATCAGTTCTTCTAACTGTATGCGCGAATAGATGTCTATAAAGTTCAGCGGCTCATCCCATATATAAAGGTGCGCGCGTTCGCACAGGCTTTTTGCCAGCAGCACTTTTTTCTTTTGCCCGTCAGACAGATTCTGCATATCTTTTTCAAACTGGATCTTATGGAGCCCAAGTTTGCTCAGCAGTGTTTTCAACAGGCTTTCCTCTATGCCGCTTTTCCGGGCAAGGTCACGAAGGCTGCCCTGCACGCCGGATGCGTCCTGCGGCACATAGGATAGAATCATGCCGGATCCCGTTGTCATCTTTCCGCTGTGCTCTATGGTTTGCCCGGCAAGCAGTTTCAGCAGGCTGCTTTTGCCGCTGCCGTTTTTGCCGCAAAGGGCGATCCGGTCCCCTTTATTTATGGTAAAGGAAACGGGGCCGCAGATGATTTTGCCGTTTCGGTAAATGCAAACATCTGAAAATTCGGCAATCTTATCAGAACGGTATTCCAGCGGCAAAATCTTAAGACGCTCCTGATTTTCCGCGTTTTTCAAAAGTTTCTGTTTCTCTTCCAAAGCACGTTTTTGCCTTGTTTCTATACTTTTGGAGCGTTTCATCATCTTTGCCGCCTTGTGGCCAACATAACCTTTGTCCGCCGCACCGATCTTTGATTTCTCCACACGGTCAGACCATGCCGCCGTCTGCTCGCCGGCGCGGCGCAGCCGTTTAATATCCTTTTGCAGTTTTTCATTTTTTGCCGTTTCGGAGTCCTGTACGCGCTTGAAATTTTCATAAAAAGAAGAAAAATTGCCGCTTTGCACTTCGATATCCGCTTTGTTTATGGATAAAATATGGTCAACGCAGGCATCCAGAAAAGCCCGGTCGTGCGATACCAGTATAAACCCCTTTTTTCGGCGCAGGTATTTTGCAACAGACGCCCTTGCATCCGCATCCAAATGGTTTGTGGGCTCGTCTATCAGTAAAAAGCGGCCTTTGTTCAGAAACAGCGCCGCCAGCAGAATCTTAGTCTGCTCACCGTTTGAGAGCGTGGCAAACGGCCGATAAAGCACATCGGGGCGAACCGCGAGCAGCGAGAGTTCCCGATGCATTTCCCATTCTTCACAGGCGGGGCAGATCTGTTCAAAAACGGCGTGCGTTAAAAGGCTTTTATCCTGAATCGGATACGGAAAATAATCAAATTCCACCGAGTGCAGGATCTTGCCTGTGTATTCGTATTCCCCCATAAGCAATTTTAAAAGGGTGGTTTTTCCTTTTCCGTTTCTGCCAATCAGGCCGAGTTTCCAGTTGGAATCGATCTGAAAATCTACATTTTCAAATACATTGTCATAACTGCCGGGATAGGCAAAGGTCAGATCTTGAACTTTGATGATGGACATATAGAATTCCTCCTTATTTTCTGCTTTTTCAAAACATTTTTAAGCCGGGATATAGCCGTTTGGGAAATCAATAAAAGCCGCGGAAAGCAGTTTCCGCGGCTTAAAAAACGCCATTCTGCCGCAAATGGCGGCAAAAGTGAAAAACGGATAACTTTCCTGCAAACGGGTGCAGCAATGCCCAAAAGGCAGTCACTGCTGATGAATCCGGCTTATTTGCAAGAAACGTTATACATCTTTTCACCTCTTTCTTAAATTCTGAAAAGAATATAGCACAGATCAAAGCATCCGTCAAGCAAAAGATTTCAGCTTTGCTTAATCTGCTTTATGTATTGCGCCTGCCGGTTTTGCATCCTCGGGTAGGGATCGCATGAAAACAAGCACAAACACAACGGTAACCACCGCCGCAATCACGTAGGCGATCGGCTGTGCCGCCTCGATTCCGTATATGCCCATGAATTCAGGCAGGAGCAGCACAAGCGGAATAAAAAACAGCCCGTTTTGCGTCAGCGCAAGGAAGAATGCTCTGCCGCTTTTTCCGATGCTCTGAAACGTCATATTTCCGATCATAACCGTGGGCAGAACAACCAGTGACGCGCACAGCATCCGCAGCGCCAGAGTGCCTACCTCAACCACTTCTGTTTCATGCCGGAACATCGTTACGATCTGCGGCGCGAAAATAAAGCAGACAAGGGAAAGCACAAAGATCACAATTGTGGAGAAACCCCAGGTGAAACGGATGCCTTTTTTTACCCTGGAATATTTGCCGGCGCCGTAGTTAAAGGAGGAAACCGGCTGGAATCCCTGCCCGATCCCCACACATACGGAAAACAGCAGATTGGATACCTTGGCAACAATGCTCATTGCGGCTATACAGGCGTCTCCGAACGGCGCCGCCTGTATGTTCAGCACCATGTTGGATACGCTGTTGAGACCCTGCCGCACCAGGCTCGGCAGACCGGTTGCGATGATCTCCCAAACAAATTTCGGCTTCAGGGTAATAAACCGCATCTTCATTTTGCTCTGTGCGGCGCCGCGGTAGTACATGATCAGCAGTATCGCAAGGCTGATATACTGTGAGACAGCCGTAGAAAGACCCGCGCCGGCAATGCCCATGTCACAGGCAAAGATCAGGATGGGATCCAGAATGATATTCAAAATGCCGCCGGATGTAAGCCCAACCATGGCAAGCGCCGCCATGCCTTCATATCGGAGAATGTTATTGATCACGCAGCCTGCCGTCATTGCCGGGCCGGAGAGCAAAATGTAAAATCCATAATCACGGGCGTAGGGGAGGATGGTTTCCGTGCTGCCCAGAAAGGTCATAAGCGGGTCTATAAAGAGCAGGCCGAGCACCATGATGATCGCGCCGGCAATCAGGGAAAGAAAGAACCCCGTGGAAGAATAGCGCTTGGCTTTTTCTATATCCTGCGCACCCAAATGGCGGCTGATGCAGCTGCCTGAACCGTGGCCAAACATAAAGCCAAACGCCTGCAGAATCGCCATCAGGCTGAATACAACGCCTGTTGCGCCGCTTGCCGCAATGCTGATCTTGGAAACGAAATATGTATCTGTGGCATTATAGATGTTTGTGATCAGCATGCTGATTACGGTCGGTACGGACAGGGAGGCAATCAGTTTGTTGATCGGCGTTTCGGTCATTTTTCTAAACTGCGCTCCGGCGGTATCTGCGCCGTTTTTTTTGCTGAAAAGTTCTTTTATCATTTTACACGCCCTTCTTTGTTACATGCCCTTTTTCAAGATCGATAAACATAAGCGCAAAAGGAATCAGCAGGATTCCTGCCGCTGCAAGTGCTGCTTTGATTCCCAGCGCGCGCGTAACATATGCGCCGATGATTGCGCCGGCTATGAAAAAGCCGATGATCATAAAATATTTTAAAGACTTTTTTAGCGAATTTCCGCCTTTTTTTGAAACGGCGGCAAATAAAGTTTCCGATGCGCTGCGCAGATTTCCGGTGCACATCGTGGTGGTCAGTGAAACTCCGCTGATGATGCGGAAACTCTGTACCTGAAGCGACGCCGCAAACGCCACCAGCGCGTTTGTGTAAATGTTGTTTGCGTCGTTTGACGGCACAAAGGAGATCGCAGCCAGCACGGCGATTTCCAGCGCAACGGTGATCTGGCGCCAGTGCAATATGGCGCTTGTTTTAAATTTCTTTTTTACAAGTTCGCTTGCCAGCACGCCGCATGCGAACGCCGTTATGGGAATCAGATAGTGCAGCGCATTTCTGAAATTGCCGTCTGCAAGCTCCAGTCCCATTAAAACGATGTTTCCCGTTTCCGCGTTGGCAAAAACGCCGCCGCGCCCGATGTATGTATAGGCGTCCAAAAAGCCGCCGGCAAGCGCAAGGATCGCACCAAGTAAAAAGGATTCGGACATTTGCCCAGTTCTTTTCATAGATATCACCGAAATTGTTTTGTTGGTACAATTCTATCACTTGCCGCGGCGGTTGTAAATGTGAATAATTTATAAATTAATACACAATTCCATTCAGAATTATATATATTTTTATATGCCGGCGTTTTATTGCTGCTCAATGGCGTTTACGGGGCAGGATTCCATTGCCTCTGCCGCGCTGCCTTCCTGCTCCGGCGGCACGTCGCCCTCTATTGCAACGGAAACACCGTTGTCATTCAGGCTGAACACCTCCGGGCAGATCTCTGTGCAGAGCCCGCAGCCAATGCAGTTTTCATTTACAAAATACTTCATAGTAAACCATCCTTTCCCACTTATTATATCTGGATTTTTCCGTTTTATGATTCACTTTCTTTCATAAGTGTAAAATATATACAATTTTGTAACCTCATTTTGACATGGATTTGACATAAAAACCGCAATTTCTTGATGAATGGTTGTTATTATCAAAACGCAATAAAAGAAAAGTGTAAAAAAACGGAGAAAGCGAAATGAGTATTTATTCCATATTTTCTTTGTTTGGCGGTCTTGCCCTGTTCCTTTACGGCATGAATATGATGGGGGATGGGCTTGAAAAGATCTCCGGCGGAAAGCTTGAGCAGATCCTTGAAAAAATGACGGATAAAACGTATAAAGGCGTGCTTCTCGGCTGCGCCGTTACGGCTGTTATCCAATCCTCATCCGCCGTAACCGTAATGGTGGTGGGCTTTGTCAATTCCGGCATTATGGAACTGTCGCGCGCCATAGGCGTGATCATGGGCGCCAATATCGGCACAACGGCAACGGCGTGGATCCTTTCCCTAACCGGGATAGACGGGGACAGCCTCATCGTAAATCTTCTGAAGCCGTCTTCCTTTGCGCCCGTACTGGCTGTTATCGGTGTTTTTCTGCTTCTGTTTTCCAAAAGTGACAAGCGCAAAAATATCGGCGGGATCATAGCGGGATTCGGCATTCTGATGATGGGTATGGAATTTATGAGCGATTCCATGAGCGGTCTGGCAGATAACCAGCAGTTCACCTCCATACTTTTGAAATTCAGTAACCCTGTTTTAGGCATTCTTGCGGGTATGATCCTTACGGCAATCATTCAATCGTCCAGCGCGTCCGTAGGCATTTTGCAGGCGCTCTCCCTCACGGGTGCAGTCTCGTTCGGCACAGCGTTTCCGATCGTTCTGGGGCAGAATATAGGCACGTGCGTTACCGCTTTGATCGCTTCGGTCGGCACAAATAAAAATGCAAAACGTGCGGCTATGGCGCATCTTTATTTTAATATTATCGGCGTTGTGCTTGCCGTTGCTTTGTTTTACGGCGGAAATGCCATTTTCCAGTTTGATTTTCTGCAAAACACGGTTATGCCGTCTCAGATCGCGATCATCCATTCCGTATTTAATATCTTTTCCACTTTGGTTATGCTGCCGTTTACCAAGCAGCTTGAAAAACTTGCCTATATGACCATTAAAGACGGTAAAAAAGGCAAAGAAGATGCCCCGGTTCTTTTGGACGAGCGTTTCCTTCTGACCCCCTCTTATGCTGTGGAGAAAAGCAGGGAAGTAACCGTTCAAATGGCAGATCTGGTTGAAAAAACGGCAATGACTGCTTTTTCTCTTCTAAAAAATTATAAAAGTGAAAAAGCAAGCAAAATCTCCGAAAATGAAAAGAAAACGGATAAATATGAGGAAATGCTGGAAACGTACCTTGTGAAAGTCAGCGCACTGCAGCTTTCGGATGAGGACAGTAAAAATGTTTTTATCCTGCACCACGCGATCGAAGATCTTGAAAAAATATCCGACTACTGCGAAGATATTTTAAAGATCAAAAAAAATATCAATAAAAAGAATATTATCTTTTCCGAAAAGGCGAAGTATGACCTTTCCGTTATGCTGGCTGCGGTCACCAAAATCATCAACCTTATGGTTGAGGCATTTAAAATGAACGATATCACCAAAGCGAGGGAGATTGAACCGCTGGAAGAGGTGATAGACAAACTTAAAAAAGAACTGAAAAACCGCCACCTGAAACGGATCGAGGACGGCTCCTGCTCCGTGGACCAGGGCTTTGTATTTCTGGATGTTATCAATGCGCTCGAGCGGATCGCGGATCACTGCGCCAGCCTTGCCGTTTCCATGATAGAACTGGAAAGCGGTGAATATAACGTGCACGAATACACGCGGGAACTGAAAGAAAGCGATAAGGAATTTGTTGAAAATCTGGATTCTTATCTTGAAAAATATTCTTTGAACTGAGATAATGATAGGGGAGGTGTGCCAGATGCCGCTTATTTATATTTTAGAAGATGACAACAGTGTGCGCGAACTGGAATCTTATGCGCTTCAGGGCAACGGATACGAGGTGCGCGGATTTGATCAGCCAAAGCCGTTTTATGAGGAACTGAAAAAAGAAAAACCGGATCTGATTGTGATCGATGTGATGCTGCCGGGCGAGGACGGACTCACAATAACAAAAAAACTGCGCGCAAGTTCGGATTTCAAACATGTGCCCATCGTTATGGTAACGGCAAAGGATTCGGAGATAGACGCAATCAAAGGGCTGGACAGCGGCGCCGATGATTATATTACAAAACCGTTTTCGGTTATGATCTTCCTTTCCAGAATCAAGGCTGTTTTACGGCGCTCCGGAGAACGGGACGAACGTAAAAATTATACCTATAAGTCTATCACACTGGATGATAAAAAACATAAAGTTTTCTCGTTTAATAAAGAAGTGGAACTCACTTTTAAGGAATACGAGATTCTAAAATATCTGATCCTCAACAAGGGCATTGCCGTTACCAGGGAGCAGCTTTTGAATAAAGTGTGGGGGTATGACAGTGAAAGCGAATCCCGCACAGTGGACAGCCATATTCTTACCCTCAGAAAAAAACTCGGCGAAAGCGGTTCGCTGATTGAAACGATCCGCCACGTCGGATATAAGTTAGGTGATTGATTTTGACCGGCAGAATGACAGGTAAACTCTTTAATACGATCTTGATAGCGGCGGTGAGTTCCGTTTTGGTGACCATTGCCGCTTTCGGCATTTTTTATGCCGTGTATCTGAAAAACGAGATCGGCGCAGACGGAAAAGAGGTGCTGTTGTTTTCCGTGGTAACGGCGATCCCCGTGCTGGCGGTTACGCTGATCATCTCCTTTGCCGCGGCGTTTATTCTTTCAAAAATCCTGTGCGCGGATATTGAAAAAATGGGCGATGATATTGAGCACATCAGCAAAAACTGCCGCTATAACGAATTAAAACCGTTTGCGGATAAGATTCAGATACAGCTGGATGAAAAAGAAAAACTGCTGAATATGAAAAAACGCTTTACGGCAAATGTTTCCCATGAATTAAAAACGCCGCTGACCTCCATCTCCGGCTATGGGGAGATGCTGCAGAGCAATATGGTGCTGCCAAAGGATGTGCCGGAGATCGGCGGTATCATCTATAAGGAATCCCAGCGCCTGATCAATCTTACACATGATATTATTCAGCTTTCCCAGTTGGAGGAATACGATTATAAACCGATCATTGATTATGTGGATCTGATGCCGGTTGTGAATTACTGCGTGGAGGCGCTTTCCGTAAAAGCCAAAAAGAAAAACGTAAGCATTCGGGTCAGCGGTGAGGAATGCCGTGTAAAGGGCACAAAATCGCTGATTGAAGAACTGGTTTATAATGTTGTGGAAAACGCAATAAAATATAACGTGGAAAACGGCAGCGTGGACGTGCAGGTGCAAAACGGTGAAACGTCCGTTTCCCTTTTGGTAAAGGATACAGGTATAGGTATACCTGAAAAATATCTTGACCGCGTGTTTGAACGGTTTTTCAGGGTGGATAAATCCCGCTCCAAAGCAACGGGCGGCACGGGGCTCGGCCTTGCAATTGTAAAGCATACTGCGGAATATCTGGGCGGCAGTGTATCTATCAAAAGCCGTGAAAATGAGGGTACTCAGGTTACAATAGAACTTGCGAAATAAATATTTAATAATTCCGTCAGGCAACTGCACTTGAAATCCTGCTTTAAATTTTGTATAATAGGCATTGTTTTGAATCAGGATCGAAGGGGAACGGATATGTCGATAAAACAGGGCGATTACTTAAAAAAGTTAAGAACGGAAAATCATCTGAGTCAGGAAAAACTTGCGGAAAAGCTGGGCGTTTCCAGGCAGTCCATTTCAAAATGGGAGCAGGGATATGCCGTGCCGGATACGGATAATGTGTTTAAACTTTCCAAACTTTACGGTTTGCCTGTGGATACGATCCTAAACTGCGGCGAAACAGACGGAATAAAAACAGATGCGCCTGCTGAAAATTCAGGCACGGCGGATTCTGCCAATACCAATGCTGCTTTTGCCGAAGAAAAGGCAGAGGAACCTCCAAAAAGGAAAAGGCGTTCCTGGATCTTTGCCGCCTATCCGTGTATTGCCGTGTTTGTGATGGTGGCGCTCGGCGTTCTCAACAGCAGTTTGTGGAAATCTTCGTGGATATGCCTGCTTACGATTCCGCTGTTTTACACCGGGATCTTCGCTTATGAAAAGAAAAATCTGCTGATCTTTTGTTATCCTGTAGTTGTGCTGATCCTGTTTTTTATCGGCGGTTTCCATTTTGGTCTGTGGCATCCTTTATGGATTTTGTTCCTTACGATACCGATTTATTACATCGGCGCGGCAGTTTCGGTTAAAAATAAGAAACATAAACATTAAAAAAGCGCTGCTTGGAGCAGGACGGAATAGATTGTTTAAAAGTGAATACATATATAAAGACAAAAATCGCTTGGAGAGGGAAACGATTTTCCGCATAACCAGGCGGTTTTTCTATTTGTTTTGCTGTGTAAACCCAAGTTGCGGCAGGTGTAAATCAAAGTTTCTTGTTTTTGCGGCACGGCTTTGGTAGGATGGGATCGCAGCAAAGCAAAACGGCTGAAAACACATTTTTGATTACTTTATAGGAGAGCGAGAACAATGTCTGTTTATAAAAAAGAAACATTTGGAATTGCAAGAAAAATCGTGTCCAACATGACTGCCCAAAGCTGGGAGGAGATCCCGCACATCACCTCAAGCTATGAGGCGGATGTTACGGAATTGATGCAGTATTATAAAAAACTGAACGAAGGCGTAACAGATCATAACGACAAAATCACTATCAATACCGTGGTGCTTAAAATTATATGCGAAGGGCTGAAAGCCGCGCCTAAAATGAATACCACGCTTGAATTTAACCGAAAACTTGTGCGCGGCACATTGGTGTATCACAGTCAGATCGATGTTTCCATGCCGATGATCCTGAAAACGGGCGAGATGATGACGGTCAATATGCACAATCTTGGCAATAAATCTCTTTTGGAGATTGCCCACGCGGTCAACGATACGGCAAGGCGTGCAAACAACAGCAATATGAATGAGGCAATGTATGAAGTTTCGCTGGACAATACGTTACAGGGGCTGAAAGAAGGAAAGATCGCGCAGGCAATATGCCGCCTTTACGGCTCCAAGATGCCGGGTAAACATCAGGTGCACAATCTTACCGGTAAGGCAAAAAGAGAGTATTACAGCATTTCCGCAAAGGATCGGCTCACAAAACACGATATTGAGCAGGGCACAACAACGATCTCCAATTTCGGTTCCGTTTACCGCGGGCAGAAAGGCGAATGCTTCCTGCTGGAGATCATACCGCCGCAGACCACTGCCTTTGCCGTAAGCGCTGTGCAGGATAGACCTATGGTGGTAAAGGATGAAAACGGCAATAAAAAGATAGAGATCCGGCAGGTTATGCCGATCACCGTGGCAATAGACCACCGCGCGCTGGATTTCGGGGATTGCAAACCGTTTTTTGAAAGGCTGGATGCAATCTTTGCGGATCCCAAAATCATTTTGAAATGGCGCGAGAACGCATAGCGGAATATGTAAAAACACGGCGCAGATGCTCTGCACCGTGTTTCAGACTGTCGATAAAATCGGCAGGAACGTGCAAATCGGAATTTAAAAATAGATTTTGTTTTCTTGCACATTAATGTCAATCATAAAATCGTTTCCATAAGACAGAATTTAGAAAAGAATAAAAACCGCACAGTTGTGCGGTTTTTTGCACTTTCTGCCTCGTCGGCACAAGTTGCATATCATTCGCCCTGCCCCCAGCGGCAGGTCTTATTCATTCCACTGTGCCTCCTCTCCCCAAAAAGTTGTAAAACTTTTTGGGGACCCCGATAAGGGGGTACCTATGTACGTCCTCCCTCGCAAAATGCAAAATCCTGCTCGCTTTCTCGCAGTCTCCTCAGCGTGTAGAACTGCATTTTTTTCTAAATGAACACCTTTTTCTACACGCTGAAACACGGCGCAGATGCTCTGCACCGTGTTTTTTTTATTCTATCTGAAAATGGATGAGACTGCGGCTGCAATCTGATCTGCTGCGGATGCAGCGGTAGGCAGATTTTGAATGCTGTCATAAGCATTCGGTATGACAACGCCCACAACTATAAAAAACACAACATAGATCAATACGACTAAAACAACGTTGATAATAAAACTCGCAAGCGCGCATTTGCCGCATGCTTTTGCTGTTTTTGGTTTCGTGTCTTTTTCCGTTAGGTAAATCACAAGCCCTGCAAGCGGTATAAACCAGGAAAGCACGGCAAGCCCCGCGTTTGCTTTCTGTTCTGCCGGCGGGTAGGGTGGATAATAGGGTGGATAAGGCGGATAATACTGCGGCGGCACATTCCCGTAATTCGGCGGCATAGTATATCCGTTTTGCGGCGGAACATTGCCGTAAGGCTGCTGCGCATAAAAATTCGCGTTCGGCGGAATATTGCCGCCGGGCTGTGCACCGTGGTTCTGCCTTTGATCAGGCGGTATGTTTTGTGCCTGCTGCTTTTGTTGCTGCGTATCTTGCGCTGGCTGCGCCGTGTTTTGAAAATCTGCCTGCGTATTTTTTACCGGTTCGTTATTCGGTGCGTAATATTCATCTGCCATAATATCAAAGCCTCCTTTTGCTTTTTAATTTGATTTAGGATGTTTTTAAAAGATAAAGCGGCACTGTAATTTACAGAGCCGCTTTGTAAATTTAAATTTGCATTATTATTTTATTCGTAAAATTCGTAATATGTATCATCATATGAGTAATCATATGAATCATCGTAATCATAAAAATCACTGTAATATGAATCGTCTTCATATGAATAATCGTCAGCAGCTGAGAATAATGCCGCGCCTGCAAAAGCATAAGATGCTATTATTATGATGATGTTTAAGATGAAACTTACAAGCGCGCAGATACCGCTTGTTTTAGCGGTTTTCGGCCTTTTATCCTTCTGGGTAAGAAAGATGATGAGGCCGGCAAGCGGAATGAGAAAAGAAAGTATGGCAAATCCAACGCTTGCTTTCTGCTCCTGAGGGGGTTGGTAAGGCGGATAAAACGGCTGGTTCGGCGCCTGCTGATTATACGGCTGCTGGTAGCCCTGCTGCGGCGGAGCTTGGTAATTTTGCTGCTGATAATTCTGCTGCGGCGGAGCCTGATAGTTTTGCTGCTGATAGTCCTGCTGCGGCGGAGCCTGATAGTTTTGCTGCTGATAATTCTGCTGCGGCGGAGTCTGGTAACTCTGCTGCTGGTAGTTCTGCTGTTGCGCATCCGCGTTTGGAGCCTGCTGATCCTGCGGTGCGTTTTGCTGCGGTTTGGGCTCGTTTTGAGGTATGTTTTGGTTGTTATATTCGTCTGCCATGATTTTGCAAACCTCCTCTCATTAATGTAATTTCATAATAACATATATATGTTGTTACTGTCAATACAATGTATGATAAAAAAATAACAAAACGGCGCAAAGTGTATCAAAAAAGCACGGTCTTGTTCAGTAGGACGGTGCTTTAGGCTGCCGATAAAGTCGGCAGGAACGTGCAAATCGGAATTTAAAAATAGATTTTGTTTTCTTGCACATTAATGTCAATCATAAAATCGTTTCCATAAGACAGAATTTAGAAAAGAATAAAAACCGCACAGTTGTGCGGTTTTTTGCACTTTCTGCCTCGTCGGCACAAGTTGCATATCATTCGCCCTGCCCCCAGCGGCAGGTCTTATTCATTCCACTGTGCCTCCTCTCCCCAAAAAGTTGTAAAACTTTTTGGGGACCCCGATAAGGGGGTACCTATGTACGTCCTCCCTCGCAAAATGCAAAATCCTGCTCGATTTCTCGCAGCCTAATCAGCGTGTAGGACTGCTCATTTTTCTATATTTATACCTTTTTCTACACGTTGAAGCACCGTCCCGAAGGACGGTGCTTTACTCTTTTAAGCACTTTGTTAGTTTTCCGTGTCCAGCGTGCCGGCAAATTTTGCGTCATCTATTTCATACGGTTCATAATTGGAATTCTGCCAAACTTTAACGTAATCCACCAGAAATTCGCTTTTGTTCTCTGTGTCAAACGCGCCGATCTTCTGGCCGTGCGGACCCCATTCATCTCCTGCGTCTATCTCACAGGTCAGACGCAGAAATTCTTTTACATGGGAAACGCCGCCTGCGGTTGTTGCCCATGTTGGGTTGCCGTCAATATAAAATACATAGTATTCGGGAGTCCATTTCAGCGCGTAAGTATGCCAGCCGTCATACAGATCCTGTTCCAGATCCGTGATGTATGCCTCTGAGTCGGCAAAGTCGCCGTAGCCGTTCCATAAAAGCGCGTGCCCCATTTTGCTGGTTTTGCTGCGCCTGAACGCGCTTTCAAACACGTCGATCTCTGTTCCGTCCACGCCTGCCGCCGCCGGTTTCCTCATGTTGGAGGATTGCAGCCAAAACGCAGACCACATGCCGTCAGCGTCCGGCATTTTGGCGCGCACTTCAAAATAGCCGAATGCCTGCGCAAACAGCAGCTCGTCGCTTTGCCCTTTGTTGCTGTTTTGGTCGCCCACAACGCGGCGTGTTTCAATGCCGCCGGTAAAGCGGCCTTCTGAAGGGCAGTCTCCGCCGCAGGAATGGTTGTTTTCATATTGTGAGGTCACCACCAGATTACCGTCTCTGATGGATACGGCGTTCGGGCACCACCAGCAGGATTCTTCCGGCTTATCAGGGTCATTGCTCTCCCATCTGATCGCGTGCGGCGAGGTGGTCCAGATCTCACGGCTGCCGCTGTAGTTTTCGCCGATTTGTATACCTTCGTTCAGTTGGCTGCCGTCAAATCCGTCCTTAAACACCATATACCAGCCGTCTTCGCCAAGTTTCGGCAAAGACAGATCAAAGCCTTTGTCTTTCCATCCTGTGTCCTGCTTTTCGGCAGCGCAGGAGCACAGCATCAGCGCCGTCATCCCAAACGCAAGAGCGCCGCTCAGAACCTTTACAAATCGTTTCATAATACCCTCTCCTTTATTATAAAACTATAAAATTGTATTTCAAAAAGCCGGTTTTCAGCTCATTGAATATATATCCTTTCCGCTTACAAGGCCTATGCCGGCAGGGCCGATCTCCTTGTTAAGCGCGCTGTAAAACATATAATATCTGCCGTTTGCATACAGCAGGGAAGAGCGGTAAAGCCCCATATTGTCAAACGCGTTTGGTGCATCAGAGTGTGCAAAGATTTTTTGCGCGTCAGAGTAATGGATATTGTCCGCCGAAAAAACGTAGTACAGATCCATATGCCTGTATTTTTCCTTGGATTTCGGGTCATAAGCGGAAATCAGCGCCTCATATCCTTTGGCTGTGTGGATCACGTCAACATGCCAGTTTTTCAGTTTTTTATTGCTGTAGTTGATTTTTATGCTGCGTATCTTTTTCCAGTTTTTACCGTCCTTACTTTCCCGGTAATCCAGCGCGTGGCCGGCATTCTGGTCCACAGACCACATTTTGTAGACGCCGTTTTCATAGATCAGCGCAGGGCTCAGGAAATCGCATTTTCCAATCTCGCCGGTCAGCATATCTTCTGCTTTGCTCCAGTGCACGCCGTCTTTGGTTGTTTTTCTGCGCAAAACGGTTCGGCAGTTTGGCTTGTCATAAAACCGCCACCAGCATTCCAACTGCTTTGTATCTGTATTGTATACCAATTCCGTATCGGAATTATAAACTTTATAAGGCGCGTGATTTTCCGGCTTTGGCTCCAGCGGATTGGAAAAGCCTTTCGGCGCGCACCATGTTTTGAGGTCGTTGCTGACTTCTATATGCGGATTTTCCCAGCAGTCTTCGCTGTTTTTATACGGCGTATACGCGCACCAGTATTTATAGCCGTTAAACCCCTTTTCAAAATATACAACAGAGGGATGATAATTGTATAAATTACCGTATACGTTTTTAAGATCCAGCGGTTTGGAGGCGTTTTTATTGGCGTTTTGTATGTAAATACGGCAGTTTGTCCATGTGCCGTTTGCTCTTGCGGTTATGATTGCCGCGCCGGCAGATTCGGCTTTGATGATGCCGTTTTTTACGGAAACGGTTTTCTGGTCGCTCGTTTCCCACTGCACCTTTGTGCTTTTGCTTTTTAGTTTTTTGCTTAGATCCAGGGACTCGCCCGTATTCAAAGTATAGCTCGGTTCTTCAAAAGCAAAGTTCTCCTCCGTTTCTATGGCGGTGATCTTTAAGACTTTGCTGCATTTTCCGGCGGTTACGGTGATCTGCGCATTCCCGCTTTTCAGTATACAGATCTTTCCGTCCTGCACTTTTGCCACGGATTCATCACTGCTTGTGATCTGCACGGGGTCTGTGGAATTGAAAGGAAAAACGCGGGCGTTCAGTTCTATGTTTTCCCCCGCCTTTGCGGTAATGCTGTTCCTGTCCAGTTCTATGGATTGTGCGCTGATCTTCTCTTCGCCGATATCGCGCAGGGAATCTTTCTTTACAAACCCGGTCTTGAGTTTGCCGTTTTCACTGTACATGATCTTTACCCAGCCGCTTTTTTCCGCCAGAATGATCACTTTTTGATCTTTTGCCAGTTTCCCGCCATAAAGTGAGAGATAAAAGGGGTAATCCAAGGCGTTTTCACTGTTTGTGATATACGCTTCTTCCCGTTTTTCGCTGCCTGCCTGTATGGTGTTGTAACTTTGCAGTTCAAAATGTACACAGGCAAAGGCGCTTACAGCGCCCGCTATAAGCAAGGCGCAGCCTATTGCCGCTGCTGTTTTTACCCTGCTTTTTTTGCGCCATTTTACTTTCCTTTTCATTATATTCCTTCCTTTGCTGTTTTCAAGTTAAAAGATTGCCCGAACGGCAAGATCATCTATGACCCATTTGTTGTTTTCATATAGGAATTTTACAGAGGCATAACCGGTATCATCCCTGTTTTCAGAGGTGTTTTCGAATGTGTTGGAGATTTGGTAAGTATAGTCAAACGAAAAGTTTACCGCGCATTCGCCGCCGGAATTATATGCTGTTTCACTGCCTTCGCCGTAACTGCTTTTTAATTCGGCGCCCGTAATACCAAAATCGCTTACCTTTACATATTCCCCGCAGCAGGCAAGGCTGCTGCTGATTTCATCATACAGCGCATTTATGCCGTTTTGCCCGAAATCAGAGGAAAGAAGTGCCCGGTCGATTCCGTTGCCCGTGCCGCATGCGTGGTCGTACAGCGCGCCAACGGCGCTTTTTGCCGTTTCAAACAGAGCCTGAAACGCGTCTTCGCTGATCTTGTATGAGATGTAAAAATCCTCGTTTTCACTGTTTACGGAAACGGTTTGGGTATACTCCTGAAATCCGCTGCACTGTGCCTGGATTTCATATTCCCCGGCGATCATATAATCTGAATCAAATACGGCATAAGAGACTTCTTTTCCCGTTTTCGGATCCATCCCTTTTTCACTGCCGGCAGATGCCACTTCAACCGAGTTGATAAACAGTTTTGTGCCCTCGGGGGCGCAGATGTGCGCCCGGCAGATCAGTTTTTCACTGGGTATGATACGATAGGTGTCATACTTCCAAAAGCCGTCTTTCATTCTCTTCACTTTAAAACCGGCGGTCTGCCAGTTTCCGCTGCCGTCCAGATAATCGGCGGTGTAATACAGCATGTCTCCGTCTGCTTTTGCCGGCTCAATGAGAATGCTTTTTGCCTCAGCGCCGGCAAGTGGTATGTCATCCGGATGCGCGGATATGTATTCATAAAATGCCTCGCGGGTGATGTAGGGCGAATCAAACGCGGGTAAAAATTCAAAAGCGCTGTCCCAGTCCTGTTCGGATACGGCTTCGGCGTAACGCTTTACAAATTTTTCCGGGTTGTGTTTTACGGAAACCAAAGGGTACACCGTTAGCGTAACGACGGCCGCAATCAGGATAGCCGCGGCGATTCCGGCAATCAGGCACAGTTTTTTCTTTTTTCCTATTTTGTTTTCTTTCTCAAAACCGCCGTTTTGCGGCGCCGAGTTTTTTTCGTTATTAAGGTGTTTTTCCGCCTCAAAAATATCAAAATTAATTTGTGTATCTGCCATAAAGATCCCTGATATCTACTTTTTTTTGCATAAACCGGTAAATCCGTTATGCAATTTTCATCATAATATATAAACCGCCTTTTTTCAACTTGGTGATTAAATCTTAATACAATCTTAATAATTGCGCAAACCGGTGCATATGCAATTGAATTTTTATTTTTTTCTGCTATAATAATTAATAATTCAATTCGTTTGAAAGGGGGCTTTGAAAATGAGTTCAAAAGAATATTTTATCTATCTGCTTTCCTGCTGGCTCAATAAAGAAAAGCCCCGCGGCAGCGAGGAAACGAAGTGGGCGGAGATCCTTGCCCTTGCCGAGCGCCACGGCGTTACCGCTGTAATTGCAGGCAAGATAAAAGAACTCCCGCACGGAAGCAGGCCCAAGGGCAAACTGCTGTCTGCTTTTGAAGAGCGCCTTGCCGATTCTTACCGGGATTATGAGATCAAAATGCGCGCAATGACCCGCCTTATTGAAACGCTTTCACAGGCGGGAATCGATCATTTGCTTGTAAAAGGCGCGGTGCTGCGCTTTTTGTACCCCTCCCCTCAGTTGCGAACCAGTGGGGATACGGATGTTGTGGTGCGCCCCCATGAATATGAAAATGCAATTGAAGCGCTAAAAAACGCAGGTTTCCGAATTGATTTTGTAAAGCAGTATTTTTCTCAGATTGCCTATGGCGGTGAACTTTTTGACCTGCATACGGAATTGGAAAGCATTAATGTGCAAAGTAAGATCTACTATTCCACCTCGTTTGAGGATATAAGTGAAAATACCGGCCACACTTATAAGCTGAAGCCGATCTATCATCTGCTTTATATTATCACCCATATTGCCTACCATCTGAAAAACGGGGGAGCCGGTGTGCGCATGATTATGGATGTGGATGCGCTTTTGCGCTATTACCCGAATATGGATATGGCAAGATTTACAGCGCTTTGCGATAATATCAAAATTAAAAACACGGCGCAGGCGCTGATTGCCCTTTCCAAAAAATGGTTTAAAACGCCCGTTGCTGTGGATTATACTTTTGAGGATACGGATGAGCAATCCCTTTATCAATACCTTTCGGGTATTCTTTTATCCGGCGGCATTTTCGGTGATCCGCTCGGCAGTGATGCGCGGGATCCGGCTCAAAACGGGGAGGAAGGCATAAACACCGGAAATAAACCTTCCGCAAAATCATTCTTGAAACGCTTTATCGGGCGTTTGTCCTCTGCGAAAAAGGCAAACGGCAACAACTTTGAAAAGCAGGATATGTCTTTTCGGTATTCAGAAATCCTGTCTGAACTTCAGATAGAGGAAAATCACCATTATGATTAGAAATAACGTAAAATAACAGAAAAACGCCTGAACGGTTGCGCAGGCGTTTTTATTTTATGTTTTATTTTATATAGATTAATTACTACTTATAATCGTGTATAGTTCTTCCGGGCTGTTCGCCGTAAAATCCGCGCCGGCGTTTTCCAGTTCTCCGGGGGACGCGTATCCGTAAAGAACGCCTATAGATCTTAATCCGGTTTTCTTGGCGCCTTTTATATCGTGTTCCCGGTCGCCGATCATCACAGCATGTGCACGGTCGAGTATGCCAAGCGTTTCAAGCGCGTATTCAATGACATGTGCTTTTTTGCTGCGGGTGTTGTCCAAATTAGAACCGGCAATCAGGTCAAAATAGGAATCTATTTCAAAATGTTCTGCAATCTGAACGGCAAATGTCTCCGGTTTGGAGGTGGCAATAATCAGCGTTTTGCCGTCTGCTTTTAGTTTTTGCAGTAATTTAGGTATTCCGCTGTAAACTTCGTTTTCAAATATGCCGTGCGGCACAAAATATTCCCTGTAATATTCAACCGCCTTTTGCGCCTTTTCTTTTGAAAATCCATAGAATTTCATAAAAGATGATATAAGCGGAGGCCCTAAAAATTTTCTGAGTTTATTATCGTCGGTTTCATCTATGCCGAATTTTGACAGCGCGTATTTAACGGAATTTGTAATTCCCGGCGCGGCGTCCGTCAGCGTGCCGTCCAGATCAAAAAGAATAGATTGGAACATAATTTACCTCATTTTAAAACTGATCAGTGCATGTCTTCCAGCACGGCGTGGGCGCATTTAATTCCGTCAACGGCGGCGGAAACTATGCCGCCCGCGTATCCCGCGCCCTCACCGCACGGATATACACCCCTCACGTTGCACTGGCAGAATTCATCCCGCAGGATGCGGACGCTGCTGGAACTTCTGGTTTCCGGTGCGGTCAATACCGCGTCATACAGATTGAATCCGTTCAGTTTTTTATCCATTTCCACAATGGCGCTTTGCATCGTTGCCGTTACTTTCTGCGGCAGGCATTCCCTTATGTCCGTAAGCGTAACGCCCGTGGGGCAGGTGGGTTCCACGTTTCCCAGCTTTCTGCTCTCTTTCCCGGCAAGAAAATCGCCAACCAGCTGTGCCGGCGCTCTGTAATCGCTGCCGCCCAGCAAAAACGCTTTGTGCTCAATCTCTTTCTGGTAATAGATCCCTGCAAGCGGATGATCGCTGGGAAAATCTTTTGGTTCAATGCCAACCAAAAGCGCGCTGTTTGCGTTTTTGCCGTCACGCGCAAGGGAACTCATGCCGTTTACTATTACACCGCCTTTTTCGCTTGCCGCCGCAACCACGGTGCCGCCGGGGCACATGCAGAATGTGTATGCGCCGCGCTCGTGCAGACCGTGGCAGGAAAGTTTATAGTCCGCCGCTCCAAGCTTGGGGTGCCCTGCAAATTTTCCGTACTGCGCTTTGTTGATCAGGCTTTGCGGATGTTCTATTCTTGCGCCTACGGAAAACGGCTTTTGTATGATCTCAATGCCAAGGTTATACAGCATTTCCACCGTATCTCTCGCGCTGTGGCCGATTGCCATAATAATGCTGTCCGCCTCCATATCAAAGGTTTCCCCATGGTGCGTGTATGTTATGCCCTGAATGAATTTGTTGTAAACGATCAGTTTTTCCACCCGGCATTCCAAGCGTACTTCGCCGCCCAGGGATTCGATCTTTTTGCGAATATTTTTTACAACAACGGCAAGCCGGTCCGTGCCGATGTGCGGCTTGGAAGAATAAAGGATCTCCTCCGGCGCGCCGGCTTCGTAAAGTTCCAGCAGCACTTTGCGTATAAACGGGCTTTTAATTCCCGTTGTCAGTTTTCCGTCTGAAAAAGTTCCGGCGCCGCCTTCGCCGAACTGTACGTTGGATTCCTCGTTCAGCACCCGGTCTTTCCAAAATTTATCCACGTCTTTCTGCCTTGCCTCTATTGCTTTGCCGCGCTCAAAGATAATGGGGCGCAGCCCTGCTTCGGCAAGGATCAGTCCGGCAAGCATCCCCGCCGGCCCGAATCCCACAATGACCGGGCGGAATTCGGAAACACGCCTGTTTTCCGGCATTTCGTAGTGATACGGCTTTACAAGAGAAACTTTGTTTGATCTGCATTTGGATACGATCTGTTCTTCGTCCAGCGTGATCTCGCAGTCCACGCTGTAAGAAAAATGGATATCTTCTTTTTTCCGCGCGTCAACGCTTTTTTTGTATATTGCCAGGTTTTTAATATATTTTTTATTTATTTTCAAAATTTTTGCCGCTTTGGCTTTTAAAAGTTCTTCACTGTCATCCAGTTCCAGCCTTATCTCGTTAATTCTTATCATTTTAAACACACTTTCGCTATATCGTTTGCGGCTGTCAGCCCGCTGTGCCAGGCAAAATCCAGATTAAGTCCGCCGCACGCAAACTGCCTGTCCAGAAGTTCACCGCAAATATAAAGTCCTTTCACCTTTTTGGATTCAAAACTGCGCTCCACTTCGCTTAAGGGGATTCCGCCGCTTGTGATCTGCGCAAAGTCAAAGCCCTTTGTGCCTGTCAGGATCAACTGCCAGTTTTTGGCTGTGTGCGCCTGCATCTGCGCATTGCTGTTTGCCTGTTTCTCCGTAATGGCGGAAAGTTTTGTGCCGAGTATGCCTTTCAGATCGCCGAATCGGCGGATGTGCGCCAGCACTTCGCTTTCGCTCAGTTCCGGAATCAGATCAAGCACGGCAAGGCATTTCGGCTGTTTTCCGCCGGCAAACGCTTTGGAAACGGTTTCGGAAACATTCATCACCGCAATCCCGGAAAGTCCGTAATCTGTAAACAGCACTTCGCCGTATTCCGCCGCTGTTTCTTTGCCGTTTATAAGAATTTTGATGCCGCACCTTGTTCGCGTGCCCTTTAAAGTCCGCGGATATTTGCTTGATGAAGTTAGTTGCACAAGGGCAGGAGAAAGCGGCGTAATACTGTGCCCGAGCGTCTTTAATAAAGCGTAGCCGCTGCCGTCCGAGCCAAGCGCGCTCTGCGCCTTTCCTCCCGCCGCCGCAACAACAAAGTCCGCCTTGAAATCGCCTTTTGCGGTTTTTATCAGAAATCCGCTTTCGCTTTTGGTTATGGATTCCGCCCGGCAGTCCGTTAGGATCTCCACACCCAGCCTTTTACAGGCGTCAAGCAGAACGCTCAGCACCGTTTCCGCTTTCAGGGAATAGGGATATACTCTGCCTTCCTCAAGTTCTTTCAGCATAAGACCAAGGCTTTCAAAAAAACTTTTCACTTCCGCGTAATGCTCTGTGGCAGTGTTGGTTATGTTGCACCGCCCGTTTCCCGTGGCAAGTATCTTTTTGCCCGGCTTTTCAAGGCGCTCCAAAATATAAACTTCTGTATCTTTGCTTTTCTGTTTTAATTTTATTGCGCACGCAAGCCCTGATGCGCCCGCGCCTATAATGATTACTCTTGTGTTCATAGCGGCTCCGATACACTGTATATATGTGTCTTGTTATTTGTTCGTAAATATAATATATTAAATTAATCATAAATGCAAACTTTTTTTGCGTTTGTACTTGACTGTTGCCTTAAGTTGTGGTATAGTAGCAATACCTCAAAAAGGGGTTAATTTTTTTGCCCTTTTTTAATGCGGCGCTGTTCTTACCGCAAGAGGGAGATTTAATATCGAAAGAAAAACGGAGGTGCTCAAATGAGAGTTAAAGTTACTTTAGCTTGCACTGAATGCAAACAACGCAATTACAACACAATGAAAAACAAAAAGAACACACCGGACAGACTGGAAATGAATAAGTACTGCCCGTTCTGTAAAAAGCATACGCTGCACAGAGAAACCAAGTAACGGAGGATTAAAATGGCTGATAAAAAGACTTCAAATGCCGAGGAGAATAAAAACGTTAAGGCTGAAAAAGCTGACAGCGCTAAAAAATCTTCCGCCAAGGCAGAAAAGAAAAAGTCAAAGAAAAAGAATCCGTTTAAATCCGCCGGCAAGTTTTTCAAAAGCGTAAACGCAGAGCGTAAAAAGGTAGTTTGGCCCAAGGCAAAAGAAACGTTAAGGAATTCGCTTATCGTTCTTGTTGTTGTTATCATCGTAGGCGTTGCGATCTATGCAGTGGATTCACTGCTTGCGCTCGGCCATAGGGAAACCAAGCAGCTTGCAGAACCTTCAACTTCTGTTTCGGAAACGGTAGAGGATACCACCGCTGCGGCAGATACCGATACTTCGGCTGATACCACAGCTGCATCCGAAACACAGGCGGCTGAATAATGCCGGAATTCAATTTTCGGAGGCTCATTTAATGGAAGAAGCAAAATGGTATGTTGCCCATACTTTTTCAGGATATGAAAATAAAGTTGCAAGCAATATAGAGACCGTTGTGGAAAACAGAAATCTCCACGATCTGATTCAGGAAGTCTCTGTTCCCACCGAAACGGTTGTAGAGATCAAGGATGACGGCACCAAGAAAGAAGTGGAAAGAAAGATCTTTCCCGGTTACGTTCTTGTGAAAATGGTTATGACGGACGATACTTGGTATGTTGTCAGAAACATCAGGGGCTGCACGGGTTTTGTAGGCCCGGAAAGCAAACCTGTTCCGCTTACGGAAGAAGAAGTGCGCAAACTCGGCGTAGAAAAGGTAAGCGTAAAGGTCAATTATGCTGCCGGAGATATGGTCAATGTAATAGACGGCCCGCTGGAGGGCTATTCCGGAACTGTTGAAAGCGTGGATGTGCCCAACAACAGCGTTCGTGTGCTGATCTCCATGTTTGGCAGGGAAACCTCTGTTGAATTTGAACTTGACCAGCTTGAAAAGGCAGAAGACTGATCATTAATTAAGGTAATTCGCGGCAGTGCCGCTGATTATGCGCCGCAAGGCGCGTGGGAGGGGAGCGTTTCCCCGCCATACCACAATTTTTAGGAGGAAAAAATAATGGCTCAAAAGGTAGTAGGTTTAATTAAACTTCAGATCCCCGCAGGCAAAGCAACTCCGGCGCCGCCGGTTGGCCCTGCACTTGGTCAGCACGGTGTGAATATCCCGGCGTTCACAAAGGAGTTTAACGAAAGAACAAAGAATGACGCCGGCCTTATCATTCCCGTTGTAATCACGGTTTATGATGACCGTTCTTTTACTTTCGTAACGAAAACACCGCCCGCAGCAGTTCTTATCAAAAAGGCATGCGGCATTGAAAAGGCTTCCGGTGTTCCCAATAAGGATAAGGTTGCCACAATCACAAAAGCACAGGTCCAGCAGATTGCTGAAACAAAAATGCCGGATCTTAACGCGGCTTCCCTTGAAGCGGCAATGAGCATGGTTGCAGGCACAGCCCGCAGCATGGGTATAGTAGTAGAAGACTGATTCCCTTGTGGGAGGAAAAATCCGATCAACCACTGGAGGTAATTGATTATGAAACACGGAAAAAAATATTCTGACGGTGCTAAACTGATAGACCGTAATACATTATATGAAAGCGCAGACGCGCTTGATCTTGCAGTGCAGACTGCAAAGGCAAAGTTTGATGAAACCATCGAAGTGCATGTTCGTTTGGGTGTGGATTCACGTCACGCAGACCAGCAGGTTCGCGGCGCCGTAGTTCTTCCGAACGGAACGGGTAAAGACGTAAGAGTTGCCGTATTCGCAAAAGGCGATCTTGCAAAGGCTGCAGAGGCTGCCGGTGCAGATGTTGTCGGCGATGCGGATCTTGTTCAGAAGATCCAGAGCGGCTGGATGGAATTTGATGTTGCCATCGCAAGCCCGGATATGATGGGATTTGTCGGCCGTTTAGGTAAGGTGCTCGGTCCCCGCGGTCTTATGCCGTCTCCGAAAGCAGGCACGGTAACCACAGATGTTGCCAAGGCAGTTGCAGAGGCTAAGGCCGGTAAGATCGAATACCGTCTTGATAAATCCAATATTATTCACTGCCCGATCGGCAAGGCTTCTTTCGGCAAGGAGAAACTGCTTGAAAACTTCAACGCGCTTCTTGACGCGATCATTAAGGCGAAGCCCGCCGCTGCAAAAGGTCAGTACATCAGATCCTGTGCAGTTGCTGCAACGATGGGCCCCGGCATTCGTATCAACCCCAATAAGGTTGGCACTGCCGCTGCTGAATAATTTTCTTTTGGGTATTGACAAGGGCGTTGCCCTTGTGTTAAAATACTTTCGCTGTTCAACCAAAGACAGCAGGTGCCGCAAGGCGTAAGATAGATTGTTATCGCCTGCCGAGGAATGGGCATTTATGTTGATATACAGTGCGTTTCGCATTTTGTATGAAATGGATAAATGTTGTGCATTCCGTCTTTGCGGAATGCACTTTTTGTTTGGTAAACAGCCTTTAAAGTCCGCTTTTGCGGCAAATAATTTAGGAGGTACAGTTTATTCATGCCAAGCACAGTAGTTCTTGAAAAGAAAAAAGCGCAGGTTGAAGCGTTGGCTGAAAGAATCAAGGGCTCAGTAGCCGGTGTTGTTGTGGATTACAAAGGTATCAATGTAGAAGATGACACTAAGCTGCGTAAAGAGCTTCGCGAGGCGGGAATAGAGTATACCGTTGTTAAAAACTCTATTCTTAAAAGAGCCGCGGATGCTGCCGGACTTTCCGGAATGGATCCCGTTCTTGAAGGCACAACCGCTATTGCAACAAGCGCTGAGGATTATGTAGCATCAGCCCGCATTCTTCAGAAATATGCTGACGCTCATGATTTCTTTAATGTAAAGTCAGGCTATCTTGATGGTGAAGTGATCGAGCTTTCAAAGATCGAAGCACTTGCAAAACTTCCGTCAAGAGAAGTTCTTCTTGCAACAGTCTGCAACGTGTTCAATGCACCTATTGCTGCATTTGCGCGCGCGGTTCAGGCAATTGTTGACAAGGGCGGCGTTGAGGCCTGCGAGGGCGGAAACACCGAGGAGGCTGCTGCCGAAACAGAGGCCGCAGCAGAGGAAGCGCCTGCAGCAGATGCTCCTGAAGCAAACGAAGCAGAATAATCACATTTTAACTTTTCACTAAAATTTAATTCGGAGGAAATGAAAATGGCATCAGAAAATGTAACGAAAATCGTTGAAGAGCTTAAAACTCTTACTGTTCTTGAACTTTCAGAACTCGTATCCGCAGTTGAGGAAGAATTCGGCGTAAGCGCAGCCGCAGCAGTTGCTGTTGCCGCTCCTGCAGACGGCGGTGCCGCTGCAGCAGAAGAAAAGACCGAATTTGATGTTGTTCTTACAGATGTTGGCCCGAACAAGATTCAGGTTGTTAAGGCTGTTAAGGAAGCAACAGGTCTCGGCCTGAAAGAGGCAAAAGAGATCGTTGACTCTGCTCCCAAGACCATCAAAGAGGCTGTTCCCACTGCTGATGCAGAGGCTCTCAAGGCTAAGATCGAGGAAACAGGCGCAACTGTTGAACTCAAATAATTGTACCATCCAAAAGCAAAGCGGCATGCGCAAGCATGCCGCTTTTTTTGTTTTATGCCTAAAGAAAGGCTCCGGTCTGCGTTGTGTAAACCGGAACCTTTTTGTTTGTGGATTGAACAGAATGCCGTGTTGATTCGCTGCACGATTTCATGCACGTTTATCCCGTCGTCATAATCCGTATCAGCGCGTCCAGATCCTCTGCGGGAACGCCTGTGTCCACCAGGCAGTTATATGTTTTTTCGCTTAAGGTGTTGCCGTCGGTCTGCATGATCGTATTGTAATAATCCGATTCAAGCAGGTTTTCTACCGGCCTTTTTCCGCCGATGTTTCCAAAGTTAGAAAAAACATAGTCCTTTTGCAGTTCTTCTTCAGGCACGCCGAGGAGGGCGTTGATCATAAAGGCAAGCATGCCGGTGCGGTCTGTTCCTATATTGCAGTGGATAAAAAGCGGGTAATTTTCCTCCTTGGCAAGAACGGAAAAAACTTTTACAACCTGTTCTTTGTTATCCGCCAGCATATTGCCGTCCCATTCCATCGGAATGCTTATGTAGGCAACGCTTTCTCCGAGCGGGCTGTTTGTGATCCCGCCGTTCTCACTGTCGTCCACGAGGCGCACGTCAATTTCGGTTTTAATGCCAAGCTCCTCCAGCATCACGTGTTTTCCGCTCTCCGTGATCTCAATGTTTACATGATCAATATTGCTTTCATTCAAGCGCCCCGTGCGGAAGATCATGCCCTGTTTCGTAACGGTTCCGCTTTCCGTCTCGCGGCCGCCAAGATCCCTTGCATTGGTCACACCGTCTATGTAAAGATTTCTCGGCGCACTGGAATCGGTGGAAAAAGATGCAATTTCGCTTTCCTGCTCCCCGTCGCTGACCGTCCAGTAGTATTCTGTGCCGATCTTTAAATTGTACACAGAGTATTCCGTTTCGTTTGTAGAATAGGAAATAGCATCTGTCATATCCGCGTTTTCGCTGATGGAAAGCGTGAACTGTGCGTCGTCTTTGCCGTTGTAATCCCATTCAAACGCAATAGGTTTCGGCCTGCTTTTTTCGCTTTGGCCGTAAGCGTAAATGCCCACCATGGATGCGGACCCGTTGAGAAACATACGCTGGCTGAATGTGTGTATGCCAACCGTTTCTTCAACCGGTGAAACTGCTTTGATCACGGCAGTTTCGTTTTTACCCGCCGCACAGCCTGTAAGGAGGCAAAAAATCAATATGCATGCTGCCGCCGCGCTGATTACTTTTTTCAAATCATCACCACCCTTTCTGTATAGAACTTGCTTTCATTATATCAGATCTAAAATAAATTGCAATCCTTAGCAGTGCCGGCAAAAGAAAAGAGATCCTCAAACGTATATTGGATCTCTTTTCAGTTCTATTTGATTATTTCAGAGGGATCATCCGTCCTGCCCAAGATGTAATCCACGCTCGTTTTGTAAAAATCCGCAAGCGCAATCAGAATTTCGGGCGGAACGCTTCTTTCGCCGCGTTCGTAGTAGGAATATAGCCTTTGCGATATCCCGATGCCTTTTCCCACATTCATCTGTGTCAAATCATGATCTTCACGCAAGTCTTTTATTCTTTTAATGAGCATAACCAACACCTCTGCCTGTTTTCATTATTATATGACAGCTGTTTCAACACTATTGACGCGAGGAACATATTGTTCTATAATTAACATAGAAAATTGCATTTATAGAAAATACTTTTGTATAATTTCTTATTCCTACAAATTTTTTGTTTACAGGTTGTTATACTATCTGTGGCGCGGGGTGATTAGGTGAAACATAATATTTTTAAAAATGAAAAGGATTACTTGTTTTGCGTGGAAAAGCAAAGCAAAGACGGCTTTTATTTTGAGGCTAAGGCAAGAAGTCTTCACTCCGGCGCTTTTTATGATGTCCGCTTTGGGGGTAAGAAAAAATATCTCTTTTTTATCTTTAAAAATCATCAGTGGCATGTATATTTTATGGAAAACGATCTGCATTATCATCCTTCCGTGTTTAAAAGTGCGGAGGATCTGCTCCGCCTGGAAAGCGATATTCAAAGCGGCAGAGCGCAGCCGGATCGTTTTGTTTACGGCGCAAAGGTAAAAAAGTTCCGTTCACGCGGCGGTGCAAAAATTGATCTGCCGGATCCGCCTTTCCTGTTTCGTGGCGAAGCGAATACCCTGCGTTCTATGCATTCGGATTTTCTAAAAGGCAGATATCAGTATACTGCGGCGCCCAAATATCTTGTTGCCGCGCGGAAAACAAAATATGCCAATCCGGAATCGGCAAACAGCCTGTATCTTTTTGGCTGTAATAAGGACAGCGTTTATAAAAATATTTCTTCCGGCGTTCCGATCTGTGTTACCCATACCTATGAAAATGAAAAGGCGGTTGCGGTGCTGAAAGATAAGAACAGATACGGCATTATTCCATTGCAGCACTGCTTAAGTGTTTTGTAGATCCGTTTTCTTTCTGTTTGTTGCATATTTTTGCGTTCCTTGCTATAATACTTAGTTGAGGTGATCATTTTGAAACAGATCAATATTTGTGATCTTAAGGAAAATGCAGTGAAACTGATTCGTGATGACTGGGCACTTCTGACCGCCGCGGATGAAAACAAGGGCTCCTGTAATCCGATGACGGTTTCTTGGGGCGGAATCGGTGAACTCTGGGGCAAAGATACGGCAACCGTTTATGTTCGGGAAAGCCGGTATACCAAAACGCTGATAGATAAGGAAAATTATTTTTCACTTTGCTTTTTTGAACCGGAATTTAAAAAAGCGCTCAGTTTCTGCGGTTCGCACAGCGGACGCGATTGTGATAAGATCAAAGAAACGGGTCTTACGCCTGTTTATGATGAAAAGGCACCGTATTTTAAAGAAGCAAAGATCGTGCTGATCTGCAAAAAAGAAGCATGCCTTTATCTGGATGAAAAAAGTTTTATTGATAAAGAAATCATGCCAAAATGGTATTCAGATCATGATATGCATTATATATATTTTTCTGAGATAGAAAAAGTGTTGATTTCAGAATCGTTTTAGTATATAATATATATGCAACAGAAAGCGGTTGCATTTTTAGCGTAGCGTATGGGCCCTGTGCGACGGGATGCTACGAACCTTGTCAGGCGGGGAACCGAGCAGCAATAAGTGGATTATTCTGTGCGCCGCAGACAAGTCTGTACGTTACGTTAAGAATGCAACCGTGTTTTTTGTATGGATGAAAGGATGGTGTTATATGTATCAGGCGCTTTACAGAAAGTACAGGCCCAAGGTGTTTGCCGATGTGTGCGGGCAGGATCATATAACGTCCACCCTGCTCAATGAAATACGTGAGGGGCGTATATCCCACGCGTATCTTTTTACCGGCTCAAGAGGCACGGGCAAAACCACATGCGCCAAAATACTGGCTAAAGCGGTAAACTGCGAAAACAGTCAGAACGGCGAGCCGTGTAACGAATGTGAAATGTGCCGCGGACTGGATGACGGCACGATCTATGATGTTGTGGAGATTGACGCCGCCTCAAATAACGGCGTGGATAATATCCGCGAACTGCGAGAGGAGGCAAATTATACGCCCTCCCGCGGCAAATACCGCGTTTATATCATAGATGAGGTACATATGCTCTCCCAGGGCGCGTTCAACGCACTGCTCAAAACGCTGGAAGAGCCGCCGGCACACGTGATTTTCATCCTTGCTACTACGGAAGTGCATAAACTTCCCGCAACGATCCTTTCCCGCTGCCAGCGGTTTGATTTTAAACGCATCCAGCCGGAAACCATGGCAAAACGCCTGGAAGAAGTTGCCGGAATGGAAAACATTTCTCTTACGCCGGAAGCGGCTGTTCTGATTGCAAGAATTGCGGACGGCGGCATGCGGGACGCGCTTTCTATTTTGGATCAGTGCGCCGGGCGGGATGAGGAAGTCAGTGAAAAACTTGTTTCCGAGGTTGCCGGCATAGCAGGGCGTGAATCGCTTTATGAGCTTTCGAGTGCGGTTGCGGATAAAAACAGCGGCAATGCGCTGAATATTATAGCGGCACTGCATCAAAACAGTTATGATATGGAGCGCCTTTGTGTGGAAATGATCAACCATTTCCGCAATTTTCTGATCGTTAAAACGGTGAGCAAAAGCAGGGAACTGATTATCTGCACGGATGATGAATATGAGCGAATCCGCCAAAATGCCGCGCGCTTTTCTTTGCCTGCCGTGATCCATGCGCTCGATCTGTTTCAGGATACGCTTGTCAAGATCAAAGGCGGCGCGAATGCCAGAATCGAAATGGAAATGAGTTTCATCAAACTCTGTGAACCGAAGTTGGATGAATCTTCGGATTCCGTGCTGGAAAGGATCGCAGCGCTTGAAAACACTTTGAAGAACGGCGTGCCCGTTCGCAGGGATCCCGCTTTGCAGGAAATGCCGCAGCCTGTTGCCGCGCAGCCCGCAAAAGAAGAGAATATACCGCAGGCACCGGCGGAACGCGTAAACGATTCTGCACCTCAGGATTCGGATCCGGTGCAGACCGGTGCGGATATACCGGATCATGATAATGCAAAGGATGTGCCTGACCGGCAGGATAATGCCGTTGCAAAGCAACAGGCCGTGCAGCCTCCGGCAGGGCAGGCGCAAAGGCAGCCGGCGCTTTCTTCCGAACAAAGGGAATTTTCGCAGTGGGCGGATTTCATGGAGGAGATCTATAAAAAAGACATTGCGCTTTACGGCGTCCTGAGCGGTTCTGCCGGCTATACGCGCGGCGAGTATTTCCTGATAGACAGTAAAAATCCCGCGCTCAGGGAATTTATTAGGATCCCCACGCATTCCAAAACCATTAAGCAGGCGCTTTATGATGTAACGGGCGTTCATTATAAACTCGGTCTGTTTAAGCATAAAACAGAAGAAAGTAAAAAACGCGACCCGCTGGAGGATCTGATCCTGAAAGCCAAGGGCAGCGTGGATATAGATATTAATGATTAATAAATAAGGAGAAACTTATGAAAGCAAGACTTCCAAAGGGTATGGGCGGCGGCCCACAGAATATGCAGGCGATGCTTAAGCAGGCGCAGCAGATGCAGGAAAATATTGAAAAGAAAAAAGCCGAACTTGAGGAAAAGGATTATGTTGTTTCCTCCGGCGGCGGCATGGTGGAAGTAACCGTTTCCGGCAAGCATGAGATCAAGGCAATCGGTATCAATCCTGAAGTGGTTGATCCGGATGATGTGGAAATGCTGGAGGATATGCTGATGGCGGCGCTCAATGAGGCAATGCGTAAAATAGACGAGGACGAGGAAAGGGAACTGTCCGCAGTGACCGGCGGCCTGAATATTCCCGGCCTTTAATAACAGGTGTTGGCATATGGCATATAATTTGGCGCCTTTGCAAAATCTGATCGATCAGTTTGAACGTATGCCGGGAATCGGTCATAAAACCGCCCAGAGAATGGCGTTTTATGTTCTTGGATTAACGAAGGACGAGGCCAATGGATTTGCAAAGGCTATAACGGACGCGCATACAAAAATAAGGCAGTGCAGAATCTGCTGCGATCTTGCAGACGATGAACTCTGCCCCATCTGTAAGAGTGAAACAAGAGATAAAAGCATCATCTGCGTGGTGGAGGATCCGCGCGATGTTGCCGCAATAGAGCGCACGCACGAGTATAACGGTACCTATCATGTTCTGCACGGCGCTATATCGCCTATGGATAATATCGGCCCGGATCAGATCAAGATAAAAGAATTGCTTGCGCGCCTGAACGACGGCACTGTTGATGAAGTTATCATGGCAACGAACCCCACAGTTGAGGGCGAGGCAACGGCTATGTATATCAGCCGCCTTTTAAAGCCGATGGGAATCACCGTTTCGCGTCTCGCTTACGGCGTACCCGTCGGGGCGGATCTTGAATATGCGGATGAGGTAACGCTTTCCCGTGCGCTGGAAGGCAGAAGTGTGATCTGACGCATTTTAAAATGAAAGGAGTGACAGGCTTTGGATCCAAAAAAAGATACCATACAGGTCATAGCGAGAAACAAAAAAGCCTATCACGACTATTTTGTTTTGGATACGTATGAGGCGGGCATAGAACTTTACGGCACGGAGATCAAATCCATCCGCCGCGGCAGAGTAAATCTGAAAGATTCCTATTGCGGCGTGGATAATGGGGAAATGTTTGCTCTGGGGATGCATATTTCGCCCTATGAGCAGGGAAATATATTTAACAGGGATCCGATGCGCCGTAAGCGCCTTTTGCTCCATAAAAGGGAGATTTTGCGCCTGTTTCAGCAAAGCCAGCAGCAGGGTCTCAGCATCGTGCCGCTGGAGCTCTATATCAAAAACGGCAGGGCAAAACTGCAGATCGGGCTTTGTAAAGGTAAAAAACTTCACGATAAGCGTGAAACCGCCGCTAAAAAAGATGCGCAGCGCGCAATTGAACGCGCCATGAAAGAGCAAAGATAAATACGGGGATGAAAGGATTTCGACTGGGGCAAGGAGTCTTGGTAAGCATGCAGAGGAACTGCACCGCTTTAAAAGCAGTACCTTAAAATTAACTGACAACAATAGATCAGTAGCTTTGGCTGCTTAAGCAGCCTTCGTCCGCCCGATGAGTGCCGCGGCTTCGGAACGGGCGTCGTGTAGCGGCGAACATGAACGGGGGATCGGCTCGGCTCCCGTCAGGTATCAGAGCCTACCGAAGCGATAAGGCTGTTTGCTGCCGTATCGCCGGGGGAATCCCAAATAACAAACTAAGCATGTAGAAAGCCTTGATAAGAGGTTTCAGGACGCGGTTTCGATTACCGCCATCTCCACCATAAATCTGCGGTACGCCTTTGCGTGCCGCAGATTTTTAAATGCGGTAATCGAAACAGCCGTTAAGAAAACAGTCCGGTGGACTGTTTTTAGGCGCGGCGTGGCGATTGCGCAAAAACTTATCGGGCTCAGTTTCCGTCAGTTTTCCCAACTTATGCAGTTGAGCACGCCGCCGTCCTCGGATATCTCATTGATATTGATGGGGACAAGCGTTTTATTGAAAATATGGTTTGCCGCGTCAACCGCTTTTTTATCCATATCGATACCAAATACGGGCAGGAATATGGCGTTTTCCGTTTCTAAAAAATTAAGATAACAGCCTATGGCGCTGCCGCCCTTTGAATCAAAATAAGGAAAATTGTAGACCTCTATTCCATGATTTCTTAGAACCGTTTTAATATGCGCCTCCAGCCCGAACAGGGATTTGGATGCATTGCCGACCGCGGTGTTTTCACTTACAAATCTAACCATGCCGTCGGCATGACCGGTCATATCCGAACGAAGAGAGGGGATAATGATCACCCTTGCCTCCAGCAGTTTTTCCAATTCCCGCACCAGTTCGGCAGAAGAAAGTTTCGGATTTTCCTGAAAGATCCTGTCGCTGATAACAGCCGTTTCCTGCGCGGGGGAAAAGACGATATTGCCGCCGTCCAGATTGATATCGGAATAAATCAGGTTTTCAAGTGAAAGCGACGGCGCGATCTCTCTGCGATAGTCAGTGCGCAGTTCGGGGTTATCCTTAAGATAACCCGGCTCATACCGAAATGATATGTATTTTCCTGATTTCGTTTTAACCGGCATAAAATCCCGCAGCCAAATATCGCGTGTGCCGTCAAGTAATTTATACTGAACACCATTTGCGGCAAGAGCCGTAAACAGCCGATTTGCCGCAGGTTTATATTTGCAATTTTCTTTTAAAAATGTAGAAATGTATACAGTTTCATTTTTCATTTGATATATAATCCCAAAATGCTTTTGTTGCTTTTCCAAAATATTTTTTAAAATTAGTTTCCGAAATCATATCGCTTTTTGCGTTGTTGCAAAGCACGCATGCAAAAACACAATTGTATTTATTGTATCCTTTATCGGGATCTTTTCTATCAATCTGTAATCCGCCGGTGAATTTTTTTGAGTATAGTTTTTTATTTTCAAATGCATCTTTAGAAATGGTTTCTTTTACACCGCAATAGTAACAATGATGTTCTCCGTTTTCATCCATTTCTTCATACCACCATTCCAAAAATCCTATAAATCCGCCAAATGCATTGTTGTCTCTTTTGCAAACATTTTCAAATCTTTCATAAATACTTTTTAACTGATCTCTTAACTTTCTGATTTTTGGATATTTCGCGTAGTATGTTTGCTCCCCGACACTAACCCCGATTTCCTTTAATATATCATTTGGCTTATCGCTTATTTTTAAAATGGAATATAGCACCAAAAATTTTTTGTTTTCTTCTGTAAATATTTCATTTGGATAGATTTTTTTTAGTATGTTTTCAAGTATTATCATAGCGCTTTTATAATCGTTATCAAATGTGTATTTCATTTTTATTCCTCCTAAAAATTAATCCCAAATTCTAAATATCACAACCGAGCCGGCGTCGCTGATCTTACGTTCGCCCGCGGTTATGGAATATTCCTCATAAGGCTGAACCGTTATCTTTTCTACGGCTTCTCTTTTGGATAATTCCTCTGCGAGTTCCTTAGTTGATACATTTTTTAAATCCATAATTAGTTCTCCTTTGTTTTTATTTTAAGGCTTGCAGGGCATGAACTGTCATTTTTTTCTGCCGAGCCGTTTATTACGCTGCGCTATTTCATATTCGGCGTATATTCTGTGCCACTTTGCGGATTCTTTGAATTTGTTTTCGGATTTATAATACTCGCCGATAAGATAAGCGGCAGAGTAACAGCCCTTACTTACGGCGTTTTCCAGCCAATACAGCGCCGCTTTGTAATCCTGTTTCATACCATTACCATAGTAATACATATTTCCTAACTTGTCCATAGCCTCTGCGTTACCGTTTTCGGCCGCTCTCTTTGCCCAATAAACATATTTTTTTGAATCTTCTTCAATTCCGCCGGTTCCGAGTTTGTATAGGTTCATTAAGTATATTTGTGAATCTACATCGCCGTTTTCGGCTGATTCTGTTACGCAGTCGATCAACTCGGGCGTTACCTTGCCGAAAAGAATTTCATCCAGCGCCTCGTCAATATCATTGCTTTCAACAGCCTCTTTAAATGCTTGGTACGCCGAATCCCCAAACGGGTCGGGGCGGTGCATTAAATCGTATGTAATATTATGTACTGCCGATATGTACCACTTTATTGCCCGCGGATAATTCTTTTGAATTCCGTATCCGTTTTTATAGCACTCGGCAAGCATAAACTGCGCGTCGGTCTGCACCGTGGTGTAGCCTTGCTTTGCCAGTTTTTTTAATAAAGCAAATGCCTTGCTGTTTGTGCTTTCCTGCTTTAAACGTAAATAAAACTTTGCAAGATTAAACTGCGCTGCCGCGTCATTTCCTTTTTCGGCTTTCTGCCGCAGATCCCAAAGGCACTGCAATTCTGCTGAATAGGTTATAATTTCTTTCAAACTTTCACCCCCTAATTTACCCTTTCAATCAGCATTATAGCACACCATATATTAAAACCTTAAATAATTATATTTTTATTTTTATACAAAAACTTGCCGCTGAGGTACAGTATTCTCTCATTTTGCGCAGTGATATGATTGTTGATTTAATCACCGAAAAAATAAAACAACCCGGCATGACTTTTCATCATGCCGGGTGTGCTTTGGTTTGTTTGCTACATATTTACCTGCTTGCTGAAATCTTTGAAGATCTCAGAGATCTTGATCTGCTGCGGGCATACCTTTTCGCAGCTGCGGCAGCCTATGCAGGCGCTTGGGCGCTTGTTTTCCGGCAGTGCCATCAGTGCAAAGGGGGCGATGAATCCGCCGCCTGTAAAGATATGTTCATTGTAAAGCTTAATCAGTTCCGGAATGTTCAGCCCCTGCGGGCAGTGTGATGTGCAGTATCTGCATGCCGTGCAGGGCACCCCGCCGGCCATATGCTTTGCAATCTCAAGCAGCGTTTTCATTTCTTCATCATTCAACGGCTCGTTTGTTTCAAATGTTTTGATGTTGGCTTGCATCTGTTCAAAATCAGACATGCCGGAAAGTATCATCGTAACGCCGGGCACGCTTTGCAGGAATCTGAATGCCCATGCCGGAATCGTTTCATCCGGGCGCAGCGCTTTCAGTTTTGCCTCATCCGCGTCGGAAAGTTTGGCAAGCCTGCCGCCTCTTAACGGCTCCATTACCCATACGGGAATATTCCATTCGTTTAAAAGTTCAACCTTTTTCTTGGCGTCCTGAAATTCCCAGTCTATATAGTTGATCTGCAGCTGGCAGAATTCAATGTCTTTGCCGTAGGCATCCAGAAAACGCTTGATCACGTCGTAACTTCCGTGTGCGGAAAATCCAAGGTGCTTGATTCTGCCGTTCTTTTTCTGTTCAACAAGGTAATCCCGAACACCGTATTTCGGATCCAGATAATGATCTATATTCAGCTCGCACACATTGTGAAACAAATAAAAATCAAAGTGATCCACACGGCACTTTTCCAGCTGCTTTTCAAAAATCTCCTGCACTTTCGGAAAGTTTGCAAGATCGTATCCCGGAAATTTAGAGGCAAGATAAAACTGATCCCTTGGAAATTCCTGAAGCACTTTGCCCATAACCGTTTCGGAATTGCCGTCATGATAACCCCATGCGGTATCAAAATAATTTACGCCGTGATCAAAAGCATACTGCGCCATTTTCTTCGTTGCGGTTTCATCTATCTTTGCGTCGTCACCGTCAATGCAGGGCAGGCGCATACAGCCCATCCCGAGCGCGGAAAGTTTTATGCCCTGAAAATCTTTGTAAATCATATGTATCCCTCCGAAATTTAAAATCCACCCGAAAAACCGGATTGTCATTCCCTCAGTCTGTATATTTATTTTAATTCCAAACGCCGTTTGGTGTCAAGTGCGGCGGCGGATTTTCCGCGCTGGGATCTATACTTAGTTTGTATCATTCGTTATGCTCCGCGCGCATACCTTTTCAGAATCTTGCCTCAGAACAGAAAAACGGTTTTGATTCGAGGCAAAGAATTGACAGCGTTTCGATCCGGTGTTAAAATAAGAGTGTCAATGGGGACGCCTGCGTATTGTTTTATGCCTGCGTCCCTTTTGTTTTACGGTTTTGATCCTATAAGCATCGGGATGAATATTTATGAAAAGTGAATGCATATTAAGTGCCGGAATTGATATCGGCACCACAACTACACATCTGATTCTCAGCAGGATCGGCATCAGCGTTACCGGTGGATTCGGCACAGTGCCCGCTGCGCAGATCACTTCCAAAGAGATCGTTTATAAAAGCCCTGTATATTTTACACCGCTGTTTTCAAACGGCGAAATCAACGGCGCTGCCGTGGCGAAGATCATTGAACGGGAATATAAAGCCGCCGGCATTTGCGCGGCGGATCTAAAGAGCGGCGCGGTGATCATTACAGGGGAAAGCGCCTGCAAAGGCAACTCGGCAGAAGTGCTGCAAGATATTGCTGCGCTGTCCGGCGATTTTGTTGCCGCTCAGGCGGGCAGCGAGTTGGAATCCTACCTCTCCGGCAAAGGCGCAGAAGCAGATAAGATCAGCGAACAGACCGGAAAAACCGTTGCCAATATTGATGTCGGCGGCGGAACAACGAATATTTCCGTATTTCGAAACGGAGAATGTGTGGATACTTGCTGTCTGCATATCGGCGGCAGGCTTGTGCAAACAGCGGGCGGCGGGCTTCTGTTGGTTGACCGTATAAAGCGATTTGCAGATGAAAACGAGATCCGTATATCCGATCCGAAAAAGGATAAGGGGAATATGGTTCGCCTTTGTGATCTGTTTTCGGAGCTGATTTTCTCCGCGCTCGGATTCGCCGACACAGAAATACCGGCGTATCTTATTGCGGATCACCGCCTTTCAGAAAAGAATCGGGCGGATATCCTTACTTTTTCCGGCGGGGTTGCCGCCTGCATGCACGCAGAGCATGCGGATTTTGCATTCGGTGATATCGGCGTTTTGCTCGGCAGATCGCTCAGCCAAAAGATAAAACAGTATGAATGCCGTGTAGCGGAACGAACAGACCCGATCCGCGCAACGGTCATCGGCGCCGGGCAGTTTAGTATGGAGGTCTCCGGCAGCACCATCTGGTATTCGGATATCTGCTTTCCGCTTAAAAATCTGCCCTGCGTTTGCGCGCCAAACAGGTTAGGCAGTTCGTCTTGCGCGCTGTACCTTTGCGGCAAAAAATCCCCGTCTTTTTGTGAAGTGGATCAAATGGCGCAACAGATCGCGGCGGCGGCAAAGCACATGGTCAAAAAAGAGATTCCGCTTGTTGTGATCACAAAAGAGGACTGCTCCAAAGCGCTTGGCACATGTCTGAAATCAAAACTGCCGGATAAGTATCCCATTCTCTGCATAGACGGCGTAACTTGCAGGGCGGGGGATTATATTGATATCGGTTCGCCGGTCGCCGGCGGAAAGGCAGTGCCGGTTGTAGTTAAAACGCTTGTTTTCGGAGGATAGGTCATGAAACTGGATACAACCCTTTTTTCAAAAAAATATACGTTTTCTTCTGTAAAGGAAGTGCTTGCAAAAGCAAACGAGAAAAAAAGCGGCGACACGCTTGCAGGTATAGGCGCCGCTGACGCTAAGGAAAGAACAGCCGCTAAATATGTGCTTTCAGATTTGACGGTTGAGGAGATTACAAATTCTCCGGCAGTGGATTATAAAAGCGACTCCGTTACCCGGATCATTCTTGATGATTTGAACAGAGCGCAGTACGATAAGATCAAAAACCTCACCATAGGGGAACTGCGCGAAAAGATACTTGATAATATGATCTCAGGTGATGAGATTCTGCAACTTGCCGGCGGCATGAGTTCAGAAGTGATTGCCGCACTCGCGAAACTGATGGGAAATCTGGATCTGATGTATGTTTCCCGAAAATTGCATGTTACCGCAACCTGCAACACCACGATCGGCGAACGCGGCACTTTTGCCGCAAGGCTGCAGCCCAATCATCCCACGGATGACGTAAAAGGCGTTACGGCGTCTCTTTTGGAAGGGCTTTCGTATGGCATTGGGGATGCCGTGATTGGGCTGAATCCCGCCATAGACACGCTGAAAAGCACGGCGGATATCCTAACTCTTTTTAGCGATGTGAAAACCAAACTCGCGGTTCCCACACAGATCTGTGTTTTAAGCCATATCACAACGCAGATGCAGGCGCTCAGGCAGGGTGCGCCCATGGATCTTTGCTTTCAGTCCATAGCCGGCAGTGAAAAAGCGCTTTCTTCTTTTGGCACGGATGTGGATATGCTGGCAGAGGCAAACGAACTCATGGCGGAGCGCGGCACCGCAAAAGGGCCGAATTATCTGTATTTTGAAACGGGGCAGGGGAGCGAACTTTCCTCAAATTCCCATAACGGAGCTGATCAGCTTGTTATGGAGAGCCGGTGTTACGGCCTTGCACGCCACTATAAGCCGTTTCTGGTAAACACGGTTGTTGGATTTATCGGCCCGGAATATATTTATGATTCAAAAGAACTGGTTCGTGCGGCGCTTGAGGATAATTTCTGCGGCCATATGCACGGGCTGCCGATGGGCTGCGATATCTGTTATACCAACCATATGAAAGCGGATCAGAATGATTGCGACAGTTTGCTTGTTATGCTGGCTTCTTCCGGCTGCCATTATGTGATCGGCGTGCCCCAAAGTGATGATGTTATGCTGATGTACCAGTCCACTTCCTATCACGATATTGCCGCGGTTCGGGAAATGCTTGGCCTTTCTCCGATCCTGCCGTTTCGGGAATGGCTGGAAAGTTACGGCATCTGGGAAAACGGCCGCCTTGGCAAAAACGCGGGAAATCCAAGAATATTTTTATAAGCAGGGAGTTTTTATGGATTATTTTGACAGTTTAAAAAGCGCTACGCCGGCAAGGCTGCAGATCGGCAGAACAGGCAGCAGGTATAAAACAAAAAGTTATCTTGATTTCCGCAAGGCGCATGCCGCCGCAAACGATGCGGTCATGAGCGAGGTCAGCGGCGAAACACTCAAGAAACTCGGCCTTTTTGAGATACAAACAAAATGCAAAAATAAATACGAAATGCTCACACGCCCGGATCTCGGCAGATGCTTTTCAGAGAAAACAAAGGAATATCTAAAGCAAAACGCAGTGGTTGGAGCGGATGTTCAGGTCTATTGCGGAGACGGGCTTTCTTCGCCCTGTATTCGGGCAAACGCAGGCGATATGCTGCCTATGCTCCGCCTTGCGCTGGAGGCGGACGGCATTACTTTAGACAGGCCGTTTTTTGTTCGCTACTGTCGGGTCAACACTGCGCGGGAGATCGGCCCCCTGCTGAACGCGAAAGTAGTGTGTGTGCTGATCGGCGAGCGCCCCGGCTTGCTGACGGATGAAAGTATGAGCGCGTATATTGCATATAAACCTCACCCGGATATGAGCGAAAGCGATTATACGGTGGTTTCCAATATTAGTCGTTACGGTATGCCGCCGGTTGAAGCGGCAGCATACATAGCAGATGTGATCCGAAAAATTCTGCGCCAAAAAACAAGCGGGATCGGTCTTGTATTATAGCGTAAAGGGCGCATTCTATGGTTGTTTAAGCAATGGTTTTTGTTGTAAGTTCGGGCGTTTGCGGTTTTCTGATCGCGGCTTTTTATCAAAAACATGTTTGAAAAACGGAAAAATCCCATAAATGCAATCTGGCATTCAGCATTTTAAACGCGCAGAAAAGCGGCGCAGAACCTTGAATGATTCTGCGCCGCTTGGTTATTTATTAAGTTTTGCTTGTTGCTTTTTCTTTTAAATGAAAGTAGTATACACAACGCTGCGGCAAGGAATGCACAGGGAAGTAGAATACCAACTGCTGCACCTGCCCTTGGGCTGGTGAGGCCTGTGTCCGCATTTTTAACAGGTGTAATATCCGTTACCTTTTGCACGGTTACAACTCTGTTTGCGGAGAGTGCCAGTTCCGGCTTAAGATCCGCGTTCTTTTGCGAATTCAGCAAATACGTGCCGTTCTCCTTTGCTGTAACGCCCGTTTCTCCACGGCCAAATTCTATTTCCGTATAGCCGATGATATTTCCGTCCTTATCCGTTATGGTAACCGGATGGTAGCCGTCCGGAACATTCGGAATGGTGAAATTTCCGTTCTCATCCGTCTTTCCGGTATTGCCGCCGATGTCAACGGTTGCGTTCGGTACCGGGTTGCCGTTTTCATCCGTGATCGTGCCGCTGATACCGTGCGTGCTGTCCGTATCCGGCGGAACAACAACAGTTTCTACAGCAATTGTTTTATCTTCATACACCGCCGGCAAGGTCAGATAGCCGGACATGAGTTGCGCCGTCACATCCTCGCCGTTCAGCGTTACTTTTTCTACGCGCCAGCCGTTTTCCGGGCGGATCAGAAACCGCGGCTCGGAAAGGCGCTCAACAGTGAAATTTGTGCCCCTGACGCTGTTGTAGAACATCTGTGTATGTTACAGACCTTGTTATAGACAATCATATGCATGTTGCCAATTCGGACGGAATTGATATATGCGGCGGCACAAACATTAAAATTGAACACTGTTTTATTGCAACGGGTGACGACGGCATCGTTTTAAAACCAAGCGATTATGAGATCAGAAACGTGGATAAAACGGACTGCATAATCTCCAGTTACGCAAACTGCTTTAAAATAGGCACGGAAACGCAGATGGATGTGAGCGGCGTAACCGTTAAAAACTGCTATTTCTTCCTGCCGAGCGGAATCACGGGCGGGTATTCCGGAATAGCGATAGAATCCTGCGACGGTAGTAATATTTCGGATATATCCGTTTCTGATATAAAAATGGACGGAATCAGTTCTCCGCTTTTAATTTGGCTTGGCAACCGCTTTAAATACGATAAAGAAGAGGTTGGCAGCATTCACGGCGTGAATATATCTAACGTAACTGCCACGAATACGGAAATGCCCAGTGCAATTACCGGCTGTATTGATGATGAAAACAAAACGCACTATGTGCAGAATGTTGCGTTGAATAATATTAATGTATCCTACAGAGATACAGGGGAAGATCTGCACATACGCAAAACGATAGGGAAATCCGCAATGAGCGGTTATCCGGATATCACAAGAGTATCCCATATCTATTTTATCAGTCATGAACTCAGCAAATACTGGGATCTGCCCTGTTACGCAATGGCGGTGCGGCATGCGCAAAACGTAACCTATGATGATTATTCTGTCACGCCCCGCACCTGTAATACACGGGATAAATTTTATGCGGACGACGTAAAGTGAGGATTGCGTTCTGTAAAATTACATTATATACGGCAATTCCATAGATCTAAGGAACTTGCGCCTATCCGTATCCATAAAAATACCAGAGCAACAAGCGTTACTCTGGTATTTTTGGTACGCCGGAAGGGATTCGGCGTATGCTGCGGCTGCGCCTTGCATACGGATGGCTCGCCGACCGAAATGCGCGGCATTTCAGTACCCGGCTCACCGCAAAAACCCCCGACCTTCTGGTTCGTAGTAATGTCGATAGCAATTAAACAAGCCCTAAACAGCGATGTTTAGGGCTTTCCTTGTCTGATTTTTCAGCCGAAAATTCACTTTGCGCACTCTTAATATATCCTCGTTCTACTGTGTAGACGTCAAAATAGGAGTCAAAAAATAATTTAAAAGTTCTGAATATTACCCAACTATATGTAAAAACCTTTTCCAAATTTGCCGGCAACAGTAACTTAGATCATTTACTTAATTTCAATTATATGATAATATGATAATGTGGAATTTTTGTGAAAGTAAGTATGCGTATGGGTAAAAAAAGTGCAATGGTTAAATTTATACTGATCGGTATATTGGTAATACTTGTGGCATTAGCAATATGGATTATCATAAGTCAGTCGCAAAAAAGCAATGCGGTCGAATTTTCTGCTCCGTCAAATGCACAGGTTATTGATGCGCCGGACAAGGATTTGCATTTGTATTTGTGGCTTGACAATGGCGTTCCTTATTACAGTATTGTTTATAATAATGAGGAAATTGTAAACGCCTCTCAAATGGGTATTGATACTACCATTGGTAATTTCAGCAGTGATTTTCAGCAGATAGAAATGCTGTCTTCCAATTTTAATGACACGGTTTGGTCACCTTTGGTCGGCGAAAAATCCGAAATTCAGGATAAGTATAACGAAAAGGTTTTCCGTTTAATGCAAAGGGATAATAAAAGTTTGTCTGTTGAAGTAAGAGCATACAATACAGGCATTGCCTTTCGATACCTATTGCCTGATACATCTGTTTACGGTGATTACACAATTACAGATGAACAAACACGGTTTTCATTGACAACAAAGGGAGTGGCGCTTTGCCACGAAAACGGTCAGCAGCAGATTGCAAAAAAGCACAAAATCAAAAATTTACCCAAGGAAACAAAGATTCATCCACCTCTTACCGCAGAATTTGACAGTGGTACGGCATTAACTCTTACCGTATCAAAACTGGATAATTATGCCTATCCTCTTTTAAACAAAAATTCCCGGGGATTGCTTAAACCCATCGAACAAGAGGTAAAGGTAACAGAGAACGGTCCCACCGCATCTCCCTACTGGACTTTTGTGATAGGGGACAGCCTTGCGGATCTGCCGGAGAATAAAGATATCATCTTAAATTTAAACGATGCGCCCGATGAAGAGCAATATCGGTTTCGTCAGTGGGTAAAGCCCGGCAAAGCACTTATGCTTGGTTTGTTCAGCGAAACCACGGAATCAATGAAATTATATGTTGATACTGCAAAACAGTGCGGTCTCGATTATTTAATACTTGATTTCGGCTGGTATGGTCCGGAATTTGATGAAAGATCCGATCCCCGTCTGGATCCCGATCAGTTGACGCCGGATTCCGATGATTCCGCGGAAATAGCCGAGGCAAAAGCCTTTATGCGCAATTATGTTACGGAAAACGGCGTATTCAATGCGTCAAACAAGCCGTTTAATGTGTATGAAAATTGCCCGTGGGGCGGTGATATTCAAATGTCGCCAAATATCAGCATTCCCGAAATCGTTAAATATGCAAAATCACAGGGTATCGGTATTTTCCTCTATGTGAATGATGTTCAGTTAAACGACAGGCTTAACAGATATGATTTGGATGAACTGTTTGAACAGTTTTCAAACTGGGGCGTTGTGGGCGTAAAACCCGGTTTTGTTCCCGATAAGTCGCAGGAAAATGAAGAAAGCACAAGAAATATAATCGAAACTGCCGCTAAATATAAACTGATGCTTACGGTTCACGATGAATGGATACAAACGGGTATAGAAAGAACTTATCCAAACCTGCTTTCTGCCGAGGGCGTTTTAGGGGATGAAGGACTTACCGAAAAAGATATAAAGGGAGATATTAATTCTTTGTTCGCACGAGGCGTGCAGGGCTTTACGGATCATACATTCTGCTATCCCGGCAAAGCTTCAAGAGGTTATCAGCTTGCGTCATCCGTTCTTTGGCCTACGGGTCTCAACTGTGTTTATTGGCCTTGGAAAAATACGGATACGAACAACAGAGAAACTATTGAAAATCTTCCTGAAGAAGAACGAGAGTTTTGGAAAGAAATGCCCGCTGCTTGGGATGATTTCGTCGTTCTAAAGGCAGAAATCTCTAAAACAGCAGCAACGGCACGCCGTACAGGCGATGTGTGGTATGTTGGCGTTGTCAGCGGTGCGTCGCAGAAAATCAGTTTTTCACTTGACTTCCTTGACAAGGATACGCAGTATGTAGCGGAATTTTATTATGACAGAGCAGGAAACACGGGTAAAAACAGCAACCGGGACAATCATGGCGAAGAAGCACAGCTTTTGCATGCCGCCTATCGTGTTGACAGTAACACAATCATAGAAAGACAAATGAAGTACGGAACCGGTATGGCTATTCGTATTCGTCCAACAGAAGATGGGGATGAGTTTATATCTGAGTATAACAGTAAAGATTTTGATAACTGACATAAATACAGGGTATCATCTTTTAAGCAAAAACTCTAAAAGGATTGTTATATCAATTCAAAGCAATGCCTAAATTTCAGAAAATTATAAATATAAAGAAACAGTATTACGGCAATCAGGCTCGGATTATTCCGAGCCTGAAATCTTTTTCTGACTTATGCGCACTCTTGATACATCCTCGTTCTACTGTGTAGACGTCAGAATAGGAGTCAGAGTGGTAGGGGTGATCAAAAATATAACTTAAACAGGTGGCTTTTGGGAATCTGTGTCTACAGAATATCTGTTATATAATTATTTCTATGACCGGTGTGAATTTTACTATTTTCTACATTTTTGCTTTGTTTATCTGCATTTCGGCAAAATATCTTGACAAGAAACAAATATTGTGCGTACAATAATTTTGAATAATTCTATCACAAAAGCGGCAGTTTAAGGGATATAGTATATATGATATCAGTATTTTTAAGTTTGATTGATTCCGAAAGTGACAAAGAAAAGTTTACCGAACTTTATAATACATATAAAGATCTTCTGTATTGGATAGCACTGAGAAAGACAAACAGTGTTGAAGATTCCGAGGAATGCGTGCAGGAAACATTTTTCTATATTGCAAAACATTTTGAGAAAATCAGTGATGTGAAATCAAAAAGAACAAAAGGCTATTTATCTGCAATCGTTACCGGGTTTGCCATTGACATATATAATAATTCAAAAAAAGCGAATACCGTTTCACTTGACGATGAGGATTCGGCAGATATTCAATATTATGAGGATTTTGAAAAAACCGAATTACTGACTGCTTTTGACAATGTTTTGGATGAGGAAAGCAAAATATATTTCTATTTAAAATACATCTATAAATATAAAAGCAGCGAGATAGCGCAAATATATAAAGTTAAAGATTCTTATGTTCGCAAAAAACTGCAATACGCAAAGGAAAAATTGAGAAAACACCTTGAAGAAAGGAAATAACCAAATGAGTAATTTTGAAGAGATCTGCCTGCTTTCCTGCGAAAAATGGGTGGATTCCTTTCCCGATGATATACCAAAGCATAAATTCAGCGAAAAGCACGAAAAAATAATGAAACCGCTTTTGGCTTGCCAATCGAAAGACAATAAACGCCGGCTTTCAGGAAAAATAATCAGATTTCTAATCATAGCGGCTGTTATTATGGCTGTTGCGGCAACCGTTTTTGCCATTCCCTCAAGCAGAGAGTTTATAATAAAAAAGTTTTCGGGAAGAACGCAGTATTCCGTAACAGACACTGAAAACAATCAAAAAGTTGAATCGCTTGATATTGGCTATATCCCCGCAGGCTTTGAAAAAACTTATGAATATGACTATGACTATTTTTATAAATACGGCTATGAAAATATTAACGGCAAAGAGCATTTTGATGTTGATAAGCACGGACTGAACGCCGCGATAAATTATGATTCAAGGTTTGACAGCGAAGAAATCTACGTAAACGGTGCAAAAGGTGTATATTTCAGCGCGGAGAACGGCGATAAGGCAATCGTATTTAACAACGGCGAATATGTATATACAATCAGCGGTGATATTGAAAAAGAAGAACTTATTAAAATTGCACAAAATGTTAAGTAAGTCTTTGTAAAAGAAGCCGAAATTAACGGCTTCTTTTATTTTTTATCACAAAACAAATCTTTTTTGGGATTAAGTTTAATGAAGATATATTAAAATACTTATATCAAAACGGCAACACAAAATATTTTCGGTGGAGAGTAATATGAAAAATAAAAAAATCATTAAAATATCCTTATTGATTTTATTTGCAATAATCATTATCGGCGCTGTTTCGGTCTATTTCATTTACGGCAGCACGCTTATTGATATAACGGATGAAAAATCAATAAGCGATCATCTTGCGGCTGACCCCGATCAGCCGATCACGATACTTGCGACTGAAAAAAACGGGGATTATTTCGGAATCCTTTATTCAGACCCCACGGATGGAAATCAAAACATATATCATTTCAATTATATAACCAAAGCAAAGTTATATAAAAATAAATATCACGCTGCCGGCGGATATTCGGCCACCACTTACGGCACCCTGTGCGTTTGTGAAGCAAATTTTAGGGATGAGGGCAGAACAACATCCGAAGTGTTTATTTACCGCGTTGGCAAAACTGCAGACAGCGGCGATATATGCAGCGTTTTTAAATATAATATCACCGAAAGTTATATTGTTCCCGAAGAGGTAAAAGACGAGCAGGAAATCAGGGATAAAATGAAAAAACTGGCAGACTCATGCAAAAAACTGGATGAATTTGATTTGCCGGATGGGGACGCTTTTATAATCGCAAAATCGTATCAAATCGACAAGCCGGACGATGAAATAACGATAGAAAACAAAAGCGTATCTCAGGAAGAAATGAAACAGAGCGTCCTGGACACGATTGATGACACAATAAAAGACGCGTTGATTACCAGAACGGAGTAACATTATGAAAAAATTTTTTGAAAAAATCTTTGCTTCTGCATTGATTTTGATACTGCTGTTTTCAGGATGTTCGGGTATGGATAACGCAGTAAATACAGAACAAAATTTGTCGGATTATGTTGAGGGTGAGGATTATCAGAATTTTCTGTCCTCCGTATCTGCCATGGCAAAAGCGCCGAACGGTTACTATTATTTTAACGACCTCATGCTTTATTATTTTGACGAAGAAACAAAAGAGGCTTACCCAGTTTGCAACAAGCCCAACTGTAATCACCAAACCGCAAGTTGTATGGCGTTTTTTAACCTGTTTCAGTACCATCCTTTTATGCTTTCATATTATGAGAACGCTTTATATGTTTGGGGCTGGGAAGAGGACGGCAGTACGCGGCACAATTATATCTATGAAATTTCGCTTGATAACTACAAAAGAAAAAAGGCGGCTTTTTTGTTTGACGGCACTTCCTCCGGCTCTATTTATTACATAATTCACCGTGGTTACATCTATTATATCAAAAGCGGCGGTACAGATTTGAAACAGCAAACCGCCTGCCTATACAGAGTAAAAATAGGAAACACAAGCACAAAAAAAGAAGAAGAAATCATATATGAATACAGCGGCATAGGCGCTGAGATATGGAGCTTGACGGCAAGCGGCAATCGTCTGTTTATATTAAATTCTTCTTACGGCGACACTGAAGGCAACGGATATGCAACTTCTTACAGCGTTATAGATATTCATTCTTTGGAATCCGAAACACTTGTCGGTAACGGAGCGTATTCCCTGTTTGCGGACGGGAATTATGTATATTACGGTAAAGATGAAAACACAATCTATCGTATTGACCTTACAACAAAAGAAGAAACCTTTTTCTGTGAAATAGATGGGCCATGCTACATAAGCGCGGATAACAACTATATATATTTTGATAATCTGCAGGCAGTATATATTGATAAAACAGATGAGAAAAACAGAAAAATTACCGTCTGTGATAAAAACGGAAATTATGTTGCTGAAGTCATACCGCAAGAGCCTAAAGACGAGTGCTATTTCGGCGGCGATGATTATATGCTTTTTAAGGATATGAGCGCCGGCAAAGTTTATGCGTTTGATAAATCACAACTCGCCACCCAAAACAGGCAGTTCATTCATCTTCAATAGATAATGCTATGGAATTTATTAAGATATTAAAAAACAAAAAATTTATCGTTGCAGTAATCTTGTTATTACTGTTCAACTGTGTTTCTTTTTATTTAACACAGCAAAACAACATTGAGGATTTCGGGTTAGACGCACGCATTTATTCCGAGCAATTCCGCAAAAACGCAGATATTTTTGAATCCCAAAGTGCAAAAGAGGAACTGCAGAAAAAGAATGCCGAATTTCAGATACTGAAAAGTTTTGCCGAAGCGGAAAAGATGAAAGCGGAAAATCCGCAGGAATATGAATTTTATGCCGAAGAGGAAGCCTTACTGATCAGTAAAAATCCCGAAATTTACAAAGAATATAAGTTGGGTAAATATTCTTATGATGAAATTTCGGCTGCTGCGGAATTTTATGCGCACGTTGCAAACCTTGCCGAATATCAGAAAGGTTACGAAGATTATATCAGCGGCGTAATTGAAAACGGCAAAGAACTTTCCGGCAAAAGCCTTTTTTCAGATAAGGATTCTTTTTCATATAAGTCAATACAAAAATCCATTACAGATTTTTCAAAAAACAAGGGGATTGAACTTTCACTCATCAACGACCTGCCTGTAAGTTCCGTTTTGAATTATCATACCGGGGATCTTATTCTTATAATGCTTTGTGTATTTCTCTCAATAAGTTTTGTGCCAGAGAAAAACGCGGCGCTTTTGATAAATTCATGCAAAAACGGCAGAATGATGCTGAAAGTCAGGCAGATACCGATTTTGTTTGGGTTTTCACTTTTCGGCTCGTTGGTAATCTTTGTTTCTCAAATGCTGATTTCTTTAAAAATATATAACGCGCCGCTTGATTTGACAGCGCCAATACAGTCCGCGGATATTTTTAAAGACCGTATATTGCATATGGATTTTTTGCAGTTCTTTTTTATGGCAATCGCTTTTAAGGCTGCTGCCGCAACTATGATTGCCCTTTTGATATGGCTGCTTATCTCGCTTATCGGCAATATCCTTTTTGTTAGCGCAACAGCCGGAATCTTTGCGGCTGCGGAGATTTTACTTTACAAAAATATTTCTGAGCAAAGCACACTGTCATTTTTTAAAACATTCAATCTGTTTACACTGTTTGATTATAAAAGTATAACGGAATATAACCTTATTTCGTTTTTCGGTATTCCTGTGAGGGCAGAATTTCTGATATGGATAATCGTGCTTACCGTCACGCTTATGCTTTCGGCGGCAGTAGTTCTCAGCGCAAAGCGAAATAATCCCGTGAGAACACCGTCTAAGTTATTTTCTTTTTTCGGGGCAATCTTTAAAAAACTCAGCATTGCCTGTTCAAAAATTCAAAGCATAGTTTATGCCGGGCGGTTTGAAACATATAAAATAATGTATATTGGCAAAGGTTTTTTTGTTATTGCCGTATTCATTCTGATACTTGCGTTTAGTTTTAATACAAATCAACTTGTCTTTTCGCCAACGGAATCTTTTTTGAACGATTATTACGATGAGCATGGCGGTAAACTGAACAGCGCAGTATATGACAGTATCAGTGAAATGCAGGCGCAGGCACAGACCGTTCAGGCTGAATTTGAGAAAAAAGCCGAGCAGTATTCAAAAGGCATGATATCTTTTGAGGAATATGAACTTGCAAGGGCAAAAAATGCCGCCTATGACACTGTAAGGCAGGCGGCAGCAGTGCTGTTGGAACAGGTAAACAGAATCGAACCGCTTAAAGAAAAAGGCATAACACCCGTGCTGATAAATGAAAAAGGTTATAACGCGCTGTTTTCGCCGCAGTCAAATCAAACGGAAATATTGCTTTTGCTGTGCGCGGTTTCAATCATGTTCTCCGGAGTGTTTCCAATTGAAAAATCATCAAATATGATTTGCATTAACCGCTGCGCGAAAAACGGAAGAAATCGTCTTTGGAGTAAAAAAATAATTGCTGTTATTCCGAAAGTGTTCGTTTTAACAGCAATATCCTATTTCTTTTATGCTTTTCAGATCGCGTATCTTTACAGACTCGATTTTTTAAATGCCGATATTCAAAATCTGCATTGTCTTCAAAACATAGATTTAAGCATATCCGTTTTTCAATATCTGCTGCTCTGCTTCGCGTTTGAATTTATATTCGTGCTTGCCGCGTCCCTTATTGTTTCAGCCATTTCGGCATTTATCTCACAATTTGCGGTAATAATCATTTCCGCCAGTATTTTTGTGCTCCCCGGCGCACTCAGTTCAGCCGGAATTTCCGCTTTAAGCAGTATCTCGGCATCACACCTTTTTAATTTTAATTCCGTGGTAATTCAAGATGGGATGAATATAAAAAATTTTGCTTTGCATATCGTTTTAGCAGCGGCGGCTGTTTTGCTGTTATATTTGTCTGGAAGAAAATGGTGCTCAACCGGGAGCAGGTAAAAATATGAAAATAGAAATTAAAGAATTAACAAAAAAATACGGTGCAAATACTGCGCTTGATAATGTCAGCCTCTGCCTGACTGGCGGCATTTACGGCATACTCGGCCCAAACGGTTCCGGCAAAACAACGCTTATCAACCTTTTGACGGATAATGTAAAAAGAACGCACGGCGAAATCTTGATTGAAGGGAAAGATATACTTTCTCTCGGGGCAAAATACCGCAATATAATTGGCTATATGCCCCAGCAGCAGGCAGTATATAATGAATTCAGCGCTGATATGTATCTTAAATATATTTGCTCTGTAAAAGGAATAAAGCACGCCGGCGGTCTTGTAAATGATCTGCTCAAAAAAGTGAATCTTTACAATGAAAGAAATTCAAAAGCGGGCACATTTTCCGGCGGAATGAAACAGCGGCTTATGCTTGCGCAGGCACTGCTGGGTGACCCCAAAATACTCATTCTTGATGAGCCGACCGCAGGGCTTGACCCGAAAGAGCGTATAAATTTCAGAAACATGCTTGCAGAACTTTCAAAGGATAAGATAATACTTCTTGCAACGCACATCGTTTCGGATATTGAGTGTATTGCTGATGAAGTCATATTACTCAAGAAAGGAAAACTTATAAAAAAAGACACGCCGGAAAATCTTATGAGCAGTATTGCCGATAAAGTGTTTGAGATCAGGGGCAGCAAAGAAAAACTGCTGTCGCTGCAGCACAGCGCAGGTCTTGGGAATATCATTCATGACCGGAATGGCATCTCATTGCGTATCGTAACTGATAATCCGAAAGAAAATTTCATCCCCGTTTCAAATAACATTTCTCTTGAAGATGTGTATTTATATTATTTTGAGTATTTGAAATGAAATTTATTTTAATGAAAGGAGATATAAAATGCTGAAATATTACAGACTTTTGCAGTTGTTTAAAAACGGCGAAACAAGATGTGCTATATGCGGTGCATGGTGTCAGGGTTTTAAAGCCCCTGATGGCAAAATTATTTGCATCAATGTCAAGAAGAGGAAATCCATATGACAATGCTTTAGCCTAAAATTTCTTTTCAATTCTCAAAACGGAATGTATCCACAGAGCCAAACTCAAAAGTTATGAGGAGGATAGCCTCCTCATAACTGAATACATCAACTTTTACAACAATTATCATATTCAAACTAAAACTAAACTGACTCCGTTTGAAAAACGGAATCAGTTTGTTGCTTAACAATTAATTTTTTACATCATCCAGGGCTTTTTGTACTGTCTGCACAATTTGGAGCGTTCAAAGGTTACCTGAGGTTTTTGGTACGCCGGAAGGGATTCGGCGTCTGCTGCGGCTACGCCTTGCATACGGATGGCTCGCCGACCGAAATGCGTGGCATTTCAGTACCCGGCTCACCGCTTTTTGCTGAAAACAGCCCGCCGGGCTGTTTTCTAAACGCAAAAACCCTCACGGGTTCGAATCCCTACAACCCAATAAATAAAAATACCGAAGTAACAAAAGTTACCTCGGTATTTTTGGTACGCCGGAAGGGATTTTCCGCCGTTGCCGCGGCTATCGCCTCGCTTCGCTCGTTGCCCACGGCGGCAAAAACAGCCCACCGGGCTGTTTTCTTCCGAATGCTGCGCATTCTCCCGCCTTGTTCGAATCCCTTCCTATGTGCAGTGATAATAAAAAACCTCAGGCAACATAAGTTACCTGAGGTTTTTGGTACGCCGGAAGGGATTTTCCGCCGCTGTCGCGGCTATCGCCTCGCTTCGCTCGTTGCCCACGGCGGCAAAAACAGCCCACCGGGCTGTTTTCTTCCGAATGCTGCGCATTCTCCCGCCTTGTTCGAATCCCTTCCTATGTGCAGTGATAATAAAAAACCTCAGGCAACATAAGTTACCTGAGGTTTTTGGTACGCCGGAAGGGATTCGAACCCCCGACCTTCTGGTTCGTAGCAATGTCGATAGCCATTAAACAAGCCCTAAACAGCGATGTTTAGGGCTTTCCTTGTCCGATTTTTCTGCCGAATTTTCAATTGGCTCACTGTTTCTGCACCCTCGTTCTCCTGTGTAGCCGTCAGTTTAGGAGTCAAAACGTATACCTTTTTTCATAATATTGAGGAAAACAATACAAAAAATCAGTTTGTTCGCTTGAATTGTTTTTGACGGATTTTAGCACATTATTTTCAATATGTTACTTTTATTAAATGTTAAAAAGCTGATTCCCATTAAATTGAGAATCAGCTTTTAGGAAAAATACTATAAAATTATTATTTATAATTCGGGAGTAAATGAAAGATTACTCCTCTGCTGTTTGTATTTTTTTGTTACTCGATAAGACCGCTTTCTTTTAGAAGAATTTCAATATCCGTACTTTCAACCTTTTTAAGCAGAATCTTTACGAACTCCTTTTCCATAAGCGAAAGCTTAACATCGGTAATCGGTTTCTTATCAATAGCGTAGTAGCAGGCACGGAGAAGCTCACGAACATCATATTTACTGCCCCAAACCTCAGGAACACCGCGGTCAACATCAAGGAGAGTATAAACAGATTCCATACCGGTACGCATTGAATATTCTATCGTGAATATTGTGTCACGGGGAGTTTCTGCAAACTGACCAAGGAAAGCAAAGTTTACAGCGCCGTCAGGTACAACCTTTGGACGGTCCTCGTTCTTTCTCGGCTGGAAAAAGGCGTTAATGAATGGCATAAAGCAGGTTGTGGTGTTGCAGGCATTTTTTGCAAGGTCATCAATTTCCGCATCAGGAATACCGATATGATACAGCCACTCACGGCATACCTCCTCGCCTGTGCAGTCACGCATTGCCTTTTTAACATAATTACCTTCCTTGTTTGTGGTCAAAGCATAAAGCCAAATTAAAACAGTGTCTTTATCCTGTGACTTAAACTGAGGCTGACGGTTGATTGTCCACGACAGATACCAGTTATCCATACTGTCTTTAACAGTAACAATACCACCTGTGGTAACCTTTCCCTCGCGAGGATCCCTCTTGCAAATGTTGATTATGTGTTGAATAATTTCTTCGTTAGATGTTGCAACAGTAGCACTCATCCAGTTTGTTTCTTCAATATTGGTGCAGAAATTATCGGGATTACCGAACTCACTGTGCTCAGCCTGCTTTGCAATGTTTTTCCATAAATCCCATGACTCGCCTGTACCGTTTTTAGCTTTTGTAAGGTCGGGAGCGTGTGTTTGGTCGCCGTAGCAGGAAGTGTCGGTGCAACAACCGTTTGTAATAAACACAAGGTCATCCTCAACTAAATCTATTGTTTGCTCCTTGCCGTCTTTAATAAACACAATCTGCCTTGCAATCTTTTTGTCGCCTACGGTGTCGATAATAACATTTTTTACATTCATACCGTACTCGATTGTAACGCCGTGGTTTTCAAGGTATTTTACCAGTGGCAAAATCAGGCTTTCATACTGATTATACTTTGTGAAGCGAAGAGCGCTGAAATCAGGAAGTCCATCAATATGATGAACATAACGGCATAGATAACGTTTCATCTCAAGCGCACTTGACCAACGTTGAAATGCAAACATAGTCTGCCAGTAAAGCCAGAAATTTGTTGACCAGAATGAATCCGGCAGAACCTCCGAAATTTTCTTACCTTCAAGAGTCTTTTCAGGTGTAATAAACAACTGTGAAAGAGCCATTGCAGATTCTTTATCAAGTCCGAATTTTTTATCTGTATGAGCGTCTTCTCCGCGGTTTACAGAGGCTCTGCACAGAGAATAGTTTGGATCGTGCTTGTTGAGCCAATAGTACTCGTCAAGAACGGAAACCTCGGGATTTTCCAAAGAAGGAACATCTCTGAACATATCCCACATAACTTCAAAATGGTTATCCATTTCTCTGCCGCCGCGCATATAAAAGCCTTTTGTAACATCCTTTCGTCCGTCACAGCTTCCGCCGGCAAGCTCTAACTTTTCAAGAAGGTGGATATGCTCGCCCTTCATCTGACCGTCACGCACCAGATAAAATGCTGCTGTAAGACCGGCAAGACCGGTGCCGATAATATAGGCGGATTTTTTGTCAACATCCTTTGGCTTTTCGGGATGTGCAAAGGATTCATAAGTTCCTGCTGAATAATACATAAAATTCATCTCCAAATTTTTATTTTGTAATTTCATTATATTATTTTTTCGCAGGTTAACAATAAACAGAAAAATGCCCGTGATAAATTTTTTATCACGGGTAAAAAGATGTTAACATTTTTATCAAATATCATTTTTTGATAAAGGTTTATCTATTCTGAATCTTTCAAGTGCATCTGTAAAGGTATTCTGTATAACCAAAGCAAGCTTGCTGATAAGCTGTTCGGGGTTTTCTTTCATATCATTTTTAATCCAGTCAAGCATCAAGCCGACAAAAGCATAGGAATATACCGATGCAATAAATTCCTTGTCTTCCTGACGAACGGTCATATCAGCGGATTGTTCTTCCACAACTTTCAGCAAAAGATTATCAATAAGAGGTTTGAGATACCTTTCAACCTGTTCACGATCAACACAGCGGTAAACATTCATAATGAGCGGCTTATTTTCACGCACTGTATAGAAAATCTGAAGCATACCCTCCTGCCAGGTATCGTGCGTTTTGTTTTCTTTTATTACTTTAGCGGCTTCCTGAAGGCAAGCCCACTCAGCAAGGTCATATATATCTTTAAAATGATAATAAAAGGTCATTCGGTTAATACCGCAATCATCTGCAATATCATTGATAGTTATTTTGTTTAACGGTTTCTTTAATAGTAGATTTTTTAAAGATTGAGCTAAAGCCTTTTTTGTTATTTGTGACATAAAAAACCCCCGTTTCATTCACAAAATAATATTTACCAATTACAATATAGCATATTTTTAAAATTTTATCAATGGAATTCATTTTCTGACAGACATAAAAAGACAGCTGACAAGAACCATCAGCTGCCTTTTATGTTATATAAATTTATGAATTAAGCAATTTCTCTGTTTGCCTCTGCTGCTCTGAGAAGGGCGTCCTTATAATTCTTAGCTTTAATTTTAAAGTTCAATTATTTTGAAGTTTTCTACTTGTTTTTTTCAACACTTTTTGAGTTTGCATAGATTTTGTGCATTGTTTCGTCATCATAATGAGTATCAAGATATTGCTCAAAGTGATTTTTCGCATCTTCGCCGTTATCTCGCTTATCCATTCGTATTGCAGCTGAAGCAGACAGCGTAGCATCAAATACAAAGAATGCTATAAATGCCCAAATTATTACTTTATCAAAAGGTATATTGATTTTATCAAAGCATTTACTCATAAACGGTATAACAAGCTTTACCCAAAATAACCCAAGCACTCCCCAAAAAAGTGAGTACAAAAGGCACACTCTGCCGTTTATATTTAGCGGAAGATGGCTGTAATCCCAAGCTACCGAGCCGAAGCAAATTTCCTGTCCTAATGAACAGATATATTCAACAACAGTTCCACTGACAAAAGCAACTAAAAATATCTTCCAAGCAGATGAATTTTGAAAATGCACAAGTAAAAGCGTGAGAAGTACGGCTCCCATTCCGTAGGCTACGCTGAGATGACCGAGCACAAGGGATTTTCTGCTTTCTATGTAGCCAAGTTTAATCAAACACCAAAGTGTTTCTACACCGTAGCCTAAGTAACAGCCTGAAATGAATATCCATACATATTGATAAAAATTAAATTTAGCCATATGTATTCTCCTCTTTTAAACAATAGGATGGTTTATTTAGACACTGCCATTTTTTCCTTTGTGTTAGCATCAATTCTCTGTAAATCCTTTTTTAGTGAGCTGTGGCTAAAGATAAGTGTTAAAGCAAGGAACACTACGAAGAAAGCAGCAAGTATTATTGCACTTTTTCCTGCGTTTGAACCTGCCGTTCCGCTTATAGCCTCTTTAAAGAGTTGTGTAGAATATGTCATTGGCAGAATTTTATTGATAACTCTGAAGAAGCCTGACTGTGTTTCTATCGGGAAAGTACCGGCGCAGGATGTAAGCTGAAGAATAAGCAGTAAAAGTGAAACAAATTTGCCTGCGTCACCGAGATTAATAATACAGAACTGTATTATTGTCATAAAGGTTAATGAAACAAGTATGCAGGACATAAACAGCATTAACGGATTATTTACAACAATGTGAAGAATGTCCTTGATTACTATTGCAAGAAGTACACCCTGAGCCATACTGATAAGACCAAAGGATAGTGTTCTCAAAATTATTCTGTTAGAGTCCTTGGTAAGTGATTTTATTTTTCTGTTATAATCAAGATAAATACCAAAGTAAATCATCAAGCCACCTACCCAAAGTGACAGACACATAAAGTATGGTGCGAAGGCAGAACCGTAATTTTCCACCGGCTGAACATATTCTGTTACTGTTGATATAGGCTCTTCGGCATAATCTGCAAGTCCGTCCAAAGCATTTAGCTGAATGATAGTATCGGTGATTGATTCATCAACACCATCCTTTGCATTGCTAATACCGTTGTCAAGCTGAGTTGCACCATCATTAAGTGAATATGCACCTGTTCTTAATGTTGATATACCATTATCAAGCTGAACTGTACCGACAGACAAATCATTAGCACCTGTTGATAACTTGTCAGCACCTGCAAGTAATTTACCTGAGCCGTCTGCAAGAGCCGAAACACCGTTTGAAAGTGCAGGTACCTTTGAATTGAGTTGTATAAGACCTGTGCTAAGTTCACCTGCTCCCTCGTCAAGTGCATTTACTCCCTGAGTAAGGGCAGGGATTTTTGATGTTAATGAAGAAGTACCCTCTTTAAGCTGAGCAGCACCGTTAGCAGCTGACGCAACACCATCTGTATAGCTGTTAACGCCTGTGCTTAGTGTGCTTGCACCGATTGAAAGCTCATTTGCACCTTGATTAAGAGCATTGCTGTTACTGTTAAGAGTATTAAGTCCTGTTTTTAACGCCTGTGCTCCTGAGTTTAGTGTATTGTTATTAGATTTTAATGTACTAAGTCCCTGATTAAGAGCATACGCACCTCCTAACAATGTACTGCTGTCCGTATTGTTACCAAAGCCTGATTGCAATGCCTGCAAGCCTGTAAGAAGCTGCGAAGTGTTGTTTTTAACATCTTTCATACCGTCAGTCAATTCCGTAACGCCGCTACTTACCTGGTGAGCACCTGACTTAAGAGCAGGGAGGCTGTTGTCAAGTTGTTCAAATCCACTGACTGCCACATTAAGATACTGAGTATCACCTGTTGTCTGATAGTATTTAAGAGCGTTTAAAGCATTCGTATAATTTGTACTGAATGTGCAGATGCCCTCATACACCTGTGATGTACCGGAGGAAAGGGCATCAAGACTGCTGTCGGGAGCTGTGTGCTCAAGCTGTTGTGATGAAGCCTGAACCTGTGTAACAATTTGATTTAATCCTTCGTTTGCCTGATTAATACCATTATAAAGATTATTTGCTCCTGCACTTGCACTTTCAACACCTGTTGTGTATGCGTCGATACCGTTGGCAAGAGTAACAGCACCCGAATTGGCAGATGATACACCATCTGTATATGTTTGAATTCCGCTTTTAAGAGATGTGGCACCTGCGTTTAATTGCTGTGCACCCGCAGTAAGAGAGGGACTGTTTGATTTTAAGGTATCAAGACCTGTGCTGAGCTGAAGTGCGCCATTATTAAGCAGTGCCGCACCGCCGGATAATTCCGGAATTTTTGAATTTAATGCAGCTGTTCCGTTTCTTAGGACAACTGAACCGTCTGTAAGCTGCTGAACACCATCGGCTAATTGAGGAACTGAGGCATTTAAGGTATTTGCCCCTTTATCAAGCGCTTTAATTCCGTCAAGAAGTGTTACTGCACCGTCTGACACCTGTTTACTGCCGTCAGCAAGAACACTTGATCCTTCGGATAATTTATCTGCTCCGTCAGCAAGCTCGTTAGTACCGCTACTCAGTTTTCCGGATCCGTCCGATAATTGCTTGAATCCGTTTTGCAGCTCACCCATTGAATCGGGTACGCTTTCCAGCTTGTCGCAAAGAGTAGTAATTATTTCTTTATCAATGCTTGAATTAACTGTTTGCTTAATTGTAGGCATTGCGTTTTCAAGTATCTGTGCAGCAAGATAATTCTTTTTTTGGTTTGCCGTGTAAACAATCGAACTATGTAGTTTTTCAGTGTCCTTTGAAGCAGTTGAGGCATTGCTTGAAAAATCTTTAGGAATTGTTATTGAAGCGTAATAATCATTTTCAAGTACACCTTGTTCTGCGTCTGCATTATCGGTAAATACAAATTTAAGTGTTCCGTCCTTTTCTAGATTATCGCAGATTTCCTGACCGAGATTTCTCTCCTCGCCGTTAATAACAGCACCGCTGTCAAGATTAACTACTGCCACGGGAACATCATCAAGTCTTGCATACGGGTCCCAGAATGCTCCTAAATAGAAATAGGAATAAAGCAAAGGGATAACCAGTACGCCTATGATGATTGCCGTCTTCATAATCCACGGCGTTTTCTTCTTTTCTTTCATACGATCGTCTCCTTATAACTTGTTGTATTTTGCTCTATTACAAATAGTAATGCATTTGCTGCTAAAAGTCATTAAACAAGTTATATAGAGCGCTTAAAATTTTATCAAAAACTACAATTTGATAAAACTTTTTGGTATGATATTTTTATTGTTCGAATTAGTAAAAATATCTGGATATTCAAACTCCTTTGTGGTATTTGTTGTGCTGCAAGGGAGTTGATTATTTATGTCAATACTACAAGAACTATGGTATGGGAATATCAGACCAAACGAAGATAAAGTTATTACAGATGAGGAAAAAGAATTAGTTTCGCTGATTGCTAAGCATCACGAAACACTATCTTCTTCCCAAAAGAATAATGACTTGGATGTGTTTGAAAAGTATGTTGATTGCTTTACCGAATACGCTTCGCTGATTGAGGTGCAGGCATTTGAAATAGGATTTAAGTTAGCGGTTAGGTTATTAAACGAATAAGAATTTCAATTTAAAAATACTTGCTTATGAATAGCAGTTTCTCAATTACGAGAAACTGCTATTTTTGTTTTCAAATTGTTGTGCAAAACGCTGAAAATAAAAAAGATGTATCTTTAGAAGATACATAAATAACGGATAAAAACTGTTGGATTGTGTCAATAAGTTTTTATGAGTTGTAGTGAATAAATCAGTAAATTGATTTATCCACTACATATTGTTTGTGCGGATTGATGATGAAGACTCAAAATGTATCTTCAGAAGATGCACGCAATATTAAAAAATTTGTTATCCTTTTTGTGATAAAAAATTTGGCTCAAAGGTATTTGCTTAACGGCTAAATATATGGAGGGCGTATGTAAATATTTTGTAAACAAAATTGAAACACCCTCATTTTTTGCCGTTTTCGTGGCTATAAGTGAAGGGACTTAAAAAAGTTTGGCTCAAAAGACTTAAAAAGTGTGCAAGGGTAAGTGAGGGGGTGATTTTATGAATAAACAAAAAGGCAATTTCTTTCTTATGCCAAACTGCATTTTCGATGAAGAAATGAAACCGAGAGATTTTGCTGTGTACTGTTTTCTTGTAAGCAGAAAAAACAGTGTCGGTGAGTGTTGGTATTCAGTAGAACGAATAGCTGAATACTGCAACATTCATTCCAATACTGCCCGCCGTGCTTTACACTGGCTTGAAGAATTCGGGTACATAGAAATCAAAAAATCTTTTCTTGAGGGTAAGCAGCAAACCAATTTGTATAGAGTAAACAAGATTGCTGATTAACAAATTTGGTAGACAAACAATTAAAAGCCCTTCCGACGAGAAAAGGAAAAGAACACAAAAGTAATCAAGACAAAACTAAAAACGCCTTGTGTGGCGTTTGTGGAGGTGAGAATAGGCATGTGAAAGAAATGACTGAAAGTAATTTATGTGTAGTTGTTTCAGTTGTAAACACTCTCCTTTAGGAGAGTCCAAGCATAGCGCATTGGGCGCATCTTTTCGGCTCATTTACCGAAAAGTGGTTGCCTGAAGGCAAAACAAATTTTGAAAGGAGTGATTGATATTAAGAATAAAGAAACAAAGTCAGAACGCATTAATCTTCACTTGACGCCGACTGCTAAAAGTATAATTGCTGATAAAGTCTCAGCATTAGGAATGAATATGACTGCTTACTTAACAGCCAGTGCTATCGTAAATGATGTATATGTCATCGGCGATAAGGAAACATTTAATGAACTTGTTTATCAAGTAAAGAAGATAGGTAGTAATATAAATCAGCTTCGTATGCTGTCTCAGTTAGGAAGAATTGAATGTGTTAATCTTAGCGAATGTACTGCTGAACTGGATAACATACGCAAAATACTCAACACGATCATACGAAAGGCAAACAAATGGCAACGATAAATTTCTTGAAGCGAAAAGATAGTAAGAATGCAGGTGCTCTCGGAAGTGTGATTGCTTACTGTACTCAACAATACAAAACTGAGATTGAAGATACAGGGGTTAGATTAATATCAGGAGTAAACTGCATTGCTCAAAGAGCATTCAAAGATTTTATGGATACTAAAAAACAATTTAACAAGACAGACGGTGTTCAGTTCTACTATGCTATACAGTCATTTGAAGAAGAAACTAATATCGAACCAATGCTTGCTCATCAGATTGCAATGGAATGGGTTGAGAAATGTTATCCCGGTTACCAAGCATTAGTCTGTACTCATATGGATACAGACAACATACATTCTCACATAATAATTAACTCAGTTAGTTCTCTTGACGGACACAAGATTCATCAAAACAAAAATGACATTGAGAGAGTCAGATATGTAAATGATCAGTTATGTATGAAATACGGACTGCCTATCTGTCAGCCTAAAAAGAAAGTTCAGGGAGTAACTTCAAAAGAATACTATGCAGCAAAGTCAGGAAACAGTTGGAAAACTCAACTTGCAATAGATATTGACACCGCAATGCTCTATGCAAAATCTAAAATGGATTTCATAAAGCTGATGAACAAAAAAGGATACCGAGTAATATGGACAAGCAAGCGTGACACCATACTCTACGAGTGTCCTAACGGGAAACGATGCAGAGATTTTAAACTGCACGAAGATAAATATTTGAAAGGAGCAATGGAAAATGAATTCGCAAAGCGGAAAGAATTCCTTCGAAAATATGAAGGATATGATGAGACAGGCACAGACGCCTCAGACCTGCGCCATGATAACCGAGGAAAACTGGAAGAGTCTGATCGCTCTGCTGGCTCGGCAGACCTCCATTCTGGAACAACAGCAGAACACATTAAGAACAATGATAACTACAGAACAGATGGCAGAGATTATGGAAGATCAGGCAACGGAACTTCAGTCTTACATACAGGAGTTGGAACAAACAGCGGAGAGTTTCAATACGGAAGTGACAAGCCAGATGGAAATAGTGAAAGATCAAACTCGGAATACGATGAAAGAGATCTCCTCACAGGCTGGGAGAATGAGCGACGATTTTTCGAACAGTCTTTCTCTGGAAAAGAAATATATGAAAGATATGTTTCTGAGGCAAAGGATAGGCAGTTGGATTCTGACAGCAATGCAGATCTTATCCCTTGGAGCATTCGTTTTATGGGTAATTTCGCAGACCTTCTGAATACAAGCAACAGAAGATACAGGAGAAAAAGATTCAAGTTATCTAAAAAGAATATCCGAAAGCGCCTTGCAAAAGGGCAAAGGACTTCCGGTTATGAAGAATATGATGACAACGATTACACGATGAGTATGTAAAAAAATACCTGCCGACACAAATCGGCAGGCTGAAAGGAGAAAATATGTATAAAAATTTTGATGAAATGCCTGTAATGCTTTCAGTTCCCGAAGCAGCAGAGGTACTAGGAATATCTGCTGTCAGTCTATACAAACTGATTAGAGATGACAACAGTTTTCCTGTTGTTGTAATGGGCAGGAGAAAGTCTGTTCCGAAAGAACAACTGAAAAGTTGGATTGAAACAAATTCAAAAAGATAATAATTGTCTGGATATTAAAAACTGCTTGTGGTAATGTTGTGTTGCCACAGGCAGAAAGGAGGTTGCGATGGCAAAACGAAATAACGGCGAAGGAACAATAACCAAACGCAAAGATGGTAGGTGGGAAGGTCGCTATTATACAGGTGAGATAGTTAACGGCAAGAGAGTAAGAAAAAATGTTCTTGCAAAAACGAAAGCCGAGTGCAAGGAAAAACTTGAAAAGGCGATAGCCGAGAACAACAAGCGGCAAAGGATAATTGAGAAATGTGATTTTCTTACAAACCCCGAGCCTACACTTGAAGAGTGGACAAAGATTTGGTTTGAATCATTTTGCGCAGTGAGTGTAAAAGAATACACAAGAAACAGTTATCAAAACTATTTTGACAGATATATACTGCCTAATCTCGGTGGTATGAAAATCAAGGATATATCAACAGTAGCCTGTCAGCAATTTCTAATGAAAATGTATACCAATGGGAGAATAAGAAATGTTAAAAAGAAAGGGAAAGGCTTATCTGCAAAGACAGTAAAGGATATCAAAATAGCCTTGCAAACCTGCCTGCAAAAAGCAGAGGACGAGGGTTTGATAGACAGTAATCCTTGTAAAAAGGTACAACTGCCAAAAGACGCGCCAAAGGAAATGCAAACGCTGAAAGCAAACGAACTTGGAAGATTTCTTCAGGAAACAAAGGACTCAGAATGTTATGAATTCTATATTCTTGAGATTACAACAGGCTTGCGACTGGGTGAAATACTTGCACTGACTTGGGATGACCTTGATATGAAAAACAAAACAATATCAGTGAACAAGCAGGTGCAAAGGATAGGCAGTGAACTAAAGGTAACAACACCGAAAACTGCCTCGTCCATACGAACGATTGCGTTATGTGATGAATGTTTTAATCAACTGATATTGCTAAGAAGCAGGCAAAGGCTTGATAATAAATTAATATTCCCATCACCGATAACAGGCGGACTTCGTGATCCGTCATCGGTTACAAGAAAACTACACAGAATGCAAAAACGAGCAGGAGTACCGCAAATACGCTTTCACGATTTGAGACACAGTTTTGCAACACTGTCATTAGAACAGGGGATGGATATAAAGACAATATCTCATATGCTTGGTCACACAGATGCAGGCTTTACTATGAACACATATATGCATGTGACAAACAATATGCAGCAAACGGTTGCAGATGCAATGGGTAATCTGATAACTGAATCAGAAAACGAAAGAAAAAATAAGTTCATACATTTCTCAGCATAACAAAAAAGGCTCAAGGAACAAAAATCCTTGAGCCGAATTCTTTTCAATTTATGTCAGTGGGAGTCAAATGGGCGTCTTTGATAGGTTTTATAATTGTAAATGTTAGCAAGTGAAAATATATACTTATACCTATTTTATATGTAATGTCACATATGACTACTCGGTTTATGAGTAATTATTAGTGAGAAAATACCAAAAATAAAAAACTCAGGCAACGAAAGTTACCTGAGTTTTTTGGTACGCCGGAAGGGATTCGGCGTATGCTGCGGCTGCGCCTTGCATACGGATGGCTCGCCGACCGAAATGCGCGGCATTTCAGTACCCGGCTCACCGCTTTTTGCTGAAAACAGCCCACCGGGCTGTTTTCTAAACGCAAAAACCCTCACGGGTTCGAATCCTCCTGTATCTTGGCATTAAAAAAGCACACACACCGGATGGTGCATGTGCTTTTTTGGTACGCCGGAAGGGATTCGAACCCCCGACCTTCTGGTTCGTAGCCAGACACTCTATCCAGCTGAGCTACCGGCGCATGCGAAACACACATAAACATACCTATGTATATTTAACGCTCAAATAATATACCACATTGCAAATAAAAATGCAAGAGTTTTTTTGCTTAAAACAGGTTAAGTTTTGCTTTTTGTTCCGCTTTCTTTCTTTTCTATGAATGTTTCCAGTATATCCCCTGCAATTTTGCAAAGTTCGGGGCAGGGGCGTTTTTTGTAATATTCCGGTGTGCGCGCATCGGGAACGGGAGAGGAGACTTTACCGCTTGCAATGCCCAAAAGTTCCCGGCATACGATGGATCCGTTTTGCTTTTTGAATTCATTTGCCGCTTCCTGCACCATGGCGTATACGCTGGCTTTGCCTTCATCGCCATACAGCGTGGAAAGCACATAGGTCATTCCGGATACGGTGCCGCAGACTTCCCGGAGCCTGCCCATTCCGGCGCCGAAACCGATCGTCTGCCTCTCAACCAGTGCGGGATCAAGCCTCATTTTATCGCAAAACGCAAGCGCAACGGACTGTGAACATCCTCTGCCTGTGCAGAAGTATTCTTTTGCTTTATCACCCCTGCTCATTTGGCTCAGTACCTCCGGTAGGTTCGTTCTGTTCCGGCAGCGGGGCAAAACGGGCAGTCAGATTTCGGTTTGAATCCACGCGGATTGTGTATCTTGTTGCAGACGCCACCTGCGCGCCCGTGTCATTATCATACCATCCGGTAAACTGATATCCGGTGTCCGGCGTGGCGGTCAGCGTTATCCTTTTTCCGGATTCAAAAGTTCCGTCTCCTGAAACGGAACCGTTGCCGTCAATATCAACGGAAATGGTATAACGCGCAACCGTTGTGGTTGTTGTGGTGCGCTCGGTTGTTGACTCCGTTGTAGATTCCGTTGTTCTTTCCGTTGTCCGGTTTCTTGTTGTTTTTTCCGTTTCCGTCTCGCTCAGATCGGAAGTAACGGTAACAGAGGGATTGGTTGTTGTTTCATCACTTTTATTTACCACGGCGGCAACGATGATGCCCACGATCATGGCAACCAGGATCACTGCCAGCACGATGATAATGATAATGCTTTTTTTGTTTTTTGCTTTTTCGTCTTCTGCGCTGTCTTCCTCATAGGCATCGGATTCATCAGGCTCATCCAGTTTGTGCGCGGGCTGGTTATCCGGATCATCCTCTTCCGGCACGATCTGATCATTGTCGTCAAACAAAGGGGATCCGCAGTTTTCGCATATGTATCTGCCTTCCTGATTATCAAAGCCGCAGTTTTTGCATCTCATATTTTACATACCTTTCTATAGATTTCAGTTTAACAAAGCAAGTATAACACAGAAAAAACAAAATAACAACTGCTTATTCTGTAAAAGAAATGATAATAATTTTTGCTAATTCCGTTTTTTGGTATTGACTTTTTGTCGATTTTATAATAAATTAGAGTAGTAGCAAATTGATTATGCTTAGTTCGTACTGAAAGGGGTACCAAAGTAATGAAAAAAACAATTAAAGCAATTCTCTGTGTTGTTCTCGTTGCTGCTTTCGTGCTTTCGCTTGCAGGTTGTGCGAAATTAAATTACGTAACAAACGGAACGATACAGGCAATCAAAGAGGTTCAGGACGGCACTTGGAACCAAACCGATGAGGGCGAGGGAGAAGAGGCCGGTGCCGAAACCGCGATTGAACCGTTTGTTGCAGGTACATACGGCGGCATTGAGTTTGCTGATGAGGCTTCTGTTGTAAACTATTATGTTCAGGCATATAACAACACGAAATCTCAGACTGCAAATTACACCGATGCAGACGGCAATGCGGTTTCTTACTATGCGCTTCTTGGTGAAGAAGATCTTCAGATCGGTAAAGTTCTGATCGAAGGTCAGGAAAACTCCGTAATCAACAATCTTGTTCCCACCATTGTAGGCGGATTGTTCTCAAAGAGCACTTACGGTCTTCCTCCGTGCAACAACAGAGATCCGCTGCTTGATAACTCAAACGGTGACGCTTCCAATCCGGGTCAGTTTGATTTCAGACAGTCCTATTTCACACCGGAAGACTGCCAGGCTTGTAACGTAGTAGATAACGGAGACGGTACAATTACCATCACCATCCAGCCGAAAGAAGGCTCCATGTCCATGCGCGGTGAGGATTCCCAGGGCAGATTCTTTGAAGTTCTCGGCGATATCGGCGCAACGGTAGATTCTATTTCTCAGCTTTCTTGGGCAAGCGGCACAACTGCTGAAAACTGCCTTGTTAATTACTCCGGCGGTACCGGAACCATTAAAATAGATACGGCAACCAATACGGTTGTAGAGGCTGATTATCATATGGCCGTTCAGGTTTCCGTAAATCACGCAAACGTGCTTGTTATCAAAGACAAGAGCGCTTCTATCGATATTTCTTATGATATGCATTATCCTGCATCAGATGAGTATCTTATGGAAGCAAAAGGAATCACAAGAGCGTAAGCATATAAAGCATAATTTAATTTGAATGAAACCCAGGGCCGCCCGTTAGGGCGGCTCGTTTTTATGCCGGCATTCAGCAGGACTGCCGCCCCGGCATTTTGGAAAACACTTACAATATCTCGATTTTGTTAAAAGAAAATTCAATATATTCTTATTGAATAATACGGCGCATTATGTTATGATTATTTAAATGCCGCGGAAATGCCGGGCATATATAAAGAACAGGAGAATAGATTATGAGCGAACAGATCCCCAATATGGATTATGATGCGGATGAAGTGATCAATGATTTCAAATCAAAATTCAAATGGCCCAAAAAAGAAGAAGTGGATGTTGTGGTTAAACCGGAAAAAGTGTGGCTCAGGCTGCTTATTTCCGCTGTATTAACGATCATTGCGGGCGGAATCGTTTATTATATGATGCTGCCGGCGCTGAATTTTAAAGATGTAAATATGTATATATTCATCATGGTTCTCATCGTGCTGTTTATGGTGTTTTTTGCGCTTGCCTGCAAGGCAAACAAAAAGATAGAGCGCCGCGAATATATTAAGAAAAAATCAAAGGTGCCGGTGATTATTGTAGCCGCGCTTGTTGTGGTAATGGCGATCGGCTGGCTCTGCGGTGCAACGATCTTTAGGGCATCCTCATATAACAAACTGATGCCGGTTACAACCAGTGAATTTTCAACGGATTTTGAAAAACTCAGTGTGGACAGCGTTCCCCGTGTGGATGAATCCCGGGCGCTGACGCTTGCGGACCAGCAGCTTGGCTCTCTTTCCGAATATAAGAGCCAGTATGTGGTTTCAAACACCACTACGATGATCAATTATAATAACCGCCCGGTTCGTGTGGCATATCTGGAGTACGCCGATGTGTTCAAGTGGTTCAATAATACCAAAGAGGGCGTTCCCGCTTATATGATTATTGACCTGATCTCACAAAAGGTTACGGTTGTAAACTGTGTGGAGCAGTTTGGTTCCTGCATCCAGTACAGCCCCACGGAATTGTTTAATGAAAAACTGATCCGCCACATTCGTTTCCAGTATCCTACCGAACTTTTGGATACCCCGAATTTTGAGATCAGCGACGACGGGCATCCTTATTGGATTACCCCTGTGCTGGATAAAACCATCGGCCTTTTCGGCGGAACGGATGTAAAAGGCGCGATTATTACGGATGCACTCAACGGCGAAAGCGTGTATTACGATATTGAGCAGGTGCGTTCGGATGAATCCCTTCAATGGATCGATGTGGTATATTCCGCAAATCTGTTGGTTCAGCAGTATGATTATTACGGAAAATTCCAAAACGGCTTTTGGAACTCCATTATTTTCCAGAATGATGTGAGCCAGGCGTCGCAGGGCAACGGCTATATCGCTATGGATGATGATGTGTGGATCTATACGGGCGTAACGTCTTCTGAATCCGATGCATCAAATTTCGGCTTCATTCTCAGCAATCAGCGCACCAAGGAAACCAGATATTATGAAAACGGCGGTGCGATTGAGACTGCCGCCCAGCAGTCCGCGGAAGATGCGGTGCAGAATTACCAGTATGCCGCTACGTTCCCGATTCTTCTGGATATTGAGGGCCAGCCGACTTACTTTATGAGCCTTTACGGCTCCAGTAACACGGTCAAGGGCTATGCACTTGTTAACCTGGCGGATAAAACCATCGTCGGCACAGGCATCGTGGATGAGATGAAGAGTGATGCCAAAGCGCTTAACGCCGCGGTTGAAAACTATATTCAGGCGCTGAAAGATAAAAACATTATCGGCACAGATATCAATGTAGATGAATATCTTGTGGACGAGACGGATGAAGATGCCGGCGGCACGGCACAGGAAACGCCTGCCGAAAACGGTAACACAGCGGCGCCCTCCGCGCCGGCAGCGGACGGCTCCCAGGTAACCGGAGAGGTAACCTCCATTCTGACTTCCGTAAATAACGGAAACACATATTATTACCTGCAGATCAACGGCACCTATTATTATATCAGTGTTGCAGACTGTATGGATGTTCTGCTCGTTCAGACGGGTGATACGGTAACGGTTACCGTTGGAAGTGAGGCAGACGGCGTGTTCGTTTCGGCTGCGGATGTTACTGTTTAAAGTTTTGAAAATCAGATAGAAGTAATAAAACACCGCTTAAGTGCTGCGCTTAAGCGGTGTTTTTATATCATTCTTGTTTTATTCTGTATGGCTTTGTTATGCTTTTTTAAATATTATAAGTCATAACCGTTTGAAAGAACTGCGTGTTTAAGAATTGCCGGGAATAACCGGTTTCAAAGCCTGCCTTTTCAAAGGTTTCAATAAATCTTTTGGAAAAGGTTTCGTATACCAGCACAAAATTTTCTTCTTTGGCTTTCTTTTTACTTTCCTGAATGATTCGTTCTATCTCGCTTTCGGGCACTTCAGGCGCGGAATAGATCGTAAGAAGGCGCTTGCTCAATTGTTCCGGCACAACGATGTCAATAATGTTTTGCACCACTTCCATATGATTTAAAATGTTGTGGGAATATTTGTTCATTTTTAATGAAAATCCGTGCTTGCCGGGAAATTTGTATGGAAATGCGTTGGGATCTGTAAGTGTGGCGGCAATGTTTTTACTGCTCGTTTTTATCAGTTCGCCGCGCGAATCCCATTTTTCAAGATAATATTGAAAGTATTTTATAATAAAATCCGCCCGGTTTGCCTTAACAGGGCATAAAAACATAAAAAGCGGGTCCTTAATAAACAGCCGCGCATATTCGCCCGGAAGCGCGGAAAGATTCAGTTGTATCTTGTTGTTTTCCATATTGTCCTCTCAGTTCTTGTCTATCGAATACTATATTAATACATAGGATCATGCCATGCAATATTATCGGAAAAAATTAACAAAATATACAAAAAGATCTTGCTTTCTGTGTTTTACTGTCTAAAGGATAGCGGAGAGTTGTGCGATTTCCTGCATCGTGAAATTTTCCGCCCGGTCTTTTTCGTTTCTCCCGATCTCGGAAAGTGCCGCGCGCACCTGATCCTTTGGCAGATTCAGGGCGGACGAAAGGCTGTTTAGTGCCGTTTTTCGCCGTTGGGAAAATGCCGCTCTGATGATTCGGAAAAAACGCTCTTCATTTTCCGGTTGCACGGCGGGTCTTGTTCTGACGGATAGCCGGATCACTGCGCTGTCTACTTTCGGCTGCGGCATAAAGCTGCCGCGGCTTACTTCAAAAAGTTTTTCCGTTTCGGCATAATACTGCGCCGCAACGGTAAGCGCACCGCTTTCACGGGATCCGATCTCTGCACAGAGTCTGTCCGCAGCCTCTTTTTGCACCATAACTACAATCTCTCTTACCGGCAGCCTGCTTTCGATCAGTTTCATGATGATGGGCGAGGTAATATAATACGGCAGATTTGCGCATACTTTGATCTCTTTCATATCACGAAATTTTTCCTGCACAAGCGCGTTCAGATCTGTTTTCAGTGCGTCGCCTTTTACGATTTCCAGATTTGCGCAATCTGCAAGCGTTTCATGCAGTATCGGAAACAGGCGCTCGTCCAGTTCAATGCTGATCACTTTTCCGGCAACCGCGCACAGTTCTTTCGTCAGCACGCCGATGCCGGGGCCGATCTCCAGCACACCGGTTGTCTCATCTGCTCCAAGGCTTTGCGCCATGGCGGGGCATATGCTTTTATTTATGATGAAATTCTGCCCAAGTGATTTTGAAAACGTGAAACCATGCCTCATAAGCAGGTCTTTTATTTCTCTGTAGTTGCAAAGATCCATAAATGCCCCCGATACGGAATAGTAAACCTTTTGCGCATATGCATAAAAGGTTCATACTGCCTGATCCTGCTTTCCAGGATCACGGCATATTTTATCATAAAGCTCGTTTTTTTACAACCGCAAAATTTAACAGATAGCATCTTGATTTTAATTTTTTATAATGGTAGAATACATCTTACTGATTTTTCGCGCAGCGGTCTGTAATGATGCAGATCACGGGAATATTGTTTCGGAGGAATATATATGCTGAAAAAACTGGCATCCTATATGAAAGGGCTTTGGCACCTTGCGGCCATAAGCGCCCTTGGCATGATCATAGAAGCGATCTGCGAACTGTCGCTTCCGTCCATTGCCAGCCATATTTACAATATGGTAAGCACTACTTCGTCTCCGGAAGCAGTCCGAAAAGAGGTTATACTGTATGGTATAGGCATGTTTCTGCTTGCTCTGGTGGGCCTTGCAGGCGGCCTTGCTACCATGAAAGCGTCTTCTGTTTGCAGCCAGGATTTTGCGTTCCGGCTCAGGAATGACGTCTATAAAAAAATAAGCACGTTTTCTTTTAAAAATATAGATACCTTTTCAACGGCGTCTTTAACCACCAGGCTCACAAATGATATTACCATGCTGCAAATGGTGGTCATGATGGCGCTGCGTATTCTGGTTCGGGGACCGGCGCTATTGGTTGTGTCGGCGGCGTTTGCGGTTTCCATCAATCCAAAGATGAGCACGCTGCTGCTCTTTATTCTGCCCGTGCTGATCATTGTAGTGGTCTGCGTTTTGAAGTTCGGATTCCCGATGTTCCAGAAAATGCAGAAAAAGATAGACAACGTAAACCGGGTTGTTCAGGAAAACCTGATCGGCATGCGGGTTGTTAAGGCGTTTGTGCGTGAGGATCATGAAAAGGAAAAATTTAAAGCCGTTTCCAATGACCTTGCAGCGCAGGGCGCAAGGGCGTCCGGCCTTGTGGTTACCGTTATGCCCCTGATGATGCTCGTGTTAAACGCGGTTGTGGTCTTTGTGTATTACAGGGGCGGCGTAGACGCCAGCAACGGCGTTATGGATGTAAGCCAGATTTCTGTTTTTGCCTCTTATATCATTCAGGTTTTGATGAATCTGATGATGATTTCCATGATGCTCCTTCAGCTGGCAAGGGGCAAGGCGTGCGGCGACCGAGTAGTGGAAGTTCTGAATACCAAGGTGGATATCACAAACGGCGAAAAGGATTACATCCCGGATGCCGCGCACGCAAAAGGTAAAGTGGAGTTTCGTCACGTGAATTTCAAATATGATTCTTCCGATGCGGGAGATGATATCCTGCACGATATTACCTTTACTGCCGAGGCAGGGCAGGTGATCGGCGTTGTGGGCGGCACCGGCTGCGGAAAATCCAGCCTTGTCAATCTGATTCCGCGCCTTTATGACGTCACCTGCGGTCAGGTGCTTGTTGACGGCGTGGATGTCCGCGATTATGATATCAAAGCGCTGCGGGATATGATCGGCGTTGTGCTGCAGAAAAACGTGCTTTTCAGCGGCACGATCAAGGATAATATCCGCTGGGGCAAGGCAGACGCAACGGATGAGGAGATAGAAGAGGCGTGCAGATATGCCCAGGCGCACGATTTTGTGCTGCGCCAGCCGCACGGCTATGATACGGATCTTTCTCAGGGCGGTCTGAACCTTTCAGGCGGCCAAAAACAGCGCCTTTGCATCGCACGCGCCATGATCAAACACCCCAAGATACTGATCCTGGATGATTCTACTTCCGCTGTGGATACAGCTACAGAGGCGAAGATCAGAGACAGCTTTTATAACGAACTGAAAGATACTACTGTTTTTATCATCGCGCAGCGTGTTTCATCCGTTAAGGATGCGGATCAGATCATTGTTTTGGATGACGGCGAGATCAAAGGCATGGACACCCACGATAATCTGCTGAAAACGAATGAGATCTATCAGGAAATTTACCAGACACAACAGAAAGGGGTGAGCGAATAATGCCGGGGCCTATGGACAATAAACACGGCTACGCAAAACCCAAAAACGCCAAGAAAACATTCGGCAGAATTCTGAAATATATGGGCAAAAGCAAGATCTTTCTGATCGTTGTGTTTCTCTCGCTCATCTTAAGCACGGTTTGCCAGATCGGCGCCTCCTATTGGCTTCGCCCGATCCTGAATGGAATAGAGGAGTCTGTGCTTGCAGGCAATTTCATGACGCAGGGTATTAAAGAGCTCGTTAAAAATCTTGTGATCGTAGGCGCGCTTTACTGCGGAACCGCTCTGTTTTCATATATTCAGAGCCGTGTTATGGTCACGATCGCGTATAAAACAACAAACCTGATCAGAAAAGAACTGTTCAATCATATGCAGTCACTTCCGCTCAGGTATTTTGACAGCAAAACGCACGGCGAGATCATGAGCCGCTTTACAAACGATGTGGATAATGTGCAGATGATGCTGGAACAGTCTATGGTGCAGCTTGTTTCTTCTGCGTTTACATTTGTGGGCATCATCGTTATGATGATCTTTTTAAGTCCGCTGCTGTTCGGCATTGCGCTGATCTTTCTTGTAATCATGGTTATTGCCGTTACCAAGATCGGCAAGCAGTCCAGAAAATATTTCAGAGCGCAGCAAAAAGAGCTCGGTATCATGAACGGAAATATAGAAGAATCCGTTGAAGGCCTTAAAGTTGTTAAAGTTTTCAATCATGAAGAGAAGATTAACGAAGAGTTCCGCGCGTGTAACGAAAAGTTCAGAAAAGCGGCAACGAACGCCAACTTTTTTGCCGGCATTATGGGCCCCAGTTCAACGGGTATCAATAACGCAAGTTACGCCACGATTGCGCTTGCCGGCGGCCTGCTGGTGCTCACTTCCGGTATAGATATCGGCGCGTATTTTACTTTTTTGAGTTATTCCAAGCAGTTTACGCAGCCGATCAACCAAATCGCCAACCAGATGAACACGATCTTTTCGGCGCTTGCGGGCGCGGAGCGTGTTTTTGAGGTTATGGATATGGAGCCCGAAGTGGATGAGGGAACGGTCACGCTTGAAGAGAAGTATGAAAACGGAGAAAGAAAACTCTTTTGGAACGACGGCGGAAACCTTGTTCCCGTTGAGGGCAATGTGGTGTTTAAAGACGTCAACTTTTCCTACGTGCCGGAAAAACCTGTGCTTAAAGAAATTTCGCTTTACGCGAAAAGCGGGCAGAAGATCGCGTTTGTTGGTTCCACGGGTGCGGGAAAAACAACGATCACCAATCTGATCAACCGCTTTTATGATATTCAGGACGGCTCTATCACTTATGACGGCATTGATATCAAACGAATCAAAAAAGACGATCTCAGAAAAACGCTTTCTATCGTTCTTCAGGATACCCATCTGTTTACCGGCACGGTGATGGATAATATTCGTTACGGCAGGCTGGAGGCAACGGACGAGGAATGTATTGCAGCTGCCAAACTCGCGTCCGCGCACTCCTTTATCCGCAGACTGCCGCAAGGGTATGACACCGTGATCTCCGGCGACGGAGATAATCTTTCCCAGGGGCAGCGCCAGCTCCTTGCAATCGCAAGAGCGGCAGTCGCAAAACCGGTCGTTCTGATTCTTGACGAGGCAACCTCCTCCGTTGATACGCGAACGGAACTTCATATAGAGCACGGCATGGATCGCCTGATGGCGGGAAGGACGGTATTTGTTATTGCGCACCGCCTTTCAACGGTCAGAAATTCAAATGCCATTATGGTTCTGGAGCACGGCAAAATCATTGAGCGCGGCGATCATGAGGATCTTTTGAAAAATCACGGCAGATATTATGAGCTATGCACCGGAAAATCTCAGCTTACCTGATGATTGTCATAAATTTGTAAAATATTTTTCTGCAAAAGTCTTTACAAAATTAAACTTAAATGGTATAATTCAATCGTATTATATTAGCGGTGGATTATATTATGCTATTTAACGAGGTGTTTATTATGAAAAAGATTCTTTCGGTTCTGATCTCCGTAATTGCCGCGGTATCTGTATGTGCCGCTTTTGCAGTTCCTGCGTCAGCCGCCATTCATGTTTACAGCCCGCAGGGCGTTGCTATCGTTCATTCGGCAAATGATCCTTTGTTAAACGGTCAGCCCACAACGCAGGTTAGCGGCGCGCAGGTAAGCGCAGGCTCCAATCAGCTTGTATTTACTTATTCAGGCACTGCAAAACTTTCCGGCTGGAACCTGATTGATAAAAACGGCAACGCAGTTGCGCTCAGCGATGTAAGCGATGTGTGCAGAGTGGTTAGCCAGGATGGCAATACTCTTACGATAGAAATCCTTGATTGGAGCGCTTTTGAATCTCCGGACGGCTATACCGTAAATGCGCTTGCAGAAACAGAGGGCACAACTTCCGGCGAGACTACAACCGTGAATAAAGACGATTCTGCAACTTCACCGGATACCGGCGTTTCCGTAGCGGCGGCAGCGGTTTGCGCAGCAGGTGCAGGTGCTGCTATTCTTGCTCTTTCCAAAAAGAAGGATGCTGAATAATTTCAATTGAACTCTATAAAAAACCTGTTCCGCTGTGAGCAGGTTTTTTTAATATGTACCTCTCTTGTCATAAACTGTATTTTTGGTTATTAATTTTAGATTGCGGTGTTTTTCATGAATGAAAAGAACAGGGAAAACAAAGAACCTATTGAAACGAAAACAGAAAATCAGGATAAAAAGAAAAATAAAAAGCGCGTTATTCTATTGGTGCTTGCCATCGTTGTTTTTGTATGCGCCTGTGTTTATATAGGGATCTATCTTTATAATTCCTCTATGGCGCAGCGTGAGGCGGATCTGGTTACAACGCCGGATACAACGGTTTCCCAAACCGGGCCTCTTGCCGATAATCCGGTTGATTTTGCAGCGCTTCAACAGGGTAATGATGAGATTTACGCTTGGATCAAGATTGAGGATACGGATGTGGATTACCCCATTGTGCAAAGCAAAAACGATGATGATTTTTATCTGCGTCACAGTGCTTATGACAAATCCTGGCTTGCAAGCGGCGCGATTTATACCCAAGGTATGAACAGCAAGGATTTTTCCGATCCGGTAACGGTTATCTACGGCCACAACGGCTATAGGGAAACGATGTTTACCTCGCTGCATCAGTTTGAGGATGAAGCCTTTTTTGATTCACACGAATATTTTTATATCTATATGCCGCAGAGGAAACTTACTTATCAGGTTGTTTCCGCTTTTAAGTATGACGACAGGCATATTATGAATTCTTTTAATTTCGCGGTTCCTCAGGATCTTGCCAATTTTCAGGAAACCGTTAAAAATCCAAGTTCCGCGCTTAAAAACGTAAGAACGGATCTGGATGTTCCCATGGATGAAAACAGCAAAATTGTTGTGCTCTCCACCTGTATTACCAATCAAAAGAGCAACAGATATCTTGTTTGCGGAGTGTTAGTAAAAGATGAAAAGACCAATTGATCCGAATTTAGATTCTGCCGATGCAAATTTCCTTTTTGCGGAAAAGACCGGCGATGCTGATTTGAAAAGCAATGACTCAAATATGGCTTTCAGCCGGGAAGAGCAGGAAAGCGGTGATCTCTTTACACAGGAAGTGCACCGCCATCATCATTCTTCTGGGAGCAGTTCCCACAGTCATCGCCACCATCACCACCACCATCACCACCACCATCATCACCGGCACGGCAGGCGCAGACACAGAAGAAAACATAAATTACCTCTGATCGTAAGAATACTGATTGTGATTCTTGCTTTGCTCTTTGCTGCGGTTGCCATAATCGGCGGCACGTATCTCTATTTGCGGGAGACCGGCCATGATTCGCTGGTTGTGGAGCCGGCGAATCCGAAATATGAAGAAACGATCATCTATAACGGTCATACATATGTGTATGACCGAAATAAAGTTGCTTTTGCGTTTATCGGCGTAGACCGTGAAAGCATCACTCCGGATGCGGATACGGTGATCGGCAATTCCGGTCAGGCAGATACGGATATTGTTGGGGTTATAGACACGAATACGGGCGAAATCAGCGTAATCACGATCCCGCGTGATTCCATGGTGGATATTGATCTCTATACCGTTGGCGGCGAATTTGTAAGAACGGAAAATATGCAGCTCTGCCTTGCGTATGCTTACGGAGACGGCGGTACGTCTTCCTGCGAAAATGTTACAACCGCGATCAGCCGTATCTTAGGCAATGTGCCGGTTGAAAAGTATTTTGCGCTCGATCTCAGCGGAATTGCGCCCCTGAATGACGCAGTGGGCGGTGTAACGGTAACATCGTTGTATGATTTTCCGGCAGAGGGCGTTTATAAGGGCGATACGGTAACGATTCAGGGCGATTTTGCGGAAACATATGTCCGCCAGAGAAATATGGATTCCATAGACGCATCGTTAAACAGAACCGAGCGCCAGACGCAGTATATCAAAGCGTATGTTGAGCAGCTCAGAAAAGCCGCAACCAGCGATTTTTCGGTGATTTCCGATCTTTATAATACAGCGGCTGCGTACAGTCAAACCAATATTTCACTCAATGAAGTAACCTATCTCGCGTCCGTTGCGCTTTCTCACGGCGTTTCGGGCTTTACCCAGTATACGCTGGAGGGCGAGATGCAGGCGTCTGATTCCGCAACGGAAGATGTGTTTGCCGAATATCATCTGGATGAGGATTCGGTTATGGAAGTGGTTGTAAACTGCTTTTATGAGCAGGTTAAATAATACTAAAGGAGCAAGCCATGAACAGTCAGGAGAAAAGAGAACTGGAGATCTATGCCGCGGAGATCAGGCTCGGCATTATCGAAAGTACGTATAATGCAAAGGCAGGCCATCCGGGCGGAAGCCTTTCTGCCGCAGATGTGATTGCCTATCTTTACGGCAGGCAGATGAAGTATGATGTGAAAAACCCGAAGGATCCGAATAGGGACAGGTTTGTCCTCTCCAAAGGCCATGCCGCTCCCGCGCTTTACAGCGCCTTGGCATATAAGGGATTCTTTCCGGTAGAAGATCTGAAAACCCTGCGCCATATAGATTCCTATCTGCAGGGGCACCCGAATATGAATACGGTTCCCGGCATCGATATGAGCACGGGTTCGCTCGGCCAGGGTATCAGCGCCGCGTGCGGAATGGCAAAGGGCGCAAAAATGCTTGGGCAAAAGGATATGAAAGTCTATACGCTTCTGGGCGACGGAGAGATAGAAGAGGGTCAGGTCTGGGAGGCCATGATGTTTGCCGCGCAGTACGGCCTGGATAATCTGTGTGTGATCATTGACGTGAACGGCTTGCAGATTGACGGCGCCTGCGAGGATGTTATGAGCGCTGAACCGATCGATGAAAAGGTGCGCGCTTTTGGATTTGACTGTGTTGTGATCAACGGCAATGATTTTGATGATCTGGAAAAAGCGTTTAACGCTTTTGAAAACAGCACAAAGCCTTTTGCAATTGTGATGAAAACGGTAAAAGGCCTTGGCGTTTCCTATATGGAAAATGCGGTCGACTGGCACGGCAAAGCGCCGAACCAGCAGGAATATGAGATTGCCGTTAAAGAACTTGATGAAAAACTTGCACAACTGGAGGCGTAACCATGGCAGATGTAAAATGTATTGCTACTCGTGAAAGTTACGGCAACGCTTTAAAGGAGCTTGCCGAAAACGGTGCGGATAATCTTGTTGTGCTTGATGCGGATCTTTCCGCCGCAACAAAAACCGCTATATTCAAAAAAGCGTTTCCGGATCGCCATATCAACTGCGGTATTGCGGAATCCAATATGATGTGTGTTGCCGCAGGGCTCAGCACCATGGGTTTTGTTCCGTTTGCCTCCAGTTTTGCCATGTTTGCTGCCGGCAGAGCGTTTGAGCAGATCCGCAATTCCATTGGCTATCCGCATCTGAATGTAAAGATCGGCGCTACACATGCGGGCATCTCCGTGGGTGAGGATGGCGCATCCCACCAGTGCTGCGAGGATTTTGCCCTTATGCGTTCTATCCCCGGCATGGTTGTGATCTGCCCGGCAGATGATGTGGAGGCAAAGCAGGCTGTAAAGGCAGCGTATGCGCATAACGGCCCCGTTTATTTAAGATTCGGCAGACTTGCGGTTCCTGTTTTTCACAGCGAGGAGTATCAGTTTGAGATCGGCAAGGGCGAACTTGTAAAAGAAGGCTCTGATGTTACGATCATTGCGAATGGTCTTATGGTGGCAGAGGCAATTGAGGCAGGAAAAGAACTTCAGGCAGCGGGCATTGATGCCGAGATTATTAACATGGCAACGATCAAGCCGCTGGATGCGCAGCTGGTTGTTGCATCCGCAAGGAAAACCGGCCAGGTGATCACCGTTGAGGAGCATAATATTATAGGCGGCCTCGGAGAGGCTGTTTGCGCCGCGCTGAGCACGGAATGCCCGGTTCCTGTTAAAAGAATAGGCATCAACGATGAATTTGGCCACAGCGGCCCTGCAAAGGATCTGCTAAAGCAGTTTGGTCTTTCGGCTGAAAATATCGTGAAAGTAACCAAAGAATTTGTAAAATAATAGATTGCAGTTCATGTAAGCCGTTTAAGCGTTGCGCTTAAGCGGCTTTTTGCATGCCCCTCTGCAAGTCCGCTTTACACTGATTTTACAAAGCAAACAAGAATTTGACATCCACCGAAAAATATTGCTTAGTTTTGACGTTTTATAAATCTTTTCTTTAAATCGGTATTGCACAATATATGCGTAATCTGTAAGGAGATGAAATTTATGAAAAAGATAGTAAGCAATATATTCTGCATCCTGCTTTCTTTGCTTAGCATTGCAGGCGGCGCTGTGCTTTTTGTGCACAATTTTCCGGAAGATCTGATCTGGAATCTTTCCGGCGCTGTTCTTATGTTTACCGGCACGGCGGCAATCGTGTCTAAAATCCTATTCGCAGTCAGCGCGGGAAAGGGCAGAACGGCATGAAACAGAAATTAAAACAGTTTACGGATAAACACGCGGAAATATGGAAATTTATAAAATTCACGTTTACCGGCGTCAGCACTTCCGTGCTGGAACTGGCTGTGTTTATGTTTTTGCAGTATGTGGTGTTCCGGTCTCTTAATGCAGTGCCGGTTACCGATAATCCTATCTTATCTTTCCTTGGTATCGAATACCAGGGCTATCTTTATTCTTATGCCATTTCCGCAACGATCGGTTATGCGGCGGCATATATTATGAACCGAAAAATCACATTCCAGGCGGATGCCAATCCCGTCCTTTCCACGATCCTGTATGCTGTGATGGTGGTTTGCACCATTGCTTTCAACACTTGGTTTGGTGCATTCCTCGGCACACTGGTTACAAACAGCGGCTATAATAATGTGTTTGTGGAAATGCTTACCAAAATCGTTGTTATGACGGTTCCCACGATCTGGACTTATCCGCTTAACCGCTTTGTGATCCACAGAAAGAAAAAGCCTAACTATGCGGTTCAGGCGGCTTAGATCTTTCGCGGCAAAGCACCGCGAACTGTGGAAATTTATAAAATTTAATTTTACGGTTATCGTTACATCGGCGCTGGATATCGGCGTATATCTACTGCTCTTGTATCTGGTTTTTGCACCGCTCAATTCCAGCCCGTTGCCGGACAGCGAATTGCTTTCCTTCCTTGGCATACGCTATCAGGGATATCTGTATGCCTATCTCATTTCCACCACTGCAGGCTATGTTGCCGCTTATCTGATGAACCGAAAGATCACGTTTCATTCAGATGTAAATCCGGCGTACAGTTCCTTTCTGTATTTGCTGCTGGCGGTGTTTAATATCTTGTTCAGTTCGTGGTTCGGCGGCATTGCGGGCACGTTTATGACCCGCTATGCCATTTCAAATCCGTTTACGGAGATCGTTTCAAAATTTATTATCATCAATATCCCCACGCTCTGGACTTATCCGCTGGAAAGGTATATAATTCAGATAAAGCGGGGAACTTTCAGGAGAAAAACAAATGATCATTGCAACTGATCTGGACGGCACCCTGCTTTCCAGCAGCACAAAAATAAGCAGGGAAAATCTGGATTCTATCAAAAGGCTTTATGAAAACGGCGTGCATACCGTGATCGCCACGGGCAGAACCTTTTTTGAGATTCCGGAAGAACTGCTGGAGTGCGAATATATAGACTATATCATTTATTCAAACGGCGCGGCAATTTATAAACGGGGCAGCGGTGTTGTTTTTTCAAACTATATTGCGCCGGATACCGCGCGCGGCGTCTACCGCATTTTAAATACTGCGCAGACTTTTATTGAACTTTACGTAAACGGCATCCCGCTTGTGGATGCTAAGCAGTTTGATGAAAACGGTTTTGCGTATTACAGAATCGATCCGGCGTTTCTGCCTGAAATGCGCAGAAGCCGCAAGGCGGTGAAAGACCCGGATTCGATTCTTTCCCATCCGGATCTGAAACTGGAGATGTTTGATGTTTTCTTTCGGGACATGGAGGAAAGGGAAGAGTGTAAAAGAAGAATACGCTCTTGCTTTCCACACCTGGAGATCACCACTTCCATGCGCAACAATCTGGAGATCATGAACGGCGGGATCAATAAAGGCACCGGTCTCCTGACGCTGTGTAAGATTGCCGGTATAGATCTGAATGGCGTTCTTGTGATCGGGGACAGTAAAAACGATCTTTCCCTTTTCCGCGCGGCAAAGCACCGCCTTGCCGTTTCAAACGCCTGCGCGGAACTAAAGGAAATCAGTGACGGCGTTATATGTTCTAACGATGAAAATATCATGTGCTGTATGGAAAATCTGATAAGAAAGAACGTTGTTGTATGAATTGCATTCACTTTTTGAATACTGGCTCTTCGGATTGTATCATCCTTCAGAGCGGCAGCCGTTTTGCTATGGTGGATGCCGGCGAGGATACGGATTATCCGCCAAACAAGCCGGCGCTGAAATACCCGGGTTATGAAAAAGAAGTTGTGGATTACCTGTATAAAAACTGTATGGGGCCGGATGGAATGGTTACGCTCGATTTTGTGCTCGGCACGCATGCCCATTCGGATCATATCGGCGGTTTTGACACCGTGATTGACAGCGATAAGGTCGTGATTCAAAAAGCGTTTTTAAAGCCGTATAATGAACGTGGTATCAATTTGTTTGAACGCACACAGTGGGATAATAAAGAGGTCTATATGCAGATGCACGATGCCTTGATCCGCAAAAATGTGCCGATCTGTACGGCGTTTGACGGCGATTCCTTTCAGATGGGGGATATGAAGATCACGTTTTTCAACGGCGCGCCTGCTCACAGATTCCGCAAAACGGGGGAGAATGAAAATTCCGTGGTTACACTGGTGGAGTGCGGCGGCTGTCGGGCGCTCCTTGCCGGAGATATGAACTGGAAATGCGGCGGCGAAAAGAAGATCGCAAAAGCAGTCGGCAAGATCGATCTGCTGAAGGTCGGGCACCATGGTTACGAATTTTCCTCTTCTGCTTTCTGGCTCAAAACGCTGGATCCGGATATCGCAGTCATCCTGAATTTTGAAAACCGCGTGCATAAAAGTGTAGCGGCGCGGATCAAAAAATACAGCGGCGCAAAGACCTATACTTCCGCTGATCTCAATGGGCTGAAAGCCGTGTTTGAAAACGGAACGATCCGTATGGAAACGAATATTATGTAAAAAAACAGCGCCGATCCGTGTTCTTAAATTGGAGGCAGCCGGCGGGGAAGCAGAACGCAATCATTCACCTGCAAGGCGTGATCTTGAAATTAAACAAAAAGCGGCAAAGCCATATTGGTTTGCCGCTTTTGTTCGGTTTATTCAAGATAAAGTATAATTTTTCCGTTTTCCAGTGTTTTTTTCAGATCAATCACCCTCTGGTTTTCGGATCCGCGGAATTTCAGGGATATATTTTTCCGTTCTTTTTCAAATTTGCCGTCCACCAGAATATCAATGTAGTACAGCATCTCGCGCGCTTTATCCGTGGCGGCGCGGCTCTTTTCTTTTCCAGTGATCTGCTCAAGCGTAAATCCGCTGTAACACCAAACATTTTTCATCGGAAACCGCTGTTTAAACGCCTTTAAAAGTTCCAGCATGCCGTCCTGATTCTCAGGTTCAAACGGCTCGCCGCCCAAAAGAGAAAGTCCGGCGATCCACGGCGGTGCGCAGGAGGATAAAATATATTCTTCCGTTTCTTGATTCCATTCTTTTCCGTAGTCAAACGCCCAGGCAATCTCATTAAAGCAATCCGGGCAGTGGTGGCGGCAGCCGGAAACGAAAACAGAGGTGCGCACACCCTCGCCGTTTGCAATATCGTTCGTTTTTATCTCTGCAATATTCATCCTAAAACAAAAGGGAGCGCACGATGATTCGCCGCGCTCCCGCTCCTTTTAATTGATTACAGGTGAAGCACTCTGTCTCTGATCTCCTGTGTTCTGCCCTGATTCCAAAATTGTGTGCCGATATATCCGCAGGTGCGGCGGGCAACATTCATTTTGCTCTGGTCCTCATTGCCGCAGTTGGGGCAGCGCCAAACCAGTTTGCCGTTTTCCTCAACGATCTTGATCTCGCCGTCGTAGCCGCATATCTGGCAATAATCACTCTTTGTGTTGAGTTCCGCATACATAATATGATCATAAATATACTGCATAACGGAAAGCACAGCCGGAATGTTGTCCTGCATGTTTGGCACCTCAACATAGCTGATTGCTCCGCCCGGTGAAAGGTTTTGGAACTCCGCCTCAAATTTCAGTTTCGTGAACGCGTCGATCTGTTCGGAAACATGAACATGATAGCTGTTTGTGATATAATTCTTGTCCGTAACGCCGGGAATCTTTCCAAAACGTTTCTGCAGGCATTTTGCAAATTTGTAGGTTGTGGATTCAAGCGGTGTGCCGTAAACGGAAAAATCAATGTTTTCCTTGGCTTTCCACTCCTTGCACGCGTCATTCAGCTTCTGCATAACGGATATTGCAAAATCCTTTGCGGCGGGATCCGTATGGCTCTTGCCGGTCATATATTTAACACATTCATAAAGGCCTGCATAGCCAAGAGAGATCGTGGAATAGCCGCCGAAGAGCAGCTTGTCTATCTTTTCGCCCTTCTTAAGCCTTGCCAGCGCGCCGTACTGCCAAAGAATCGGCGCCACATCGCTCGGCGTGCCAAGCAGTCTGTTGTGGCGGCACATCAGTGCGCGGTAACAAAGATCAAGTCTTTCATCAAATATTTTCCAGAATTTCGTCATATCTCCGCCGGAGGAGCAGGCGATGTCTACCAGATTCAGCGTTACAACACCCTGATTGAATCTGCCGTAATATTTTGGCTTGTTGGTCTTGGGATCAACATACGGCGTCAGGAAAGAACGGCATCCCATGCAGGTGTAAACGTTTCCGTTGCCGTTTTTATCAATCTTAAGTTCGCGCATCTTCTTTGCGGAAATATAGTCCGGCACCATTCTTTTTGCCGTGCACTTCGCGGCAAGCACCGTAACATCCCAGTATTTGGAATCCGGGGTTATATTGTCTTCGTCCAGCACATAGATCAGTTTCGGGAATGCCGGTGTGATCCAAACACCGCTCTCATTCTTAACGCCCTGGATCCTCTGGCGCAGCACTTCCTCTATGATCAGTTTCAGGTCATCTCTCGTCTGCCCTTCGGGAACTTCGTCCAGATACATAAATACGGTAACAAAAGGCGCCTGGCCGTTTGTGGTCATCAGCGTAATTACCTGATACTGGATGGTCTGCACACCGCGTTTGATCTCGCTCTTAACGCGCATTTCCGTGATCTTGTTGATCTCTTCATCCGTTGGGTCAATGCCTGCCTCTTCAAATTCTGCTCTTACGTCTTTTCTGAATTTCTGCCTGCTGAGATCAACAAACGGCGCAAGGTGCGCAAGGCTGATACTCTGACCGCCGTACTGGCTGGAAGCAATCTGCGCAATGATCTGTGTGGCTATATTGCACGCTGTGGAAAACGTGTGGGGCTTTTCAATCATCGTGCCGCTGATAACGGTGCCGTTTTGAAGCATATCTTCCAGATTTACAAGATCACAGTTGTGCATATGCTGCGCAAAGTAATCGGCGTCATGGAAATGAATCAGCCCGTTTTCATGCGCCTCCACAATATCCTGCGGCAAAAGGATTCTCTTGGTCAGGTCTTTGGAAACTTCACCCGCCATGTAATCGCGCTGTACGCTGTTTACAGTGGGATTCTTGTTTGAGTTTTCCTGCTTAACTTCTTCATTGTTGCATTCAATCAGCGTCAGGATCTGCTCGTCCGTCGTGTTTGATTTTCTGATGAGCGAACGGTTGTAACGGTACTTAACATACCGCTTGGCAACTTCAAATGCGCCCTGCGCCATGATCTGGTTTTCAACAATGTCCTGAATCTCTTCAACGGAAAGGGCACGCGCCGCCTTGGTGATCTTAAACTCAACAAATTCGGCAATATCCCTGATCTGAGAGGGGGTAAGTTCTTCTTTTTCGCAGGCCGCGTTTGCCTTTGTGACCGCGGCGATGATCTTGGAGAGGTCAAATTCCGCCTCAGAGCCGTTTCTTTTTATGATCTTCATTACATTTCACCTCCGATAAAAGTTACAATACAATTCAATTGGTTACAAAATGATTACATCAAATGTACGTTGCTTATACATCATACCAAAATACAGTGTGGTTGTCAATACAAATTAGAAAAAAATCACAATATCTTGTGTTTATTTTTGAAAAAATCAAAAAAATAAACGATATGTAGATTTTGCTTTTTTTCATGCGGGTTGCTGTTTTTTGGCTTTAAATCGGGTGATTTTGGTTTAGATGTGCCTTTTTTTGCGCAAAAAAGTTACAATGCGCAAGTACAGATCGTATAATCCTGTTTCTGCTTTGCTGCTTCTTTTTCCGTGTTCAGATTTTTATTGACAAATTATGCCGCCGGCATTATAATAGGTATAACTTAATAAGTCAGGGGTGCCGAAAGGCTGAGATCATACCCTTCGACCCGTTCGTTAGTACGAACGGCGGAGACTGCGTAAGGCAACACAATTGCGCCCCGTTCTGTTTGGAACGGGGCTTTTCTTTTGGCTTGTTGAGATTTTGAAGCGGTGCAAACGCGCTTCGGAAAGGAGTTTGGAATATGGCAAATACAAAAATCAGCGAAACACAGAAACTTACCGAAACGGCGATCATGATCGCGCTTGCCACACTGCTTTCCTATGTTACGATCTTTACTGCGCCCATGGGCGGCTCCATCACCGCTTTCAGCCAGGTGCCCATCGTGATTATAGGTTACCGTTACGGATTCAAGTGGGGCGCAGGTACGGGCGTGATCCACGGCATTCTGCAAATGCTGCTTCAGGGCCTCGGCAATTTCGCGTATGTTAAGGGTGTCGGCGCTTACATTATTTTGATCCTTGCGGATTATGTTGTGGCTTTTGCATGTCTCGGTATCGGCGGCGCGCTCTTCAGAAAGGCTGTTAAAAACCAGACGCTTGCGCTTGCGCTGGGCGGCGCTTTCGCATCGCTTTTCAGATTTATATGCCACTTTATCTCCGGCGTTACGATCTGGGGCGAATATGCGGATGGATGGAAGTCCGTTTGGGCTTACAGCTTCGGCTACAACGGTTATTATATGCTGTTTGAGGGTATTATCACCGTGGTCGGCGTAGTCGTGCTGTCCCTTGTGCTGGATTTCAACAGCCCCACGCTTATCAGAAAAAGAAAAAAAGCAAATGCCTGATTTCAAGGCGTAAATCCGAAGATCCCTGCTTATGCGGGGATCTTTTTATTGTTGATAAGCGCCTTGCAAAAAAACGATTTCTGCAATATAATATAGATTAGTATTGATTTTAGGATTGGCGGCTGGCCGCCGGAGAGGGATCTATGGATAAATTCTATTGCGATGGCCTTGTTATACGCGATGCGCACGGCAGGCAGCGTATTTTCCGCGGGGTCAATATTTGCCTGAAACTGAAAAAAGCAAGCTTATCTGAGGCAAGAAAGAATCTTTTAAAAAAGAAAGTGATCAAAAATCTGAAACAAAACGGCGTGAATATTGTGCGCCTTGGCATCACTTGGGCAGCGCTGGAGGAGAACCGGGGCGTTTACAGCACCGATCTGGCGAAGATTTTGCATACCTTTGTAAAGCGCTGTGAAAAAGAGGGGATCTATGTGATGCCGGATATGCATCAGGATCTGTTTTCGCATTATTTTCACGGCGACGGCGCGCCTGACTGGGCAGTGGATCCTGCCATAAAAAGCAAAAAGCAGATCGCCGTGTGGGCGGAGGGCTATTTTTATATGAACGGCGTGCAGCGCGCCTTTTCTGATTTTTGGGAGAACAAAAACGGCATGCAGGATGATTTTATCCGCTGCTGGAAATTCCTTTCCGATACCTTTTCTGATTGTTCCAATATTATCGGCTGCGACTTTTTTAACGAGCCGTTTTTGCAAAGCGGCGGCAGAGAGATCTTTATTCGTATCCTAAACGGCGTTGCCGAAACCGCCGGAAAAAATATTGATTTTCATTCCTGCTTTGCGTTTGGCAGGGAAAAATCAGGCATGCTGCTTGCAGCTTTGAAACTGCTTTCCGTCATCAGCTCTTATTCCGGATTTGAAAGACTGATGCGCACGCTGGATGACGAGGAGCATTTTTCCCGGCTTGTGGACGGCAATGAGAAACTCATAGCGGACTTTTCCAAAAATTATTATGAGCCGTTTTTCAAAAAGATCAGCGGCGCGGCAGGCAGAGGATTCAATGTTTTTGAACACAGTTATTACTCCAACCTTGGTATACCGTTTGCAATCGATACGCCTGAAAATTCCGTTTATTCGCCGCATGCGTATGATCTGTTTGTGGATTCGCCGCTTTATGACAGATATTGCAGCAATCACAGGCTGGATTTTATTCTGAAACGGATCCGTGAAAATCAGCTTAGAATGCAGGTTCCCGTAATCATGGGGGAATGGGGAGGCGCCCAAAGCGGCAAAAACAGCCTTGCCCATATAGATCATATTATGCATGTCTTTGAAAAGTATGGGTGGAGCAGTATTTATTGGGGCATGAAGTTTGATGATAAAAAGCTCCTTTCCGTTTTTAACCGCCCGTATCCTGCCGCCGTGTTCGGTGATATTCAGGAGATGCATACGGATGTAAAAGAACACCGGTTTACTCTTGTATGGCGCCAGAATGCGCCCTGCGGAAAATATTCGGATAACGCGAATCTAATTTATATCCCCGGCAAAGGCATGGTTCACTATGCCGGAAAAGAAGGGGAGAACCGCCTTGAGATTGATTATGGCAATATCTTAAATTCTAAAAAATAAGCAAAACAAAACGCCCGGAGTTATCCGGGCGTTAATTTTTAGTTTGCTCAAACGCTATTATTTCATAGCCTCTTCCACTGCAACTGCGGTTGCAACGGTTGCGCCAACCATCGGGTTGTTGCCCATACCGATCAGACCCATCATCTCAACGTGAGCCGGAACGGAAGAAGAACCTGCGAACTGCGCGTCGCCGTGCATACGGCCCATAGAGTCTGTAAGACCATAGGAAGCCGGGCCGGCAGCCATGTTATCGGGATGGAGTGTACGGCCTGTGCCGCCGCCGGATGCAACGGAGAAATATTTCTTGCCGTTTTCGATCGCCCATTTCTTGTAAGTGCCTGCAACCAGGTGCTGGAAACGAGTCGGGTTCGTGGAGTTGCCGGTGATGGAAACGTCTACGCCTTCGTGTTTCATGATCGCAACGCCTTCCAGAACGTCGTTTGCGCCGTAGCACTTAACAGCGGCTCTTTCGCCGTCTGAGAATGCTCTTGTTTCAACGATCTTCAGTTCGCTGGTGTAGAAATCATAATCGGTCTTTACATAGGTAAAGCCGTTGATTCTTGAAATAATATAAGCAGCGTCTTTGCCAAGACCGTTCAGGATAACTCTGAGCGGCTCTTTGCGCACTTTGTTTGCCGTGCGCGCAATGCCGATTGCGCCTTCAGCAGCGGCAAAACTCTCATGGCCTGCAAGAAATGCAAAGCACTTTGTCTCTTCTGAAAGCAGACGCGCGCCCAGATTGCCGTGGCCGAGACCAACATTTCTCTGCTCTGCAACGGAACCGGGAATGCAGAATGCCTGAAGACCGATACCGATCTTTTCCGCTGCCTCAGATGCGGATTTCACGCCGCTCTTGATTGCAACTGCCGCGCCGAGCGTGTAAGCCCAGCTTGCGTTTTCAAACGCGATCGGCTGAACGCCTTTTACGATCGCGTCAACATTTATTCCTTTTGAAAGGCACAAATCCCTTGCTTCCTCAAGACTTGAAAGACCGTATTCAGCAAGACATTTTTCAATTTTGGCCATTCTTCTCTCTTTGCCTTCGAATTTTACATCATTCGCCATTGTACGTTCCTCCTGTCTTAATTATTCTTCGCGCGGGTCAATATATTTCGCAGCATTGTCAAATCTGCCGTATGCGCCCTTGTTTGCCTCATATGCCTCGTTCGGGGATTTGCCGTGGCGGATATCCTCAAGCATCTTGCCGAGCTTTACGAATTCGTAGCCGATCACTTCGCCCTCTTCGTCCAGTGCCATGCGTGTTACATAGCCTTCCGCCATTTCCATATAGCGAACGCCTTTTGCCTTTGTGGAGAACATGGTGCCCACCTGGCTTCTGAGACCTTTACCAAGATCCTCAAGCGCAGCGCCGATTACAAGGCCGCCCTCAGAGAACGCACTCTGGGAACGTCCGTAAGCAAGCTGCTTAAAGAGTTCTCTCATCGCAACGTTGATCGCGTCGCAAACCAGGTCTGTATTCAGGCATTCCAGCAGCGTTTTGCCCGGCAGAATCTCCGCCGCCATAGCCGCAGAATGCGTCATGCCGGAGCAGCCGATCGTCTCAACAAGCGCTTCTTCAACAATGCCGTTTTTAACGTTCAGGCTCAGTTTGCAGGCGCCCTGCTGCGGCGCGCACCAGCCAATGCCGTGTGAAAAGCCGCTTATGTCTTTGATTTCGTAGGATTTAACCCATTTACCCTCTTCCGGGATCGGAGCAGGGCCGTGATGCGGACCTTTTTTAACGGTGCACATCTGTTCTACTTCTTGCGAATAAACCATAGTATCTACTCCCTCGCTTAAATTTAATAATTCCTAAAATTATCAATAATTATTATAACCAATCTTGTGCTTATCTGCAAGTAAAAGAATATAAAATTTGTTATATTTCCTTATTTTTTCCGTATCGCTTGCATGGTTTTGTGCAAATTGGTATACTATAATCGAAATCAACATAAAAAGGAAAGATGAAAATGAAAATAAAAAACGGTTTTGTAAAAAGAAATATTGCCGGCTCGGAGATCGTTGTGCCGGTAGGCAAAACAGCGTCTGAATTTAACGGCATGATCACTTTGAACGAATCCGGCGCGTTTTTCTGGGATTGCCTTTTGCAGGAAACAACTGCGGATGAAGTGGTAAAAAAGGTGCTTGATGTTTATGAGGTAACGCCGGAAAAAGCCGCCGCAGACGTGGATAAATTTATCACTATGCTCCGCGAAAACGATCTGCTGGAGGAGTAAAGCGGGATTTAGGAGGCTGTTTATCTGTATGGATATGCTGGAAGTAAAGAAAGTGGAAAAAGGTACAGACTTGGCAGATAAACTGATCAGCTTTGTTGAACATTTCTCGTGGGAAGATGTAAAAGGCCATATGTTAAGCGAACTTCGGGCATGGGCGTTTACAGATTGGGAAACCCCGTTTGCCGCAATCGTGCATGGTCAGATCGTGGGAATTGCCTACATCAGAAAGGAAGATTATTATTCGTTGCCTGAACTATATCCGTGGGTATCAGGCGTCTTTGTGGCGGAAGATTATCGTGGGCATAGGATTAGCGAAAAACTGATTTCCTTTGCAAACGAGTACGCAAAGGAAAACGGATTTGATAAAACATATATCCCCTCAATATACGTAGGATTGTATGAAAAGTACGGGTATCGTTATCTCAGAGATATTGTGAATTATGGCAACGAAACAGACCGATTGTATGTTAAAGAAATATAATATGAGATTTTAACAGTTTGCGAAAGGGAAGACTATGATTCGGTTTCCTGATTATGACAGAAGTATACTATCCATAGCGGCATCGGTTTTAAAGCATTACGGTGTTGCGGACTGCCCGCACAAAACTTTAAAAGAATTTGACGATATACTGGATGAAAACTATGAAAACGTAATCGTTATGCTGTTTGACGGAATGGGAGTTGATGCGATAAATACGCATTTGGCTGAAGATTCTTTCCTGAGAACGCACCTTGTCTGCCCGGTTTCATCCGTATTTCCGTCAACGACCACGGCGGCAACAACTTCGATTTTGTCCGGCTGTTCCCCCTTGGAACACGGCTGGCTCGGCTGGGATCTGTATTTTAAAGAACTGGATGAAAATGTTGCCGTTTTTAAAAATACTTTGCAAAGAAACGGAGAAAAAGCCGCCGAATATAATGTGGCGCAAAGATATATCCCTTGCGAAAGCATCTTTCAAAAAATAGAAAAAGCCAATGATAATGTGCAAACTTATTTTGTTTCACCTTTTGGAAATGAGCCTGCTTTCACATTTCATGAGATCAGAAAACAGGTTTTGCGGCTTGCGCGCAAAAAAGGTGAAAAATATATTTACACCTACAGCCCCGAGCCGGATAATACGATGCACAAATACGGGGTGGGTTCTGCCCGTGTTAAAAGAAAAATCAAAAAAATTAATAAAACGGTTGAAAAACTGTGTAAAAAACTAAAAAACAGCGCTGTTGTTGTTACTGCTGATCATGGCCTTGTAGACAGTAAAAGAGATTTTATTGAGGAGCATTCGAGTATATGGAAAATGCTCAAAAGACCTGCCTCTATAGAACCGAGAGCCTTGAGTTTCTTTGTTAAAGACGAATACAAAAAGGTTTTTAAGGAAGAATTTGAAAAAGAATTCCCAGGCAAATTTCTTGTGCTGACCAAGCAGGAGGTCTATGACAGGCATTTGTTCGGATATGGTGCTGCGCATCCGCGTGTAGATGCGTTCTTGGGCGACTTTCTTGCGGTTGCTGTAAGCGATCTGCTGCTTTTTAATTATCGCGAAAACGATCGTTTTGTTGCCGGGCACGCAGGGCTCGATACGCGTGAAATGACCGTGCCTTTTATTGCAATAGAAACGTCATAACAAAAAGCCGGGGAGTAAACTGTTTGATTCAGTTCTATCCCGGCTTTTTGCGCGTTTATTTTATATTTGTGTTTATAATCTTCATCACGAGTTCCTGCGTTGGGAAATCCATATAAATGGCGCCGTAGTATTTGGCGGGGTCAAGCGGGTATTTCATAAACTGCGGGTTGATATATTCCGCGTTTTTGCGCGGGCCTTTTGCTCCGCCCGCCGTGGAAAGATAATCTATAATATAGGTTCCGTCAAACGGTTTTGCCTTGTCAAGAAACGGCTTTATGCACTCGTTCCAGCGTGGTTCGGGTTTGTATTTAAACCTATCCAGTATTATAAATTCCGCCGGATTGGCTCCGCCTGTGTTGAGCGGCAGCGGATCAGGAGAGATCGTGACCTGCTCTATCCAGCGGGAAAAATCCAGCCCGGTATTTTTATCTGTAAATTCAGCCCTGTCCGTCATTTTACAGCGGCGGATCAGATAGATCTTTCCGCGTGTTTCATCAAGCTTCGGCACCCGGTTTTCACAAAACCACATGTTTGGCGCTTTGGCTATGTAATGGAAAAACAAGTTGTCAAAGCACGTTTCATTTTCTTTGCCGCTGTCATTCTTAAACTGAAAAAGGATCGTTTCGCTCGGATTCTCACGCAGAAAGTCATAGCAGGCGTTCAGCACGTAATCCAGATCCATCTGTTTGCCAAACTTGTTGGGCGTGGTAAATACTTTCGCAACGCCGTGCACCATTTTCAGCTGATTACCGCTGCTTTCCACCCGAATATCCAATGCCCGGATCCCAAGCATCAGCTGCGCATAGATCGTCAGATCCTGTGTTTTGCATATGTGCGCAAACTGCACGTATTTGGTTACACAGTCATGCGTGCCGGGAATGGAAAGAGACAGCAGATCCCGTTGTCCGTCTATATCCGCCATCCAGTTTTTCAGTTTCATAAAATCCCTCTTTTCAATACGGCGTTGTATGCGCAGGCAAGTTCCTTTAAAGCCGTTTTGCGGCAGGCGCCCTTTTGCCTGCTTGGCTATTATAACATTTTTTGCCCGTTTCATCAATCGTTGAAAAAAGAAATAAGATTTAGTATAATGAATATATATAAACTTTGGGTTGTGCTCGGGAGGCGCGGCAGTATGATCCTATTGGAAAAAAAGGGCGTTATAACGCCCGATATGGATAAAACAAATATTGCGTTCAATTTTGATGTGCCGGACGGCGTTTCCGCTTTGAACATGGATTTTTCCTATTCGCCTAAAACGCTTGATGATGAGAGCGCTGCTGTCAGATTGATTTCGTCAGCGCTTGAACAATATCTCGGCACGGATCACGGAAAAGATCCGCGTGATTTTCTGCCGGTCAAAAATCTTATAACCGTTTCGGTGGATGACCCGCTCGGTTACAGGGGCGCGGCGCACCGGCAGCCAAACGAGCAGCATATCGTGATCGGCGGGGCAGAAACTTCGCCCGGCTTTACAAAAGGCGCAGTCAGCAGCGGAACATGGCGCGTGGTGCTGAACGTGCACTGCTGCGTATGTGATGCTGCATACAATCTTAAAATAAGCGGAGGTACAGTACAATGAGTTATCTTCCCTGCGAACTGCACTGCCATACCATCCATTCGGACGGCGGCTTTACTCCGCTTTCCCTTCAGCAGGCGGCGGTGGAGGATCATCTTTCTCTGATCGCCTTAACGGATCATAATACCTACAGCGGTTTTGACGAGACGGATCCGAATCTCATCCCCGTTGTGCGCGGCATTGAATGGACCACCTATTTCGGCCATATGCTGGTGCTTGGTGCGCGTGATTTTGTGGACTGGCGCGACGCCGTGCCGGATAATATAGATGAAAAGATGAAAGCTGTTCGGGCGGCGGGCGGCGTTGTGGGCATAGCGCATCCGTTTCAGGCGGGTTCGCCGATATGCACCGGAGGCAGATGGGAATTTCATGTGCGCGATTTCCGCAATGTGGATTATATGGAAGTCTGGCACGAGGATTTCAGCCCGGAAAATACGGAGAATGACCGGGCGCTTGCCATGTATACCTCTCTGCTGGATCAGGGGTACCATATTGCCGCAGTATACGGCAAGGACTGGCACAGACCCACCCCGCCGGAGAAACATTACGGCTGCACCTATCTCCATTTTGACGGCGGACTTGCCACGCCGCAGGGCGCGTTAAAAGCGATCCGCCTTGGCAAAACAGTTGCCTCAACGGGCGCGAAATTTATATTTCGTGTGCACCGCCTTGGCAAAACATACGGTCTCGGCTCAACGATTCCCAAGGGGAATGTTACGTTCAGTTTCTTTACGGATCTGCATTCCAGAGAAAAGAATGCTGGAAAGGAAATCCTGGAATACAAAACGATCCGGATCGTTACAAATGGCGGAAAGACGGTGCTGGAAACCAGGTGCGATACACGCCACGAGCGCTTAAAGATCGAGCGCGAGCATTGGTATCGTGCAGAACTTTGGGGAACGGTCAACGGCGAAAACAAGATCCTTGCCGTTACCAGCCCCGTCTATTGCGAATAAAAAAGAAAACCGCTGTGCTCTTTTCTGCACAGCGGCTCTTAAAGCGTAATGTATACATTTTATCGCTTGGAAACATTAATAGTCTTCCGGGCGGTAATTTTTTTTGCCTTCCGGCGTGTCTCTGTAATACTGGGTAAACGGTTTGAAACGCGCTTTCTCCTCCCAGATCTCTTTGGCCTTCGGCGCCCAGTGTTTTGCGTAGTCGTCGCATTTAGAGCAAAGTTCATCCGCGCTTTCGGCTTTGATGAGATTCGTGGACTTCGCGCCGCTGCGCTGCACCATTTTGCGCAGTGCCTGCGGATTTTCAAGCATAGGGCAGGGGCGCAGCATGTTTTTGTTAAACGGCTGGCCCTTGTAATACTCTTTGAAAAGGGGAGAGTTAAGGCATTCCATGATGGATTTCTCCCGGATATTCGAATCGGAATAATGAATGAAAACACAGGGTTCCACATCGCCCTCGGAGTTTACGTGAAAATAATTCCTGCCGCCTGCGATGCAGCCGCCGACAAATTCGGCGTCATTCTGAAAATCAACAGTGAAAATGGGCTTGCCCGTTTTGGAATCCCGCTTTGCCCGTATGGCGCGGTAAACATGCTCCCTTTGTTCGGGCGTCAGCAGCAGGCTCGTGTCTGCGTTGTCGCCCACCGGCATATAGTGGAAAAACCACATGTATCGTGCGCCAGCCTCAATCATTTGGTCATAAAATTCGTCGCTGGTTACCGCCTCATAGTTTTTGCTTGTGTAGCAGACGGAAGTTCCAAAAAGGCAGCCGTGCGCTTTCAGCATCTTCATGGCGTTCATCGTTGTTTGATAGGCGCCGCCGCCGCGTCTGCCATCGTTCGTTTCCTCTGTGCCTTCAATGGAAAGCGCCAGACCGAAATTGCCGCATTCAATCAGCTGCTCGCAAAAAGCGTCGTCGATCAGCGTGGCGTTTGTGAAAGCGAGAAAAATGCAGTCCGGGTTCTCCTTGGCAAGCGTGATCAGATCTTTTTTTCGGATCAGCGGTTCGCCGCCCGTGAACATAAAGAAATGCGTGCCGAGCGCCTTGCTCTCACGGATGATCTTTCGCATTTCATCCAGGGTAAGGTTGGATTTATACCCGTATTCCGCCGCCCAGCAGCCCTTGCATTTCATGTTGCAGGCGGATGTCGGATCCAGCAGAACCACCCAAGGTATATTGCATCCCAGTTCATCCCGCTTTTTTCTTAAGGTGGATGTGCCGATCAGTCCCAGATCTATGCCGAAGGTCAAGACTGCTTTTCTCAGAAAATCAGCGTTGACTTCTTTCATGCCGCGAAACAGAAAACGGTGCCAAACGTTGTTTTCGTCTGATATGATCTCGATCGGTTTGGTAAACGTGCTTTCGGGATACATTTTTCCCGCAAACGCCTTGCCCACCTTTACCAGCCGCAGCATATTGCGTTTCGGATCTTTGTAAATGTATTTAAAAAGCCCGTTTCCTATTGCGTGAAGCGTTTTGCTTTTCATAGATGGCATATTTGCAGCTCCTTACATTGTTTCGGGTGCGGAGATCTTGAGCATTCCCAGAATGTTTTTAATGGTTTCTTTTACGGCAAGGCAAAGATACAGCCTTGCCTGCATCAGACCTTCATCCTCCGCGATCACGCGGTGCGCGTTGTAGAATTTATGGAAAAGTGTGGCAAGTTCAATCACAAAATGGGTGATCTTTGCCGGGTCATACGCCTTTGCAGCGGCGATCACCTCGTCCGTAAGGGCGGAGAGATGGCGGATCAGTTCTTTTTCTTCCTCCGAATTCAAAAGCGCCAGTTCTTTATCCGCAGGCGTGCGCATGGTAATGCCGTCCGCCTGCGCTTTTTTTAAAATCGAACAGATGCGCGCGTGGGCGTACTGCACATAGTAAACAGGGTTCTGATTCGTTTTCTGCGCCGCAAGATCCAGATCAAAATCAAAATGAGAATTCGGTTCTCTCAGGTTAAAGAAGAATCTTGCCGCGTCGATCGGGATCTCTTCCAACAGGGTGTTCAGCGTGATCGCTTTGCCGGAACGCTTTGAAAGTTTAATCGTTTCGCCGTCTCTGACCAGCCTTACCATCTGCATGATCACGCAGTCCAGCCTGTCCGCGTCCAGCCCCAGCGCAGTCAGCGCCGCTTTCATTCTCGGCACATAGCCGTGGTGGTCCGCGCCGAGCACATCAACCGCCTTGTCAAAGCCGCGCGTCACAAGTTTGTTGTAGTGGTAGGCAATATCCGGCACAATATATGTGGGTATGCCGTTTGCGCGAACCAGCACAATGTCTTTTTCATTGCCGAATTCGCTTGCCTTAAACCACAGCGCGCCGTCCTGCTCATAGGTTACGCCCAGTTCCTTGAATTTGTTTATGATCTTATCCACAGAGCCGTCTGCGTGCAGGGTGCTCTCCTTGAACCAGTTGTCATATTTTATGCGGTATTCCAGCAGGTCGTTTTGGAGCCCCTCAATGTTTTTCGGCAGGGCATACGCCACAAGCGCGTCGCGCCTTTCTTTTGAATCTGCGTCAACATACCTTTCGCCGTATTCGGCAGCAAAATTTTTGGCGTGTTCGGTTATGTCCGCGCCCTTATATGCGTCCTCCGGCAGTTCGATCCCGTCCTTGTAAAGCTGAAGATAGCGCACTTCAAGTGAAGTGGCAAATTTTTCAATCTGATTGCCGGCGTCGTTTACATAAAACTCACGGCGCACATCATAGCCTGCCCATTCCAGCACAGCGGCAAGGCAGTCGCCAATGGCGCCGCCCCTTGCGTTTCCAATGTGCATCGGTCCGGTAGGGTTGGCGGAAACAAATTCAACCAGCACTTTTTTTTCGCTGCCATAGTCCGATTTGCCGTAGTCGCCGCCCTTTGCCATAACGTCTTTCACGATCTCGCCGTAGTAGCGCTGCGAAAGGTAAAAGTTCAGAAATCCCGGCCCGGCGATCTCGCATCTTTCAAACAGGGTGTCCGTCAGATCCAAATGCGCCGCTATGCTTTCCGCAATTTTTCTGGGCGCGCATTTAAACGCTTTTGCGCCGGCAAGCGCCACGTTGGCGGAAAAATCGCCGTTTTTGCTGTTTGCCGGTTTTTCTATGTTGAAATCCGGTATCGGCTCTGCCGGCAGTTCGCCGTCCGCAACGGCTCTGCCAAGGGCGTCTATGATTTTTGTTCGCAGTTCTTTTTGTGTTTCTTTCACTATTATGGACATGTTTACCGTCTCCGAAAATAAATTTTATATATTACTTACTGGGCTGTTTTGTAAAAACTGAGCCGCACTTTGTTTTGCGAGGCAACCGCGCCGTTAAAATCAATATCGTATTCAAAATCAAACCGGCCGTTTTCTATATCCGCCTCAATATCGCGCCCGTATACACCCATCAGCATATTGCCGAATTCTGTGCCGTAATTGCAAAGGTGGCGCTTGGATCGTTCTATGAGCAGGCTGGCATGCGATCTGCCCGATCTTGTCATCTCCACCGCGCTTTCATCCTTGTTTACCCTAACGGTGACCGTAACGCTTTCTTCCGGCTCTTCCAGTTCTTCTTTATATCTTATAATATAGGCAACGCCGTCATCCCGAATCGTCCCGAATGTTGTCAGCTCCGTAACATCGGTGTCTTTTCCGTAGCGCTGGGTGCCTTTGATTTCAATCAAAATCTTTTCCATCAAACCGCCTCTAAAATAATACGTAATATTTTATCATATAAAATAGCGAAATTCAACATAAAAAAGCAAAATACAGCCGTGTTAAAATACTGTTTCGTATAAATTTAAAAATTTTTAATGACAAAATCCTTTTCAGATGCTATAATACAGAAATGTAGACCCCGAAACGGGAGATCACTGTTTTACAGGAGCTGTTTAAATGGAACTTACAGAAGCATACAGATTAATGGATAAGACCCTTGGCGAAAATCTTAAGGATCTTGAATTTAAAAAGATGAAGACCGCTGAAGGCGAACTCGGCTATAAAAGCGACAAAGGCCTTTTCCGTGTTGTATATGACGTAAAAACAAACATTATGAGCCTGGAGTGCTCGTATGAGGATAAGGGCGCAGATACAGCGTATGAAACCATATCCAAATCCCTTTTTGAATTGGATGCCGCGGATGAAAAGGAATGCCGTTCGTTTGCAAATGAGGTGTCTGATGAGATCCATTCTCTTTTTGCCTCCAGAAAAAAAGTGGATCTGGATAAGATCAAAATGCCCAAAGCGGTTTCACGTTCCAAGGCAAAAAACGGCGTAATCAGTTATGATGTGGATTCCCTTGCAAACCGTTTTGGCGTGCTTTTCCCGGATCTGAAAGAGGCGGTAAAGCAGAATATTGCAGATTACGGCGAGTTCCTGCCCGAAACGTTTTTTAAGGAGACCGGTACGCCGCGTGTGCTGGACGTGATCAAAAACGGCAATGAGGCGGAGCGCAAAAAGCTTTTTAAAATGCTCAATGAGGTCTATGAGGACGGCACCAACGAAGTGCAGGATATCATCGGCGTTACGATCCTCGGAGAGATGAAAAACGATCCCGCCATGATGGAAGTGGCAGATAGATATATGACCGATTATTTGTCCGCTCCCGTGCACGAGATCAACAAGATTACGGCAAAGAAAAACAGATTTACAAGAAAATTGGCTCATCCGCCGGCATATAAACCTAAAAAGAAGAAGAACAATATGCTGCAAAACGCGCTGACCCAGCAGCCGAAGTAACGCAGACCAAACTCAAAACATATAATGATCCTATAAAGTCGTACGGCAGTCTAAAAGATTTCGTACGGCTTTTTTGTTGCGTAAAGAAAAGTATGCCTTTTTTTATCTAATCTTTAAAATGCGGAAACTATATTTTGAATACACGATTAAAGTGCATAATATTGTTAAATAATTAACAAAAAATATGGATTTTCAACAAAGTTTGCAGAAAATCATTGACAAAAAAATAAACATCTTTATAATAGAAAGCACGGTTATTTTTTACAAACAGAAAGTGAGGCAATTTTTATGTCAAGAGTTTATAATTTCAGTGCGGGTCCCTCCACGCTGCCCGTATCCGTTTTGGAGCAGGCAGGCGCCGAGATCCTGGATTATCACGGCAGCGGCCAGTCCGTTATGGAAATGAGCCACCGCTCCAAGGTATTTGACGATATCATCAAAAGCGCGGAAAAACTGATGCGCGAACTGTATCAGGTTCCGGATAATTACAAGATCCTTTTCTTACAGGGCGGCGCGTCCGCGCAGTTCTCCGCCATTCCGCTCAATTTTATGAACGGCAGCGGAAAAGCGGATTATATTATCACCGGCCAGTGGGCGAAAAAGGCGTATCAGGAGGCGCAGAAATACGGCGATGTCCGGGAGGCTGCTTCCTCTGCGGATAAAACCTTTAGTTATATTCCCAAAACAAAGCCGGAAGATTTCAGAGAAGACGCGGATTATGTTTACATCTGTATGAACAACACGATCTACGGCACCAAATATACTGAACTTCCTCCGGTTGGAGATAAAGTGCTGATTGCCGATATCTCATCCTGCGCGCTTTCAGAGCCGCTTGATATCTCTAAATTCGGCATGGTCTATTTCGGCGCGCAAAAGAATGTTGCCCCCGCCGGTCTTGTGGTTGTGATCGTGCGCGAGGATCTGCTCGGCAACGCAAGGGATATCACCCCTGTTATGATGAATTATAAGGTGCAGGCAGATGCGGATTCGCTTTATAACACGCCGCCCTGCTGGACTATTTATATCTGCAAACTGGTGCTGGAGTGGATCAAAGATACTTTCGGCGGCCTGGAGGGCATGAAAGCGCATAACGAGAAAAAGGCAAAGATCCTTTATGATTTTCTGGATCAGAGCAAGATGTTCCACGGCACCGTTGTGCCCGAGGATCGTTCTCTTATGAACGTGCCTTTCGTTACGGACAGCGATGAACGCAACGCCAAATTTATCAAAGAGGCAACCGAGGCCGGTTTCGTAAACCTGAAAGGCCACAGAACGGTTGGCGGCATGCGCGCTTCTATCTATAATGCAATGCCGATAGAGGGCGTTGAAAAACTTGTTGCGTTTATGCAGAAATTTGAGGAGGAAAATCAATAATGTTTAAGATCAAGACTTTAAATAAGATCTCTCCCGTGGGCCTTTCCAAGTTTGACCCGGCAAAATACACTTACGGCGATGATGTGCAGAACCCGGACGCGATCATGGTGCGTTCCGCCGCCATGCACGATATGGAACTGCCGGAATCCCTGCTTGCGATTGCAAGGGCGGGCGCCGGCGTAAATAATATTCCCATTGAAAAATGCACGGAAAAGGGCATTGCCGTTTTCAATACTCCCGGCGCGAACGCGAACGCCGTTAAAGAACTTGTGATATGCGCGCTTCTCCTTTCCAGCCGCAAGATCACCAAGGCAATCGAATGGTGCAAGACCATAAAAGATGACGAAAATGTGAGCAAGTCCGTTGAAAAGGGCAAGTCAGCATTCGCGGGCCCTGAGATCAAGGGAAAGACCCTTGCCGTTATCGGTCTCGGCGCCATCGGCAGGCTCGTTGCCAACGCCGCCGTTGATCTCGGCATGACCGTTATCGGCTACGATCCGTTCCTTTCCGACGAAGCGGCAGAGGCGCTCAAAAGGGAAGTAACCGTGGAAACAGACCTCAACAAGATCTTCCCACAGGCGGATTATCTTACGGTTCACGTTCCGCTTACCCCGGATACAAAAGAGATGATCTGCGCCGCAAATATTGAGAAGATGAAAGATACCGTTCGCATTGTCAACCTCGCCAGGGGCGATCTTGCGAATTCTGCAGATATCGTAGCAGCGCTGGAGGACGGCAAAATGGCGGCTTATGTAACCGATTTTCCGTCTGCGGAACTGATCGGTGTGGACGGCGTGATCGCGCTTCCGCACCTTGGCGCCTCCACGCCTGAAAGCGAGGAGAACTGCGCGTCCATGGGCGCTATGGAGCTTATTGATTATCTGGAAAACGGCAATATCAGAAATTCCGTTAATCTTCCCGCTGCAACTCTGGAAAAGAGCGGCGCGGCAAGGATCACAGTCATCCACAAAAATCAGCCGAATATGATTGCAACGATTACCGATACGATCAGCAGGGACGGCATTAATATAGCAAACTTTGTGGATAAAAACCGCGGTGAAGTTGCTTACAGCATTATTGATGTGGATTCCGAAGTTTCCGAAAATGCCGTTGCGGATATTAAAAAGATAGACGGCGTTACAAGAGTAAGAGTTATCAAATAAGTGCATTTCTGCCGAATTTATCGGCAGCCTCGGCGGACCGGGTTTTTCCGGTCCGCTTTTTGCGTACTAAGAAAGTGCGCAGTGGGTTTTGCCTGATTTTTTTCTTGACAAAATAAGACCGCTTTGCTATAATAGCACTAATCCGCTTTAAAGCATAAACACTTTAAAGCAACGAAGTAACGAACGGGAGGTATACCTATGGCACCCAGAAAAGGGAATATGATGACGGTCAGAAATGATATAAAAGTGCTGGACGCAACAATCAGAGACGGCGGCCTTTGCAATAATTTTGAATTTACGGATGAATTCGTAACGGAGCTTTATAAAACCAACATAAAAAGCGGTGTGGATTATATGGAGTTCGGTTACCGCGCGTCCAAAAAAATGTTTGATCCGGAAAAATTCGGCAAATGGAAATTCTGCACGGAGGAAGATATACGCAGTATCGTGGGCGATAACATTTCGGATATGAAGATCTCCGTTATGGCAGATGTCGGCAGATGTGATTTTAAAGAGGATTTTATCCCAAAGAGCGAATCGGTGATCGATATGGTGCGCGTTGCCTGCTATATCCACCAGATTCCCGCGGCTGTGGAAATGGTAGAGCATTTCCATAATTTGGGCTATGAAACCACATGCAATATTATGGCGGTCAGCCAGGCGAATACGGATCAGGTGGCAGAGGCGCTGGAAATGCTCGGCAATTCCAGTGTAGACGTTATTTACCTTGTGGATTCCTACGGTTCGCTTTATCCCGAAACAGCGGAAGAACTGGCAAAGAAATATTTAGAGGCGGGAGAGAAATACGGAAAAGCAATCGGATTTCATGCCCACAACAACCAGAATCTTGCCTTTGCCAATACGATCGAAACGATGTCTTACGGTGTTTCTTATTTGGATGCTACTGCCATGGGCATGGGCAGGGGTGCGGGCAACTGCGCCATGGAACTGCTGCTCGGTTTTCTGAAAAACCCGAAATACAATTTATACAGCCTTTTAACATTTATAGAAAACTATATGGTGCCGCTTAAGGAAAGCGGAACCACTTGGGGTTATGATATCCAGTATATGCTCACGGGCCAGCTCAACCGCCACCCGAGGGAGGCTATGGCATTCACGGCTGAAAACCGCCGGGATTACTGTGAATTCTATAAATCACTTCTGGAAAACTTCTGATCAGGGCAGACGATTCTTTTAAGGCGCGGTTCAGCCGACTTTATCGACAGTCTGTCAGGCGCGGGCTTATGCCTGCGCCTTTTTTGCACCCTTTGTTTCGGCAGCCGTATTTCTTTATTGACAATGTGCCGATATCGAATTAAAATAGAAGCAGAAAACCGCTTATTGCGGTCGTTATGAGGTGATGAAATGGAAATTGTTGCAGATCATTCTATGCAGAATATGCGTTTTATAAGAAAACTCCCGATCCCCAAAGAGGTAAAAGAGCTTTACCCCTTAAGTGAAAAAGGCACAGCAGTAAAGGCGCAAAGGGATGCGGAGATCGCCAAAGTTCTGAAAGGCGAAAACAGTAAATTCCTGCTTATAATAGGTCCCTGTTCCGCAGATAAGGAGGACAGCGTTCTCGATTATGTCAGCCGCCTGGCAAGAGTGCAGGAAGAGGTAAAAGATAAAATCATCATCATTCCGCGTATCTATACCGGCAAGCCGAGAACCACGGGCGCCGGGTACAAGGGTATGCTCCACCAGCCGGATCCGGACGGTGTGCCGGACATGTATGCCGGCATCCTTGCCGTTCGTTCGATCCATGCCAAAGCAATTGAACAGCTTGGCCTTTCCGCGGCGGATGAGATGCTGTATCCCGCAAATTACAGGTATCTGTCAGACCTGCTCTCCTATGTTGCCGTGGGCGCAAGAAGCGTGGAAAATCAGGATCACCGCTTAACGGCAAGCGGGATGGACGTGCCCTGCGGCATGAAAAATGCCACCAGCGGCGATTATTCGGTTATGCTCAATGCCATCACAGCGGCGCAGAGCGGCCACACTTTTGTATACCGCGGCTGGGAAGTGGAAACAAAAGGTAATGAACTGGCGCATGCCATACTGCGCGGCGGCGTCAACAAACACGGCATAACCCACCCGAATTATCATTATGAAGATCTGATCACGCTTTATAATATGTACGCCGCCAAAGAGCAGTTCAAAAACCCCGCGGTTATTGTGGATACGAACCATTCCAACAGCGGCAAGAAATATCTGGAGCAGGTGCGCATAGCAAACGAGGTGCTGCATTCCATGCGTCACAGCGCGGATATCAAAAAGTTTGTTAAAGGCTTTATGATTGAATCTTATATAGAGGACGGCAATCAAAAGGTGGACGGCGGCGTTTACGGCAAATCGATCACGGATCCGTGCCTCGGCTGGGAAAAATCCAAAGACCTGATCTATACCATTGCGGATCAGTTATAATCGCTCATTATGCACAAAATTAAAACTTAATCTTTGTATAGAATCACAAAAAGACTGCCGGGCAATTGTTTTTGTTTGACAGTCTTTCTTTTTTGTGCTATGATTGTTTCATAATCACTTTATCACTTAAAAGCGCCAACGCTTAAAAGCGGCAGAGTGAACTACTTTTAAGGAGAAATACATATGAACAAAACCATAAAAAAAGTTTTGGCTCTCGGCCTTTCCGCAGTTTTGGTAGGTTCTGTTTTCGCAGGCTGCTCCGCGCAGGATTCAAAGTATAAGATTGGAATTATACAGTCGCAGCAGCATGCCGCGCTTGATGAGGCTACCCGCGGATTTCAGGATGCGGTTACACAGGCGCTCGGCGCAGAAAATGTGGAGATCACACTTCAGAATGCCAGCGGAGATTCCGCAACGTGCGCAACGATCGCAAACCAGTTCGTGGCGGACGGCGTAGATCTGATCATGGCAAACGCCACGGCTGCGCTTCAGGCGTCCATGCAGGCAACGGCAAGCATACCGATTGTTGCAACATCCGTAACGGATTACGCAACCGCGCTTGAGATTGCAGACTGGACCGGCGTTACAGGTATTAATGTAACCGGCACTTCAGATCTGGCCCCGCTTGATCAGCAGGCGGCGATGATTCAGGAACTCTGCCCCGATGCGCAGACTGTGGGAATACTGTATTGCTCTGCAGAGCCGAATTCCGTATATCAGGCAAATGTAGTGGAAGAAAACCTTACATCCATGGGCCTTGCGGTCAATATTTACACCTGTGCGGATACGAACGAGATCGCCAGCATTACCACGCAGGCATGCCAGGAAGTAGACGTTATTTATATCCCTACAGATAATACGATTGCTTCCGCAACGGCTGCCGTTGATCAGATCGCCGGTCCGGCAGGCATCCCTGTTATTGCAGGTGAGGAAGGCATATGCAAAGGCTGCGGCGTTGCCACACTTTCTATCAGTTACTATGATATCGGCGTAAGAGCCGGCGAAATGGCAGTAGAAATTCTGCAAAACGGTGCGGATCCTTCCACAATGCAGATCGAGACTGCAACGGATCTTACCAAAAAGTATGTTCCGTCCCGCGCGCAGGCGCTCGGGATCACCATTCCGTCTGATTACGTTGCTATTGAGGAAACAGCGGAATAAACCTTTGCTATTGACTAAAGCATGATATTTTGATAACATAAAAGGCGGCGGGTTTTCGGCTCGCCGTCTTTTATCTATGTGTATCGGAGGAAAATTTATTATGATGTCATTTTTATCCGCTCTTCCCGGAGCGGCTGCGCAGGGCATTATCTGGGGCCTGATGGCGATCGGAGTTTACATCACGTTCAGGGTCCTTGATGTTGCGGATCTAACGGTAGACGGCTCTATGGGCACGGGCGGCGCGGTTTTGGTTATGTGCGCCACAAGCGGTATGAATATTTATGTTTCCATGATCATCGCGTTTCTTGCGGGCTGTATCGCCGGCCTTGCCACGGGCATTTTCCATACCGTATTTGGTATTCCGGCAATCCTTTCCGGAATCCTAACCCAGCTTGCGCTGTATTCTATAAATCTGAGGATTCTTGGGAATAAAGCCAATCAGTCTATCAATGTTATGAATTATGATCTGATCGTTTCCCTGCGCAATATCACGCAGTCCATTATTGTAGGGCTTGTGATCGTGTTTATTTTCATTGCCATTCTTTATTGGTTCTTCGGCACGGAACTCGGCCATTCCATCCGTGCAACCGGCAATAATCAGGCAATGGCGCGCGCAAACGGCATCAATACAAATGTTAATAAGATCATCGGCCTTGTGCTCTCAAACGGCATTGTTGCGCTTTCCGGCGCTCTGCTTGCCCAGTATCAGGGCTTTGCGGACGTAAATATGGGCAGAGGCGCTATCGTGATCGGTCTTGCCGCCGTGATCATCGGCGAAGTCATTTTCGGCAAACTCTTCAAGAATTTCGCGCTTCGTTTGGTTGCGTGCGTGATTGGCGGCGTGATCTACTATGTTGTGATCACTTTTGTACTTCGTCTCGGTCTTAACGCAAACGATCTGAAACTGTTCTCGGCGCTTGTGGTTGCGCTTTTCCTTGGCGTTCCTTACTGGAAAAACAAGATCGCGGCGAAAAAGGTAAAGAGAAACGGAGGTGCCGCAAATGCTTGAGATTAAAGGCGTTTATAAAACATTCAATCCCGGCACCGTTAATGAAAAACATGCTTTGAACGGCATTGATCTTGTGCTGAATGAAGGCGATTTTGTAACCGTTATTGGCGGAAACGGCGCAGGTAAATCCACCCTGCTCAATATGATCGCAGGCGTTTATCCGGTGGACAGCGGTTCTATTTTGATAGACGGAAAGGACGTTACGAAACTGCCGGAGCACAAAAGGGCAAAATACCTCGGCAGGGTCTTTCAGGATCCTATGACGGGTACTGCCGCTGATATGCAGATCGTGGAGAACCTTGCGCTTGCCTCTCGCCGCGGCAAATTCAGAACGCTTGCCCCCGGCGTAACCAAAAAAGAAAAAGAGCATTATAAAGAGATTTTAAGTTCGCTGGATCTGGGGCTGGAAACACGCCTTACCTCCAAAGTGGGTCTGCTTTCAGGCGGTCAGCGCCAAGCAATTACCCTGCTTATGGCAACGCTGAAAAAGCCGAAAGTGCTGCTTTTGGATGAGCATACGGCGGCGCTGGATCCCAAAACGGCGCATAAGGTGCTTGAACTGACCACAAAAATCGTTTCAGAGCACAATCTGACCACAATCATGATCACCCATAATATGAAAGATGCCATTGCCATCGGTAACCGGCTGATCATGATGAATGAAGGCAAGATTATTTATGATGTTTCCGGTGAGGAGAAAAAGAATCTTACCACAGCCGATCTGCTTGAGAAATTTAAGACCACCAGCGGTGAGGAACTGGATAATGACAGAATGATTCTTTCCGAATAATAAATATTTATGATAAAAAACGCGCGGCGGAATTTTCCGCCGCGCGTCAGCTTGCAGAGAAAGGCGCCAATTTAGAAAAAAAGCGCAGTCCTGCATGCTGAGGAGACTGCGAGGAATCGAGCTGAATTTCGTTTTCTTGCGAGCGGGTGCCGTACAACGGTACTGCCCCCGAGCAAAAAACGGAAAGCATAATGCCGCATAAACACTTGGTTTATGCGGCATTTAACTGTTTTTTATGCATATCGTTTTATGAACGAGGCGTTTTTTTGCAGTTTGTACTTTTCCTTTGTTTGCTTGTTTAAAGTGTAAGTCGGTGCGGTTCAGCCGACTTTATCGACAGTCTAACGCGCGGCGGAATTTTCCGCCGCGCGTTTTACGCTGTTGCAACCTATTTGCTAAATCTGTAGCCTTTTCCCCACACAGTGTGGATGAAATCCATGGAGGGATCCACTTCTTTAATCTTATCTCTGATTCTGTTTACATGCACGGTGATCGTGGAGGTCTCGCCGATCGAATCATAATTCCAGATCTTGCTGAACAGTTCTTCTTTGCTGTAAACGGTATCCGGGCTGGAGGCAAGAAAATAGAGCAGGTCAAATTCCTTGTTGGTCAGCGTCAGTTCCTTTCCGTTTACAAATGCCCGGCGTGCTCTGCCGTCCAGCTTCAGCCCGTCTGTTTCAATGGTTTTGGCGTCGCTGTTTTCGTTTTTTGCGGTCAGCCGTTCGTATCTGCTGATATGCGCAATCACCCTCGCCACAAGTTCTTTTGGCGAAAAGGGTTTTACTATGTAGTCGTCCGCGCCGTAACCCAGCCCCGTAATCTTATCCAGATCCTCTTTTTTTGCGCTCACCATCAGAATCGGTATGTCTTTCTTTTTCCTTATGGCTTTGCATACTTCCATGCCGTCCATGCCGGGCAGCATAATATCCAGCAAAATCAGGTCAAAATTTCCGCTTAAAGCGGTTTCCAAACCGTTATTCCCGTCCGCCGCGGTGGATACTTCAAATCCGTTTGCCTCAAGATAATCCTTTTCCAGCGTGCAGATGTTGGCGTCATCCTCAATGATCAGAATTTTTTTCATTTTTATCTTCCTCCGGTTCTTCTGTTTTTGGCAGTGATATAAAGATAGAAAGTCCGTTCTCTGCGTTTGTCTGCGCCCAGATCATGCCGCCGTGCAGTTCCACGATCTGCCTGCAAACCGCAAGCCCGAGCCCGCTGCCGTCGCTGACGTTTGATCTGGCTTTGTCCGCCCGGTAGAGCGTGTCAAATATACGCGTCAGGCTCTCTTTATCTACACCCATTCCGTTGTCCGCGATCTCAAAAATAACAGAGTGGTCATATTCGGAAATGATCAACTCTATTTTGCCGCGAACGTTTTTGCGCCTGTATTTTATGCTGTTTGAAATAATATTGTCCACCACGCGGGCAAATCTGTCCGTATCGATCAAAAGCACAGGATCCGTTTTCGTATTGTTTTTGATCGTAAATTCAAAATCGCTTTTTTTCAGTTCTTCACCTATTTCATATGCAAAAGAAGTAAAATCGGATATCTTAACCTTTTCTTGGTTCAGCGTAATGTTCCCGAGTTCCAGTTTGGAAAGCGTAAGCAGGTCGTTGAGCATTTTTTCCATGGAAACGGCGGAGTCATAGATCGTTTCCAGATATCTTTTTTGCTTTTCAGGTGTGTCCGCAACGCCGTCCCTGATCCCTTCCAGATATCCTTTTATGGAGGTAAGCGGCGTGCGAAGATCGTGCGCAATGCCGGCAATCATTTCTTTTTGCTGCTGATCGGCTCTGTTTTTGCTTTCTATGGATTCCTTCACGCGCAGCCGCATATCGTTGAAACTGCGGGTCAACTGCCCCAGTTCGTTGGCGGATTGGTAATCGATCTCATAATCCAGATTGCCTTTTGCAATTTCGTTTGCCCCTTCGGTTATTTTTTCAATCGGGCCTATGATTGTTTTTGATGTTATAAGGGAGATCACGATGATTGCCGCAACAAAGGTAAAAACACAGACGCTCATAACCACCGTTGCGTTATTGGTAAGGCTTGCCAAAATGTGCTGGGAGGCATAGCCGGCGCTGTTATCCTGCTCGCTGTAGTTGTTGTTTGCCGCGATGATCGTGTAGTTTAAATCGTGATCCGTTGCCGTATTCACAATAACAATGCCGGATTCGCCGTAATAATAGGAGTTCACGTTTTTATTGATCGGCGCAATTTCGTTTGCTTCTTTCAGCGCAAGATCCGGATCGGTTGTAGAATAATACAGCTCGGAATTTCTTTCTATGTAAAGGATGGAGCCGAATGCTTCCAGTCTGTCCGCCGTTTCTTTTATTTTTTCAAGCTTTTCGCTTTCCTCATCATCTCCGGCAAGTACAGCGGCAATGTTGTTGACCGTTTGGCTCCACTGGATCTGGTTTACAACATTGTAACTCTCCGTGTTTATGGAAGTAAAATCATATCTGTCCATTGAAGTGAACACAAAGATGCATGCCGCAATGGCAAGAATGAGAATCGGTATCACGATCGCAAGCACAGAGGTGATGATGATTCTTGTATTTATCTTAAAATCTCTGGTTTTCTGCGGAATCGATTTTTTTCTTTTTCCTGCCATTTGATCTGTTACCTCCGGAGACGTGGTGCGGTTCGATTACATTTATAGTACCATAATTTATTTTTTTATTCAATGTTTTGTATATGAACATTTTATAATTGTAAACCTAAATTCTTAAATTAGGTTGACAATTGTGTTCTTTCGCAGTATAATCCATAAAGTAAAAAGAAGGCGCAGCCACATCAATCGATTTGCAAAAGAGGTTCCATACTATGAATTCTAAAAGAGAAAACAAAAAAAGATTTAAAACAACAGATGTGGTATATATAGGCATTTTTGCCGCTGTTATTGCTGTTTGTTCGTGGATCCAGATCCCGCTTGCCGTGCCCATCACACTCCAGACTTTTGCAGTGTGCGCCGCTGCCGGTCTGCTTGGATTAAAAAACGGTTTGCTCACTGTGATCGTATATATTCTTTTGGGTTTGATCGGCGTGCCCGTGTTTTCCAATTTCGGCGCAGGGCCGGGCGTATTGTTCGGAATTACAGGCGGCTATATTGTGGGCTTTGTTTTTACCGCTCTGATCGTTGGCGGCGCCGTAAAACAGTTTGGCAGAAAGATCGGCGTATATGTTTTTTCCATGATCCTCGGCGTGGCTGTGTGTTATGCTTTCGGAACGGCTTGGTTTATGGTTTGGTCTGCAAACAGCGGGTCGCCGGCTACGCTTGGTGCAGCGCTCATGTCTTGCGTAGCGCCTTTTATTCTTCCGGATCTGGTTAAGATTGCCGCCGCCTCTGTGATCTGCTCAAAACTTGCAAAGCATATTCGGATGTGAGCCTTGCTGCGTGAAAAATATATTGATAAATTTTTATTTATTCTTGTAAATCTTTCCGTAATTTAGTATAATGAGAGTTGTAATCATTTGTTATATTACGGAGGGTCTAAATTATGTCTAACTGGCTTGACGGAAAAACCTGTATTGTTACCGGCGCGTCCGGCGGTATGGGTGCGGGCATAGCCGCAACACTGATCAAAAAGCACGGTTGCCGCGTTATCGGTATTGCAAGAAGCGAACCGAAAATGCTGAAGTTTATTGAAGAACTCGGCCCAACTTATGCCGAGCAGTTTTCCTATAAACTGTTTGACGTTTCAAAAAACGAGAATTGGGTTGATTTTGCTGCAGAGCTGGAGGAACAGAATATTCAGGTGGATGTTTTGGTGAACAATGCCGGCATCCTGCCGAAGTTCAAGCGGTTTGACCGCTATGATATGGATGAGATTGAAAAAGCCATCAATATCAACTTTTATTCCTGCGTTTATTCCATTAAGGCGCTTTTGCCGATGCTGATGAAGAGCAGTGATCCCGGAATCATCAACATAGATTCCTCCGCTGCGCTCATGAGCCTTGCAGGCACAAGTATGTATTCTGCATCCAAAGCCGCTCTGAAAGGCTTTACCGAATCCCTCAGAGAAGAATTCAGAGGCAAAGTATATGTAGGCCTTGTTTGCCCCGGTTTTACAAAAACGGATATTTTCCGTGATCAGAAGAATGACGGCGGCAAGGGTCAGAAAGTGATCAATATGATCTCCACGGATTGCGATCTTATGGTTAAACTGATCATGTTCGGCATGGAGCATAAGCAGGCGCTTCAGATCCACGGCGTGGATGCGCATGCCATGAATATCTTCGGCAAACTTCTGCCGGTAAACGGATCCCGCCTTTTCAGCGCAGTGATGAAAGCGGCGGATATCGATCTGTTCAGCGAAGTGTTTAAAGACTGAGTTTTTTCGCGAAGGAGCGAAATAATGCGGTACGGCATTATTTCGCCCTTTTGTCTTTTTGGCAGAACATGTTATTGTAAAAGGAGAATCTTATGAGCGTAAATACCGATGTTACAACGCAAAAACATATGAAATTTAAAGAAGTGCTTGCCTATTCGCTTGGCCTTTTCGGGTTTCAGGCAATCGTTGGCCTTCTTAATTCCTATCAGGCGGAATTTGACGCCTCCGTTCTCGGCGCGGATATCGCGGTGGTGGGTGTGCTGATTTTGGTTGCCAAGATCGTTTCGGCAGTCTTTGACCCCGTTGTTGGCAATCTGATAGACCGCTCAAAAAGCAAACGCGGCAAATTCAAATCCATGATCCTCTATTCGCTTCTGCCGCTCTTGGTTATGACGGCAGTGGTCTTCCTAAACGTTCCTTTTAAAGAAAATAAGATCGCGGTCTATGTATGGATCTTTGTAACCTACCTGATATGGAGCCTTGCCATGACCTTGGGCGATGTGCCGTCCCAGGGTATCGCTTCCGTGCTGACCCCGAACCCAACGGAACGCACCAATGTGGTTTCCATTTCCAACACCTTTAAACAGATCGGATTTTCCGCCTGCGTTGTAATCGTTCCGGTGGTATGCCTGATCATCCCCGGCGGCTCCAAGGTGTTCGTCTCCTCCGGAGAAACGGATACACCCATGATCTCTACGGAATATTTCTGGACGGCAGTGCTCACCGCAGTACTCGGCTGCTTGCTTTTTGCGCTGATCCCCATGCTCAATAAGGAACGTGTACCGTATGTTTCCGGCGAAAAAACAACATTTAAGGATATGCTGTCCGCTCTGAAAAACAACAAGCCGTTCCTGCTGGTGATCCTTTCCTATTTTCTCGGCTTTGGCAGGCAGATGGCAATGGGTATTCAGGTGCAGGCGGCAAATGTTCTGCTCGGTTCGCAGAATCTGGTTGCCGTTTTGGGCATCGTAACCGCAGTCGGCTCCATGATCAGCATGGCGATCTGCCCGCTGCTCATCAAAAAGATGGGGGAGAGAAATGTTTATCTTCTGCTGTCTTTCTACGGCTTTGGTGTTTCTGTTCTATCGTTTGTGGTAGGCCATTTCTGGTTCCTCCATCCGGATAATATGGTGCTTACTGTTTTGTTTTACATCACGCTTTTCCTGATCGGCCTTCAGTTTGCGGCAGTAACGCTTATGCCGATGATCATGACCGCAGATTGTGTGGACTATTATGAATACGAAACCGGCAAAAGAATGGAGGGCGCGGCATATTCCGTGCTGACCCTTACCATTAAAGTATGCCTTGCGCTCGGCACGGCGCTCGGTCTGGTGTTCATTCAGTTTTCCGGCTATTCGGATACGGTTGCGCAGATCACTGCCGGCACGGTTTCCGGTTTCAGCACCAAAACCAAGGATATTGTTTTCTTTGCCTATACGGTTATGCCCGGCATTCTCGCCCTGCTTTCCACGATTCCGATGTTTAAATACAATATCGTCGGCAAAAAGAAAGCGGAGATCTCCAAAGCGCTGGCAGACAGGCGTTCCGGTCAAAACTGAATCCGCATTTACTGTTAAAACAGATATAATGCACAGGCATTCCGCCCGGGACCACCCGGGCGTCAGACTGTCGATAAAGTCGGCTGAACCGCGCCGGCTTATACTTGAAACACGCAAACAAAGGAAAATAACAAACTGCAGAAAACCGCTTCGCCCATAAAACAATATACATAAAAACAGTTGAATGCCGCATAAACACTTGGTTTATGCGGCATTACGCTTTCCGTTTTTTGCTCGGGGGCAGTACCGTTGTACGGCACCCGCTCGCAAGAAAACGAAATTCAGCCCGATTTCTCGCAGTCTCCTCAGCGTGTAGAACGGCACTTTTTCTAAATGAACGTCTTTTTCTACACGCTGCCGCCCGGGACCACCCGGGCGGTTTTTCGTTTGCAGACAAAATGTAAAAAAATTATAAATAATTTGGATTTTTCTTTATTTTAAATCCTCTTTGCGCTAATATAATTTAAAATTTTAATAAGGCGGTAATCAATCCTATGAAAGCGAAAATGACTTTGGCGCGCGAATTTAAGATCGGCGATATTGATAGAAGAATCTACGGCTCTTTTATTGAACACCTTGGCAGGGCTGTTTACGGCGGCATCTATGAGCCGGGGCATCCTGCGGCGGACGAAAACGGATTCCGCACGGATGTTTTGGAACTGGTCAAAAAACTCAATGTACCCATCGTCCGTTATCCGGGCGGCAATTTTGTTTCCGGCTATAACTGGGAGGACGGGGTTGGCCCTGTTGAAAATAGACCGAAAAAACTGGATCTTGCATGGGGAACCACAGAACCCAATACGTTTGGCACCAATGAATTTATGGAATGGTGCAAAAAAGCGGGCACGGAGTGCATGATGGCGGTTAACCTTGGCACACGCGGCGCGGATGAGGCAAGAAACCTTGTGGAATATTGTAATCATAAAAGCGGCACCTATTGGTCTGATCTCAGAATTGCACACGGGGTCAGGGAACCGCATAATATAAAACTGTGGTGCCTTGGCAACGAGATGGACGGCGCCTGGCAGATGGGCGCAAAAACGGCTGTGGAATACGGCAGGGCAGCGCTTGAGGCGTCCAAGGTCATGAAATGGACGGATCCGTCTATTGAAACCGTGCTTTGCGGCTCTTCCAGCCGGAATTCCAAAACATTCGGCGAATGGGAAGTGCAGAGCCTGGATATTGCGTATGACAGTGTGGATTATGTTTCTCTTCACCAGTATTATGATAACAAAACGGATGATGTGCAGAGTTTTCTTGCAAAGACGCTGGAACTTGATGAGTTTATCTATTCTGTGATCTGCGCGTGTGATTATGTAAAGGCGAAGAAACGTTCCAAAAAAACGATCTATCTTTCTTTTGATGAATGGAATGTTTGGTACCATTCCAATAATGCGCCGTTTGAGAAGTGGAGCATCGCGCCGCCGCTTCTGGAGGATATTTATAATTTTGAAGACGCGCTTATGGTTGGCTCCATGCTCATAACGCTCCTTCGCCATTGCGACCGCATCAAAGTTGCCTGCCTGGCGCAGCTCGTAAATGTGATTGCGCCGATCTTTACGCAGACCGGCGGCGGTGCCGTTGCGCAAACGATCTTTTATCCGTTTATGCATCTTTCCAACTACGGCCGCGGTTCGGCGCTGCTTCCGCTGATAGACTGCCCAAAATATGACTGCAAAGAATTTACAGATGTGCCTTATCTGGAGTCTATCGCTACCTATAACGAGGAACAGGAAGAGGTAACGGTATTCTGCGTTAATAAGAGCCTGGATGAACATGCGGTTTTAAGCGTGGATCTTATGGATTTTGACGGCTACAGACCCATAGAGTTCCTTTCAATGGACGGCTATGATAAAAAGACGGAAAATACGCTGGCATCCGCGCCGGTAAAGCCGCATGAAAACGAACTTCCGTCTATGGACGGCCGTGTGCTCACTGCGGAACTCAAACCGTTCAGCTGGAATGTGATCCGGCTGAAAAAGGCAAATTCGTGATCAGCCGCTCACGATATTCAAGTCAAATTAACCGAAAAATATGAAAAATCGCCGCCGTTTTAGTACAAATGATGAGAAAAATTTTCATTTGCTTGTTATCGGCGGCATTTTACATTATAATCTTTATAATCTTATGGATTATTATTAAAAATGATGCGATCCATAGGATGTAAAGTTAGCAAACGGAGAGATTCTGTATGTACAAGATACTTAAAAAGGAAAAACTCAATGACAGCGTTACCAGAATGGTGATCAAAGCGCCGTTCGTTGCCAAAAAGGCAGAACCCGGCCAGTTTATCATACTGCGTGTGGATAAGGACGGCGAACGCGTTCCCTTTACAATTGCGGATTATGACAGGGAAAACGAAACCGTTACGATCATCTTTCAGGTGGTGGGCGCGGAAACCTCCATGCTCAATCTGAAAAACGAGGGCGATTACATAGAGGATTTTGTCGGCCCGCTCGGCAACCCCACCAAAACAGAGGGCTATCATAAAGTTGCCGTTGTCGGCGGCGGCGTTGGAACGGCGATTGCATATCCCGTTGCAAAGAAATTTCACCAGCAGGGCGCAGTTGTTCATTCCATAGTTGGTTTCAGAAATAAAGATCTTGTGATCCTTCAGGATGAATTCGAAACCGTTTCCGATAAATATGTTCTGATCAGTGATGACGGCTCCACCGGCAAACAAGGCTTTGTAACCGACGCGCTGAAAGAACTGATCGATTCCGGTGAAAAATATGATCTGGTTATGGCGATCGGCCCGATCCCCATGATGAAGTTTGTTTCAAAGCTCACCAAAGAATACGGCATCAAAACCATCGTTTCCATGAATCCGATCATGATAGACGGCACGGGCATGTGCGGCGGCTGCCGCCTGACCGTTGGCGGAGAAACGAAATTTGCGTGCGTGGACGGCCCGGAGTTTGACGGCCATCTCGTTGATTTTGACGAGGCCATGGAACGCGGCGCCATGTACAGAAAATTTGAGCGTGAAGAAGAATGCAACCTGTTCGGCAAGGAGGTGCAGTAAGTTGGATATCAGTAAAAAGCACCCGATGCCGTGCCGTGATCCCCTTGTAAGAAATAAGGATTTTAGTGAGGTCGCGCTCGGCTATGATGAAAATACGGCAGTGGAAGAAGCAAAACGCTGCCTGCACTGTAAACACCGCCCGTGCGTTTCCGGCTGCCCGGTCAATATTGCCATTCCGGATTTTATCGCGCTCGTGGCGCAGGGCAGGTTTGAAGAGGCGTATCAGGTGATTGCAAAAACGTCTGCGCTTCCCGCAGTCTGCGGCAGAGTGTGTCCGCAGGAAAAGCAGTGTGAATCCAAATGCGTGCGCGGGATCAAAGGCGAGCCGGTCGGCATCGGCAGGCTGGAAAGATTTGTTGCTGATTATCATAACGCCCATACACCGCTGGAAAAAGCGGATATCGCCAAAAACGGCAAGCGTGTTGCCATCGTTGGCTCCGGTCCCAGTTCCCTTACCTGTGCGGGTGATCTTGCCAAAATGGGATATGCCGTTACGATCTTTGAGGCGCTGCACATTGCCGGCGGCGTACTGGTGTATGGTATTCCGGAGTTCAGATTGCCCAAAGTGATCGTTGCGCGCGAGGTAGAAGGTCTTAAGGCGATGGGCGTTGATGTGGAAACCAATGTAGTCATCGGCAGAAGCATTTCGGTGGATGATATGCTGCAAAAGTATGACGCTGTATATATCGGCTCGGGAGCGGGACTTCCGCGCTTCATGGGCATTGAAGGGGAAAACCTGAAAGGCGTTTATTCTGCAAATGAGTTTTTAACCAGAATCAACCTGATGAAAGCCTACCAAGAGGGCAGCAGAACGCCGGTTCAGCACGGCAGGCGTGTGGCGGTCGTAGGCGGCGGAAACGTAGCCATGGATGCCGCAAGATGTGCCAAGCGCCTCGGCGCGGAAGAAGTCTGCGTGATCTACCGCCGCTCTATGGAAGAGATTCCGGCAAGAGCGGAAGAGGTGGAAAACGCGATCGAGGAGCAGATCGAGTTTAAGACCCTAATGAATCCTGTGCGCATCATTGGGGATGCGCACGGAAATGTTACCGGCATTGAATGCATCAATATGGAGCTCGGTGAGCCGGATGAATCGGGCAGAAGGCGCCCCGTAGCCATCAAGGGCAGCGAGCATGTTATGGATGTGGATAGTGTGATCATCGCCATCGGCACTTCACCGAATCCGCTTATCAAGTCCACAACAGCCGGCCTTGAGGTTGATAAAAGAGGCTGTATCGTTGCGGATGAAAACGGCAGAACTTCATGTGAGGGCGTTTTCGCCGGAGGCGATACCGTAACCGGCGCCGCAACCGTGATCAAGGCAATGGGCGCGGGCAAAGCCGCGGCAAAGGCGATTGACGAATATATAAAAAGCAAAAATTGATTAAAAAAATACAAGTTTCATTATTTTTCTTAATAAACGGAAAGAATAAAAGTGCCAAGCGCATTTTTATTCTTTCTTTTTTATCCAAAAACGGCTTTTTATGCAACAGGCTTGTGCGCATTTTCCGTATCGTTTTTTATAAAACGGTCAAAATCAGTCAAAATTAAATGAAATCCTTGTGCAAATAGCTATAAAAATTAATTTTTGATTGTTTAAATGAACGAAAATGACGAAAAATGATTGACTATTTTTTAACGAATTGCTAAAATTTAGGTGTAACAAGGTTGTTAAAACCTCCGGAGGGAATATGCTGAATCAGGAAAGAAAAAAGAAGATTCTTGAGATCATAGAGGAAAAAGGCGCGGTCAGCGTAACTGAACTCACAAAGATGCTGGGAGCGTCCGAATCCACAATCAGGCGGGATTTAATAGAACTTTCAAAAAAGGGCAACATTAATAAGGTACACGGCGGCGCAACGCTTACCAACAGGCAGTTTATCGCGCAGGAAGCGGATGTCACTGCCAAGGAAACGGAAAATACGTTTCAAAAGGAAAAGATCGCCGCATATTGTGCGGCACAGCTTCAGAATGATGATTTTGTATATATCGATGCCGGCACAACCACCCTTTTTATGATCGATCACATTGATTCCTCCTGCACTGCAAGTTTCGTCACGAACGGAATCATGCATGCAAAGCAAATGGCAGATAAGGGGCTGAACGTGTATGTTTTGGGCGGCAAACTGAAAAAGACCACGCAGGCGGTTGTCGGCCTTATGGCGGCGCGCAGTATACACAGCTTTAATTTTACCAAAGCGTTTATCGGTGCAAACGGCGTTTCCGATACCGGCGGCTTTACCACCCCGGATACGGAAGAGGCGTTTGTAAAAGCGGCGGCAATGGAAAATGCTTTTGTTTCCTATGTGCTTGCCGATTCCTCAAAATTCGGAAAGATCTCGTCCGTGCGCTTTGCCGCAATCGATACGGCGTGTATCGTTACGGACTGTGAACCGGAAGAGGTCTATAAGAAAAAAACCGTTGTAAAAGTTCTGGATCAGTAGGCAGCCGCAGCAGGCGGTGTGCCTTGCAGAATGTTTGATTATCCTTGGGGGCGATACTATGATCTATACCGTAACCTTTAATCCGGCGCTTGATTATGTGATGAAGGTTGAAAAACTTCAGTTTGACGATATCAACCGCACATACGGCGAGGAACTGAATTACGGCGGAAAAGGGATCAATGTTTCCGTGATCCTGTCCCGCCTCGGCGTGGAAAACACGGCGCTTGGCTTTCAGGCGGGCTTTACCGGCGAAAAACTGGAGGAACTCCTGAAAGCGGACGGCATCAAAACTGATTTTATCGCGCTGAAAAACGGCATGACCCGTATCAACGTTAAGATCAAAGCACAAACGGAACTGGACATCAATGCCGTCGGCCCGCCGATAGAAGAGGACGAGGTGGAGCGCCTTTTTGAAAAAATCAAGGCGTTTCAGAGCGGCGATGTGATCGTGCTTGCCGGCAGTGTGCCGGGAACGCTGCCGCCGGATATCTATGAAAAAATCCTGTCCGTAACCTCAAAATCCGGTGTGGAGTCGGTGGTTGACGCCACCGGAGATCTGCTGCTCAATGTTTTGAAATATCATCCGTTTCTGATCAAACCGAATCATTTTGAACTGGGCGATCTCTTCGGGGTAAAGATCCGGGATGAGGCGGAGATTGAAAAATACGCAAAACAGCTTCAGGAAAAGGGCGCGCGAAACGTGCTGGTTTCCAGAGGCAAGGAGGGCGCCACGCTGATCACGGAACACGGCGGGGTGCACACCATCGGCATCATACCCGGCAAGCCGTTAAATTCCGTTGGCTGCGGAGATTCCATGGTGGCGGGTTTTGTTGCAGGATATATGGATAAGCGGGATTATGCTTATGCTTTAAAACTGGGCTCTGCCTGTTCGAATGCAACGGCATTCAGTTACGGCCTTGCGGATAAGGCCGGCATAGATGACGCGTTCGGCAGGTTATAAAAAATAATTTATCAAAATTATCTATTTAAAACGGAGGGTGAAAATTTATGAGGATTATTGATCTGCTAAAGCCCGAAGCAATCACGTTAGGGCTGGACATTTCAACGAAGGACGATGCGATAAACGCTCTTGTGGGGCTGCACGCAGCGGCCGGGAACCTTAAGGATAAGGACGCTTATAAAGAAGCGATCCTTGCAAGGGAAGCGCAGGGCACTACTGCAATCGGTGAGGGAATCGCGGTTCCCCACGCAAAAACAAGCGCTGTAAAAGCGCCGGCGCTTGCGGCAATCACGGTTCCAAATGGTGTGGATTACGGCGCGCCGGACGGAAAGCCGTCTGATCTGTTGTTTATGATCGCTGCCACGGAGGACGGAGATGTGCATCTTGAGATCCTGTCCAGGCTGATGGTTATGCTGATGGATTCGGATTTTGCGGCAAAACTCAGGGCGGCTAAGACCCCGGCGGAATTTCTTGACATTATCAACGAGCAGGAAAAAATCAAGTATCCGGATGAGGCGCCGAAAGAGGAAGAAAAGAAACCGGATGGCTACCGTATCCTTGCCGTTACGGCTTGCCCAACAGGTATTGCGCACACCTATATGGCTGCCGAGGCGCTTGAAAAAGCGGGTGAAAAGCTCGGCTATACCATTAAATGTGAAACAGACGGCTCCGGCGGTGTGAAAAACAAACTCACCAGAAAAGAGATTGACGCGTGCGACTGCATTATCGTTGCGGCGGATAAGAATGTGGAAATGGCGCGTTTTGACGGCAAAAAAGTTTTGAAAACTTCCGTTTCGTCAGGTATAAATAAACCTGAGGAACTGATCAATAAGGTCATTTCCGGCAATATTCCGGTATATCACCACGATGGCGCTTCGGATTCTTCCGAAGAGTACAGCGAGGAAAAAGAAAGTTTCGGCAGAAAAGTTTATAAACACCTGATGAACGGCGTATCCCATATGCTTCCGTTCGTAGTCGGCGGCGGTGTTTTGATCGCCCTCGGCTTCCTGATTGATACGATCGCCGGCACACCTGCCGGCCCCACGCTCGGCTACACAAATCCGGTTGCAGCGATTATTTTCTGGATCGGTAAAGCAGCGTTTGCACTTATGCTGCCCGTCCTTTCCGCATATATCGCAAGTTCTATTGCAGACCGCCCCGGTCTTCTTCCCGGATTTATCGGCGGTGTGTTCGCGTCAAGCGGTTACACGTTCAGCAGTCTGATCGAAAACCAGAATCTGGTTGGCGATGATACAGCAGTTTCCGGATTCCTTGGCGCGCTGATCGCAGGTTTTGTTGCAGGTCTTATTATGCTGCTGCTTAAAAAGATCTTTTCTTTCCTGCCAAAGAGTATGGACGGTATCAAGCCTGTATTCCTTTATCCGCTTTTCGGCACGCTGTTGATGGGTCTGTTCATGTGCTTGATCAACCCGATCATAGGCTTGCTCAACACGGCGCTTTCCAATGGTCTTACCGCGCTCGGCGAGACCAGCAGGATCCTGCTTTCCATTGTGCTGGCGGCAATGATGGCGACCGATATGGGCGGCCCGTTCAACAAAGCGGCTTATGTATTCGGCACGGCTATGCTTACGGATGCCTCAACGGCCAATGACTGGACGATGGCGGCCGTTCTTATCGGCGGTATGGTTCCGCCTATCGCGATTGCGCTTGCAACCACATTCTTTAAGAACAGATGGACGGAGGAAGAACTTAAGAGCGGTCCTGTAAACTATGTTATGGGTCTCTGCTTTATTACAGAGGGCGCAATCCCTTACGCTGCTGCAGATCCGGTGCGCGTGATTCCGTCCTGTATCGTTGGCTCCGGTGTAGCGGGCGCGATCTCCGCATTGTTTAACTGTTCGATGCCTGCGCCGCACGGTGGAATCTTCGTGTTCCCGGTTGCTGAAAATGTGGGCGGATATATCGTTGCTCTTGTTGCGGGTTCTGTTGTCGGCTGCTTAATGCTGGCTCTTCTGAAAAAGAAACGAGTTCCGGCAGAGAAAGCCGCAAAAGCAAAATAATCAGTTTCGGAGGTGTGAACGATGGTAAGCAAAACCGTTAAAGTTGTGGATAAAATGGGGTTTCACATGCGCCCTGCCAATGTGTTTGTAAGCGAAATGGCAAAATACAAATCAGATATTACTCTGGAGGCGGGCGATAAAGAGATAAACGGCAAAAGCATTATGAATATTATGTCAGCGTGCATTAAGTACGGCACGGATGTAACGATCAAATGCAGCGGCCCTGATGAGGTTGAAATGCTTGAAAAAGCCGCTTTAATGATAGAAAACGGAATGGACTGATATGGGAATTTCTAAAACTTACAAGGGCACGGCAGTGTCCGAAGGGTACGGAATCGGAAACGCCGTTGTGATCAAAGAGGCAAAACTCGATTATTCCGGCGTTGCCTTTTCCGGCGCGGATAACGAGTGCAAAAGGCTGGATGATGCCGTGGCGCGTTACACTGCGGAAACGAAGTCGCTGATTGATTCGCTGAAAAAAGAGGCGGGCGAAAAAAACGCCGAGATCCTTGAAGGGCATCTCGTTATGCTTGCGGATCCGTTTATGATCGGGCAGATGAAAGAAAATATCACGTCTTCTTCCATGACGGCTGAAAAAGCAGTGGACGAAGTGTGCGGCATGTTCTATGCCATGTTTTCCGCAACGGAGGATGAACTTACCCGTCAGCGTGCCACCGATGTAAATGATATTAAAAACAGTCTTTTGAAAATACTGCTTGGTATTGAAGAAGTGGATATTGCGCGTGTGCCGAAAGGTTCCGTGCTGATCGCGTCAGATTTTACGCCAAGTATGACCTCTAAGATCGATCCGCAGAATGTGGAGGCAATTATCGGCGAAGTGGGGGGCGTTACCTCCCACAGCGCCATTATTGCAAGGGCAATGGGTATTCCCTGCATCTTGGGTGTAACGGATGCGGATAACCTGTTCACGCCCGGCGAACGCCTGATTGTGGATGCTGTAAAAGGCGAGATCCTTTCCTCTCCGTCTGAAGAAGAGGTCAATCAGTATTCCGAACTGAAAGAGCGGGAAAAACAGGAACGGCTGCTGCTTAAGGAATATATCAATAAGCCCACCGTAACCAAAAGCGGGGCCAAAAAAGCCGTTTATGCGAATATTGCCAAGGCAGAAGACGTTCATTCCGCCGTTGTAAACGGGGCAGAGGGTATCGGCCTTTTCCGCACGGAATTTCTGTATATGGACCGCACGGAGGCGCCTTCAGAGGATGAACAGTTTGAGGCATACAGTACCGTTGCCAAGGCAATGGGCGGCAAAGAAGTCATTATCCGCACGCTGGATGTGGGCGGTGATAAGCATATTCCGTATCTGCAGATCGAAAAAGAAGAGAATCCGTTTATGGGACTTCGCGCAATCCGTTACTGCCTGAAAAATACAGAACTTTTTAAAACGCAGTTAAAGGCATTGCTCCGCGCGGCGTGTTTCGGCAATATCAAGATTATGCTGCCGCTCGTATGCACGGTGGATGAAGTCCTGCGGGCAAAAATGCTGCTCGGCGAATGCAAGGCGGAACTGGAATCCAAAGGCGCTGCGTTTAAAAAGGATATCCGGCTCGGTATTATGGTGGAAACGCCCGCCGCGGTATTTGTTTCCGATGAATTGGCGGCAGTTACCGATTTCTTCAGCATCGGCACAAATGATCTTACCGGCTATACGATGGCGGCGGACAGGGGTAACCGGGAAGTTTCCTATCTTTATGATTCAGAAAACCCCGCTGTTTTACGCGCAATTGAGACCGTGATCAAAAATGCAAAAAAAGCCGGCATTCCCGTTGGCATGTGCGGCGAGGCGGCGGCAGATGCCAAGATGATCCCACGCCTGATAGAGTGGGGGCTGGATGAGTTTTCCGTATCGTCGTCCGCTATTTTGAAAACACGCAAGATCATTTGCGAATACGAATAAATAAGATTTCTTTAAAGCGCTTCTGAAACGGAGCGCTTTAAAGCGTTATTTTTGGAGGTATTACTATATTAAAAGATTTAGGCGTTAAGCCGTATTTGTTTCCGATGCCCGTACTTATGATCGCAACCTACTGCCCGGACGGCAGTGTAGATGTTATGAATATGGCGTGGGGCGGTATCTGCGCGGAAAATATGGTTGCGCTCAATATTACGGAAACGCATAAGACCGCGCAGAACATCAAGGAAAGAATGGCGTTTACACTCAGCATTGCGGATACGGATCATATTGAGGCGGCGGATTTCTTCGGGATCGCAACCGGAAATAAAATGAATGATAAGTTCGCACGTTCCGGTCTGCATGCGCAAAAGAGCAAAAATGTGGATGCGCCCGTGGTTACGGATTTCCCCATCACGCTGGAATGCAAAGTAAAAGAACTGCAGCATTCAGATGCCGGGTTCCGTGTGCTCGGCGAGATCGTGAATGTGCTTGCCGATGAAAAGGTGCTGGATGAAAACGGCAGGGTGGATCCCGCCAAACTCAACGCTTTTGTTTTTGATCAGTTCCAGAGCGGCTATTACGCTATCGGTGAAAAAGTCGGTCAGGCTTGGAAAACCGGTGCGGGTCTGATGAGAAAAGATTGATTGCTGTTTCTTCTTGCGAACAAAAAAACGCAGCCTTTCGGGCACCCTCGATAAAGAGGGTGCCCTAAAAGTTTGTAAACAGCCAAAATGATTTGATTGCAGGTTATAAGAAAATAATTTTTTTTGGAGGAAAAGCAATGAAATCATTAATGGAAGAAATGGGTATCGGATACAGACAGGTTGGAGAAGTACAAATTCCAAATCTTGTTGTAACAGACACAAATTATTCAATCGGCTTTTGGGGACAAAGGCATAAGGAGTATCTAAAAGAATCGCACAGGTTAATATACTATAATTTACTTACAACGGGTAAATTAAACGCACACCTACACAATATAGATGTAAGAGCGATGAATATGTATGAAAATCTTGTAAACCAGATTGCTGAGCAAGAAGGCATAACTGAACAACTCAAAGCAGATAATCAAATGCTGTGGGTGCAGCAAATGAACAATATTGTAAATCGTGCAAGAGAGATTGTATATAACGAGGTAATTTATCAGTCATAATTTAAAGGGCAGGATTTTCCTGCCTTTGTGTTTTTATCATATTATTATAGCAAAATTAGTTAGGTTTCACTTCTTAAATACACTCAAACCCATTCAAATATTGTCAAAAAGTTATCGAACGCATACAAATTGATTGATATATTCGACAAAATGTGCTATTATTAAAATATTCAAAAGCTGAATATTACTTTTGATAAGGAGATTTATTATGGCAATCAGTTACAAAAAGCTGTGGAAACTGCTGATAGATAAAGATATGAAGAAAAAGGACTTGGAGCAGTCTGCCGGTATCAGCCATTATACTGTTAGCAAACTTAATCGTGGTGATAATGTAACCACAGATGTGCTTGCGAAAATTTGCGTCGCTCTTGACTGCACAATGGATGATATTATGGAAATCATACCTGACGAATCTAACAAGTAACGGAGGATATAGAATATGGCACGAGCTGCAAAACCTAAAAAAGAAGTATCAATGGAAGAAGCTCTTTGGAAAAGTGCGGATAAGCTCCGTGGTTCCGTTGAACCGGCGGAGTATAAACACATTGTCCTAAGTTTATTCTTTCTGAAATTTGCCAGTGATAAATTTGAAGAATGCAGAAAAAAGATTATAGAAAAACACGGTGAGAAATATGCGGATATGAAGCCGTTCTATACTCAGGAAAATGTCTTTTATCTGCCGGAGGAAAGCCGCTGGTCTTACATTATTGAGAACGCAAAGCAAGATGACATTGCTTTGAAAATAGATACTGCACTTTATACGATTGAAAAAAATAATCCGGCTCTCAAAGGAGCTTTGCCGGATAATTATTATTCCCGCTTACATATCGATACGACAAAACTGGCGTCTCTGCTTGATGAAATCAATCGTATCAATACAGACGATAAAGAGAACGACATTATCGGTCGTGTATATGAATATTTCCTCAGTAAGTTTGCTCTTGCAGAAGGTAAAGGAAAAGGAGAATTCTACACGCCAAAATGCATTGTAAATCTGATTGCTGAAATGTTGGAACCTTATGACGGTATCCTCTATGATCCGTGCTGTGGTTCCGGCGGTATGTTTGTTCAGTCCATTAAGTTCGTGGAAGCACACAGCGGAAACAAAAAGAAAATTTCTATCTACGGACAGGAATACACAAATACAACATTCAAACTGGCAAAAATGAACCTTGCTATTCGTGGCATTTCTGCAAACCTTGGTGAGATGGCAGCAAATACTTTTACAAACGACCAACACAAGGACTTGAAAGCAGACTTTATTATGGCAAATCCGCCTTTCAATCAGAAAGAATGGAGATCTGCCGATGAGCTGATTGACGACCCTCGTTGGAATGGTTATGAAGTACCGCCTACAAGTAACGCTAACTATGGTTGGATACTGAATATTGTTTCTAAGCTTTCTCAAAATGGTGTAGCAGGGTTCCTGCTTGCAAACGGTGCTTTGTCGGATGATGGAACAGAGTTGAAAATAAGACAGCAGCTTATCGAAAACAACCTTGTAGAAGCGATTATCATTCTTCCGAGGAACCTTTTCTATACCACTGACATCAGTGTTACGCTTTGGATACTGAATAAAAACAAAAAAGCTCGTGTTGTTGAGCAAAATGGGCAGATCAAACACTATCGTAACAGAGAGCGTGAAATTCTTTTTATGGATTTGCGTCAGATGGGCAGCCCGTATGAGAAAAAGTATATTGAACTGACAGAGGAAGATAGAGCAAAGGTCACTTCTGTATATCACAACTGGCAGCAGGAGGGATATGAGGAAACATACGAAAATGTTCCGGAGTTCTGCTATTCTGCTTCTTTTGAGGAAGTACAGGAAAAAGGCTTTACCCTCGTACCGAGCAGATACATTGAATTTGTGAACCGTGATGAAAACATTGACTTTGATACAAAGATGAAGTCATTACAGTCTGAACTGAAGGAGCTACTTATAGCAGAGGAAAAGTCCAAGGCAGATTTGCTTTCAGTGTTTAAGGAGTTAGGCTATGAAATCGAATTATAAGCAATTAGGCGAATTTATCCGTCAAGTTGATGTGAGAAATACAGATGGCAAAGAAGAAAATCTGCTTGGGGTATCTGTGCAGAAAAAATTTATGCCATCTATCGCAAATACTGTTGGAACAGATTTTACGAAATATAAGGTTGTCAAGAAAGGACAGTTTACATATATTCCTGATACATCACGCCGTGGAGATAAAATAGGAATTGCCCTGCTTGAAGATTATGACGAGGGTTTGGTCAGCAATGTTTACACGGTATTCGAGGTTATTGATGAGAAAAAGTTAATTCCTCAGTATCTTATGCTTTGGTTCAGCAGACCGGAGTTTGACCGATATGCCCGTTTCAAATCTCACGGGAGTGTCAGAGAGGTTATGGATTGGGACGAAATGTGTAAGGTGGAGCTGCCGGTTCCATCTTATGAAGAACAACTGAATATTGTTGAAAGCTACAAGGCAATCACAGAGCGAATTGCTTTAAAGCAGCAGATAAATGATAATTTAGCGGCTTAATGTGGCAAGCAACATATCCTTGAGG